>WPCJ01160838.1_pt1 | contig 20572 bp, 23 predicted proteins | sample 5399831 | NCBI WGS metagenome assembly WPCJ01 (sample SAMN12869470, study PRJNA574797) | sludge metagenome | isolation source: wastewater treatment of pH10 | place: China:Beijing | collected 2019-05-20 | reverse complement strand
CCGACACGGGCGCGCTGGCGGGCCGCGAGTTCCTCGCGGCGTGATAGCGAGGCGGGGTTGAGCGGGTTGCGAACCGCGGCACCCCTCGCATAGGCCGCACGCGCGGCGCGATAGCCTGTGGCATTGGCATAGAAGGCGCCGATCCGGGTCGCTCCTATCGGGAAACCGCCGGCGATCGCAGCCGCGACATTGTTGATCTGGGCAAGCAGCAAAATGCCGATGATGGCGAGAAGCACGACGGGCCCAATCGTCGCCCAGGTCGCGTTGCGCGAGGCGGCGACGCCGTTCAAGGCGTCGATGGATTGCTGGATCAGCGAGACGTAGAAGGCCAGAAAGGCGTAGACCAGCACCTGCACCACGAAATACTGCGCGAGCGCGCTCATCCAGCCGCTGAAAAATCGGCTCGTGACCCCGAACAGCAGCAGCAGGATGAAGACCGGCGCCAGCGCGAGCAGCAGCCACATGAACATTTTCGAGAGAACGATCAGGAAGAGCGCGAAGCCGATCAGGATCGCCATCGCCACGTAGAAGACGGCGGCGAAGATGTACGGCCCCCAATTGGTGATGCCGGCATTCTGCAGGAAGGCCTCGGTGGCATTGTTCGTGGTGTTCCACATATTCTGCAGCGCGTTCTGAACGCCGTTTACCGAGGTGAGGTTGGCGGACAGCCCCGTGCTGTTGGCGGACGTCATCGCGCTGAGCAAAGCATTGCCGATCGCGGATGGGCCATCGTTTATCAGCCGATAAGCAAGGGCCTGGAAGTCGCTCCAGCTCGTTGCCATGGCGTAGATCAGGAAGGCGCGAAACAGCCGAAACGCATGGTCGGCCGGACCGCCACTTGCGGTGCCCTGCCAGATGCCGACGCCCCATAGGATGACATAGAGCGTCAGAAGGAGGCCTGCGACGCTGGTCGTCCCGCCCTGCGTCGCGGCATTCGACAGGGCCTGATAGGCGGTCGAAACGTAGTTCTGGCCGATCTGATCGACCTGCGACAGCAGGGTTGTGATCGAGAAATTGCCCATGCCACAGACTCAAATCGGCCGCATTGGACCGCATGGGTCGTTCGCGGCAAAGGGTTCCGGCAGGGAGGATCCCGCCGTGTAGGCCAGCGGCTGACCGCCCTCGTCCGGGCCGCACGGCGCCTTCAAGGGCTTGTAGGCGCAGCCCGAGAGAGCGAGGCCCAGCACGATCGTGCCCAGGATGATGAGCCGATGCCGCCTCACGGCGAACCATCCTTCGGAGGTGAGAACGTCATGGCACGCGAAGCCGCCTCGGCATCGGTCTGCGGTGGGACCTGCACGGCCGGCTGCTGCGGCGTGACGATCCGACCAATGATGAGCAGACCGGCCAGGGCGATGGCCGCCAGGCTCGAGGCCACGACGAAGGAGAAGACCGCTCGACGCCGGAACATGCGGCTTCTCCTGCTCATCGCTGCGAAAAGACCATCGCGCGGGCGGCAGCCGATTCCGATGCGATCCGGTCGAGATTTTGCTGGTTCGCGGCGGCGGCTGCGTTGTTCACCACGCCGGTGAGCTCGTTGATGGTCTGTCCGGTCTGGATCTGAATCTGCGTGTTCTGATCGACGCTGCCCTTCAGATCCTTGGCCTGACCGATCTGCTGGCCGCCCTGGACGAAGGCGCTTGAGCGCGTCTGGATCGCGCCCTGGGTTGAGTCGATCAGGCCGGAGAGGGTCGCTGCGACATTGACTGCGTTGGAATAGGCCTTGTCCGAAGGGTGGGATTGGCCGCCGGTCAGGCCGGTGATCGTCTTGACCAATTGCAAGCCATTGATCAGGCCCGAGACGATATTCTGCGAGGTCGATCCCATTCCAGCGAAGGACAGCGCCCCGCCGGAAATCACCGTGCCGAGCGAGGGGGCCTTTGCCATCGAGAATCCGCCCCCGAGTGCCATCTGGGCGAGGCTGCCTTGAGCATCCGATGACCGATTGCCAGTGACCGCTTCCAGCGTCTTCTTGGTGTGCTGAAGGATGTCGCGATCGGCCTGCAGGATCTGCTGGGTATTGGTCGCGATCTCCTGGGCCTTGGCGAGGTTCGCATTGTCGATGACGGGCACGCCCTGGGCATGGCTCAGGTTCGTGCCGAGCGTCACGATGCCCGCAAGAACGACGATCCGCATGGCAGACTCCTACCGGTTAGAGGAAGCGGCGGCTTCGAGTGCCGCCGCGACGTCGGTCGTCGAGAGTGACGAGCCCACAGATCCTGTTGCGCTCAGAGCTACGGAACCGGCTGCGGCGCCCGTAGCGTTCTGTTGTTGCATCTGCGTGAGGTAGAACAGGACATTTTCGCTGCTATCGATAATGCGCGCGCTGGCGCAGGCGGGATCTGGCGTCGTTCCGAGCGGTGTCGTCGAGCAGGTCGAGGCGCTGCGGCAGGGATCCGCTATGGTGCCGTTGCCGATCATGCCTTGAGGGCAGGTCGAGCCATCTGACCCGGGGCCGCCGCCCATCCTCAAGCCACTGGCGCCGCGGCTGCGGTCGCTGGTGCGTGCCAAATTCAGCGCATTGATCGCCGTGACCCAGAGGTTTGTGGCATTGGTTGCACCCGTCCAGGCAAGGCCGTTCTGGATACGCGCCGCGCTATTCATGTCGAGTGCGGCCATGACGGTCGTGGCCGTCCCGACCTCCTGGCCGGCGCTGCGAAAGGCGCTTTGGGCGCTCTCAAGGCTGGTCCGACTGGCCTCCAGCCCACCAACGACGTCACCCGTAGTCTTGAAATGGTTCTGGCTCGCCAATGTCGAGCCCTTGGCGTCGGCGGCCGGTGTCGCCGGCATCGTCGGCGAATAGGCCTGGATCGTCTTCGCTCCCGAGCCCGCCTGCGCCTTGGTCGCTGGATCCTTGACCTCGGCCTTCTTGCCCGTGGTGACGGCGCATTTGACGCCATCGTTGGCGCTTTTGCGCTGGGTCGTGATCGGTACGAGCTTGATGGTCGTGCCCGAGGTGGCGGCTTTCTGATCGAGCTGCCTGGCGTCATTGGTGGGAATCGCGGCGAAAGCCGGCGCGAAGGCCAACAGACTGCCGACGATGAGGAATGGTCGAAGCACCCAGTTCATACGTCGCCCCTTCCCATGAAAACCGGCAGCCAGTCGGCAGGATCGTCACCGAGGCGGGCTCGCAGTGCCGTGAGTTCTGCAACGGTCTCGGTTCGGCCCGACAGCACCTTGATCAGGTCGGGCATGCCCGCGAGGTTCAGTTTCGCGATGACGCTGTCGCGGCCATGCTTGATCAGGAAAGAGCGGCTTTCCGGAACCGTGTTGCGGATCCAAGCGACCTCCCGGTCGGTGAGACGGAAGGCCTGGGCATAGCTCTCGTCGTCGGCTTTCGGATTCGGGAAGAAGATGTTGGTCGCGGTCTGCTCGATCAGCGTGTTGGCGGATCTGGAGCGGACGATATCGGCGGCCGATTGCGTGCCGAAGCCAATGATGCCGTTCTGCTTGCGGATTGTCTTGAGCTTGTCCTTGATGAAGAAGGCGAAGACCTCGTCGTCGAGAAGCCGCCAGCCCTCATCAAGGAAGATCATCACCGGATCGCCGCCGAGCAATTCCTCGGTGCGGTGAAAGATGTACATCAGCGCGGCCGTTCGGATGACTGGGTCGTCGAGCACCCGGGTCATGTCGAAGCCGAAGATCGATGACAGCGAGAACTGATCTTCCTCATTGTTGAAGAGCCAGCCGCGTTGATCCGACCGCATCCAGCTCTCCAGCCGTGCCAGCAGATCCCCTTCCCCTGCCCTGATGCGGCCGCGCAGCAGCGTCGAGAAGGCCTGCAGCGTCCGGCCCTCCGGTCCCGCTGCCAGCGCCGAGCCGATCGCGTTGCGGATCACCTGTTCTTCCGACGCGCTCAACAATCCACCACTGGTCGGCCGGAGCATGAAGGCGAAGAGCTGGAACAGGAATTCCCGGTTCGGCGCCGTGTCCGGCAGGGACAAGGGATTGAAACCGGTCGGCTCCCCTGGCGTCAGTACCTCGTACTGTCCGCCAAGCGCACGGATGAAGATCTCGGCGCCGCGGTCCTTGTCGACGAAAAGCAGCTTTGGCCGCGGCTCGATGCGCTGGGATTGCGCCGAAATGAACGACAGGAACACCGTCTTGCCGGAGCCCGAGGGCCCGACGACGGTGAAATTGCCGAGGTCGCGGATATGGTGGTTGTAGTAGTAGGCAGTCTGTGAGGTCGTCTCGAAAACCGAGATCGCCGGTCCCCAGTGATTGCCGCTCGGCCGGCCGCTCGGATAGTTGTGCAGCGAGACGAAGCCCGCGAAATTCTTCGACGAGATGATCGACTTCCGCGCGATATAGGAGAAGTTTCCCGGCAGCTGGGCCCAGAAGGCGGGCTCGCAGTTGAGGTCCTCGCGGGTCCAGATCACCGAGCGATCGGTCAGGGCCGCACCAACGGCGGTGACCGTCGCGCCGACCTCGGCCATGTCGCGCCCGAGGCACATCACGGTCATATGGTGCTCGCCATAGATCGCCTCGGAGGCGAGCAACTCGTCGCGGGCATCGTCGAGCTGTTCGGCGACGATCGAGCCGGCTTCGTCGGACATGTCGACCTGGCGCGAGACCCGATCGATCTGCTTGGCGGCTTCTGGCCGATCGACGATCGCGAAGCTCTGTGTCGCGATGAACTCGTGGGGAACGCGCAGCAGGTTGTCGAAGGAGCCGGGCCCTGTCTGGGCAGGGTATTCGCGGATCGAGATCATCGCCCCGAACCGCGTATCGCCAGCGGAGGCGCCACGAATTTCGACGGCATTTCGGCCAAAGAAGATGCGTTTCTGCGCAAGAGCGTCCGCGAGTGCCATCCTCGGCAGATGCATCGGGCGCGGCAGGCCACCGTTGACGAGCTGGACGAGAAACTCCAACGGCTCCGAGTACCAGACCCCATCGCGCGATATGACGCTGAGAGGGCGGGCGCCGTAGACCGTGAGTGTCTCCCGGACGGCTGTCGCCGCATCGCGCAACTCGCTGAGCGCGGTCTGCATCGCCACGGATTCCCCGCCAGCCTCCCTTCGGCCGATCAAGCGTGACAGCGAACTCTCGAAGGTCCCGGCCTGGCCCTGGAGTGGCCGGCGCACAATCGTGAGGTAAAGCTCGTTGACGAACATCCGCCGCGTCGAGAGCGCAGCCTGGTAACGCTCGTCGATCTCCCGGCAGAGCGCATTGTCGAAGGTTGACGGGATCGAAGGCTCGACCTCGCGGCGGATGATGTGGCTGACGAGCGCAAAGCGCGAATTGGCGAGCGTGCGCACGACGTCGTTGCGCGCCAGCAGCCGCGAATTGACGGCGCTCATATCGGCAGTCTCGAAGGAATAACCCTCGAGCTTCAGGATCGTCAGGACCAGCCCGTCGCGCGTCCTGATGACTGTGTCGTCGACATGGCGGGTAAAGGGGATGTGCGAGGCGACAGGTCGCTCCCGTCGCGAGACCGCGCCATAGGTTAGTTCGTCGAGAAGGGCGCGCGCGATCATGATCGCCCTCAGACGCGATAGCTGTCGGCGCCCCAGAAGGCGCGAGAGCGCGGCGGGCAGCGCGACGATTTGACGAAGAGGATCTCGAAGATCCGATCGTCGCGCAGCGTCAGCACATAGCCGAAGAGATGCAGCGGGATCGCGACGAGCAGCATCAAGAGGTTGTGCGAGACCAGAAAGCACACTGACGAGGCGACGCCATTGAACATGAAATAGAGATACGGCACGCCCATCAAGGTCGGCGCCCGCGTCAACGCCTTGACCAGAGGCGTGATCAGTGGCTGCTCCGGGTCTTGCACGCTCATTGCCCGACCGCCGACTGGAAGAACTGAACGATCTGCGCCGATCCGAACACCAGGACGATGCCGAAGATGACCGAGCCGGCCACACCCCAGGTCAGACGGCCGGCCCAGGCGAAGAAACCGCAGGCAATGACGGCAAGCGTCGCGAGCGCCGTCGAGATCGGACCGGTCAGTGCCTGCACGAGCTGGTTCAAGGTCGATTGAACCGGCTGTAACGTGCCGGACTGCGCCTTCGCGTCAATGGCAGCCAGCGTCAGCAATGTCGCGCCGGCCGCGCGGAAAAAATGTCTCGAAAGCAGCATCTGCAGCATCCTCATTCGATATGCATGACAAAATCGGCCGTCGAGGCTGGCTGGGTGCCGGCCGGGCGATGTCTCGGAGTGGTCAAAGCCTGTGCGGTCCGTCTATCGGGTACGCCGCTGGAGCTTGGACCAAATTCGATCCCTTCGAGCCCAGGCCAACCCGCGAGGTCGTTCACGACGGTGGCGACGAATCGCACGGTTTCGGGAAACGGCGGCACGCCGCGATGCGCGATCAGCGTCTCTTCGCCTGCGTTGTAGGCGGCGAGCACATAGAACGGATTGCCATGGCGGGACTGGAGATGGCGCAGGAAGCGCACGCCGCCGCGGACATTTTCGCCGGGATCGCAGAGGTCGACCTTGAAGCGCTCGGCCGTTTCTGGGGTGAGCTGCATCAGCCCGTAGGCACCCTTCTCGGATTGCGCCGTCGAGATCAGGCGGCTTTCCGCCTTGGCGACGGCCAATGCGAAAGCTGTGTCGAACCGCTCCTCGACCGCGACCCGTCGCACGAGCGCCTCGGCCTCGCCGGCCGCCAGCTGCGTTCGTGGATCGCAGACGGGGCGAGAGGTGTCCGAGCCGATCACGTCGACGCTGGTCGGAGTCTGGGAGATCGGCACGAGGCGACCGGATGCGTCGAGCGCCGCTGTTGGCTCAGGCAACTTGTCCTGAAATTTAACTGGCGCCGTCGCCTCCTCCCCCCAAACCGGTCCTGCCAGAACTGCGATCACTATGCTCGTCGAAAGCGTCAGCCGCATCGTGGATTCGCCTCTCGCCAAATCGGTCAGTAGTCAGTATATTGACGTTCTGACAGTTGGCAACAGCCGGAAACACGATGCCCCTATCAGAACGCTGCTGCGCAGCATCGAGGGCTGCGAGGATGATAAAGGCCGCCAGCCTGGCGTTGGGCATGAGCATCGCGCCGGCGGTCGCGCCTGCCCAGGAGGCCTCCTTTGGTTGCAAGGTCCTGCTCTGTGCGGCCGCTACCGCTCCGAGCTGGTCGGGGATTCCGTATTGTATACCGGTCATGCAGCAGCTTTTCCGACAGCTTGCCCGGGGCGGGGGCTGGCCTGCATGCCCAGAAGGGCAAACAAGCAGTCTCGGACACGAGCCTTATCTCCCCTGCCCCGCCGGCTGGACGCCCGCCGAAAGTGCAGCCAGTCACGAGCAGGCGCCTGCCCTATCGTCTCCGAATGGTAGCCTCTGCATCAACCTGTCCAAGCCGTCGACCGACTGCATGGCCAGCTCGGAGGGCGGCTGCCAAACCAGCTATCCGAGCCAGCCGCGGCAGGCGCGGGAGGAGCCGTATTACGTCGACATCACCACCACGAACGGTCAGCAGCGCTTCTATTTCGCGCTGAAGGGCTACTGAGGATGCGCCTCGTCAGGGTCCTTGTTGCAGGCCTCGCCGGTGCTTGCGCCATGGCTGCCACTGCGCAGGAGCCGGCCTCGCCGCGTTGGTTCGCGATCGGGCCGACTGCGATCTTCGAGACCGGAGACAGCTGGGCGGATGGCGGCGTGGACTATCGCCTCTACGGCGTTCAGTCCTGCCTGCGCGGGACGAGCTTCACCAACGGCGCGGGCGTCAGGCGCGATTGCGGCGAGGCATCACTGGCTATGTTGGTCGCGCTGATCCGGGACCTACAACCGCAGTGCCATCAGGCTGGCGCGCAGCCGAATTCGCGCATTGTCTTGGTGTTCTGCGTCGCTACACGAGCCGCGGGCGCAGGTGCTGGCTCTCGCATCGATCTCGGCACGGCCCTGATCTCGTCGGGCTTCGGCTTTGCCTCGCTCGCGCCCGATGGCCGGCCCGTCCATTCGCCTTATTTCGTCGCGCAGCAGGTTGCGTCGCGCGCGAGGGCCGGCCTTTGGGCGTTTCCCGATCTGCCCGAGCCGAATGCCATCATCCTGCGTGCGTTGCGTGAGGGCCGGCCACATGCGGGGTTCGAGAATCCGCCGGGGCAACAATGAACGATCGCGACCCCATCGTTCGAGTCTGCTCCAAAGGGCGTCTGAGCTCTATCGCCGGGATCGGCGCCATCGTGATGGCGGCGATGGTTGGTCTGGGCGTCCCGGGCAAATCCGATGAGAACGCGTCATCGGAGGAGCCGGGCTTCTATGCGCCTAAAGGCCAGCAGCAATCGCCTCCCTTGCGGGTCGAGGTGATCGAGGGGGTCAGGTTCCGGGATATCGAGACCGGCCAGATCTACACGCTCTACGGGATCGACACATGCGCGCCGGATCAGCGCGCGACGCTCGGGCGTCAGCCATGGCCTTGCGGGGTCATCGCAACCGCCTGGCTCGTTTCGGCGACTCTCGGAAAATGGATCGCCTGCGCCAGGATTCATGAACGCGACGGTGTCATCCAGGCTCGCTGCGCCTCCTCTCAGCATGGCGATCTCGGCGCCGCCATGCTGCGTGAAGGTCTGGCTGTCTCGATTCCGGTCGAGCCGCCGCTCAGGACCTATGCTGCGCTCGAGCAGGATGCTCGGAAGGCCTATCGCGGCCTCTGGGCGAGCCGCTTCCAGATGCCGGCAGAGTTTCGGCGCAGCGCCGCGGCCGCGCTCAGCGAAGCCGAGGGAGCCCGGCGATGATAGGGCATGGCCCCGAGAGAGAGAGCCGCGTCATCGATAGGAGACGCGGAATGGCCGCGATGCTGACCGTCCTGCTCGCCTCCTGCGCGCAGCCGCAGCCGGTGAGCCTCGTCGCGGAAGGTCGGCCTACGAGCGATGCTCTCTATCGTGCTGACCCCGTCAGACCAGGTCGCCTGGCCTATGCGCCGGACCGCGCAACCTTCGCTCCGATGCTGACGGAAGCCTACACCTACCCCACGCAGCCACAGGCCGAGCAGGCCTGGCAACGAGCAAGCCTCAATCGCATGGAGGTCATGGCACGGAATGATGGGCCGCCCGGCATCCGACTGTTCGGGTGCAAGCCGGGCGCGCTCGACAGTTTGACTGGACGCATCACGCGCTATCGCGGTCCCGTCGTCCATTGCGCGGCCGATGTCGCGATGGCGTCAGGATTGCCGCCTCGGCGCGAGACGGTGAACTTCTACTACCATGGAGGTGCCTGGAGCCTGCTTATGACCGATGCGCCGCGGGCGCCTGTTGCCTGGCTCAATCGCGAAAAATCGGTGCGCGATCCGTGGCGGTTCCTGCCGTGGCGGGATCGCTACGAATGAAACCGACTTTGTCGAAAAGTGTTGCGAGTTCTGGGCGATGCCTGCGATGGGGGCGGCATCGTCGACGCGCCGCCCGCTGCGTTACGACGATCGCCACAGCCCTTGTCTGGCAAGGCGTGCAACTCGATGCCGGCGCGCAAGAGCGCACACCCGATCCCGGGGCCTGGCGGCCCGTCTCCTATTCGGATCTGACGGCCCCCGCCCCTGCAAACGCGACCTTCGTGGACATCTGGAAAGAAGAGATCGAGGCGAACAACAAGACCTATCGCGAGAAAGGCGACTTTCGCTTTGCCGGCGGCAACGCGCCAGCGACCGAAGCGCATTTCGTGATCTGGAGTCCCGCGAAATCCGTCGTCCTTTCGATCCTCAACACCGCGACGCACTGCACGACGAAGCAGCGTGACGCCGGCGTTCTCGTCAAGCTCTGTCCTATGCGACTTGTCATCTATGAAGGCGTCCGGACCCAGGTGCTCGACGCCGATCGCGGCTGCTTTGTCGAGATCGACCCCTCAATCGGTCAGCAATCCAGCGTGGCCGCAGCCTACGCTGCTTATGACCTCGGAGCCCGAACGATCAAGACGGGTCTGGTCGTTATGGGCCAAGCTGTCGAGGGCTGTTCGCATGGCATTCCGCTGCCGCGATGAACCGGTGGAACTCAATTCGTGTTCCAGAATCGCGGCGGACCTGGACGCCTAACGCAGCCCACCATTGGCGGTCCGGGCCTCTGGCGCTTAACTCACCCCACCCGCCGTAGGAAACAGGAGCAGGTCATGAACCAGGTTTTGCGAGCGGCCGGCACACTTCTTCTGATCATGGGTGCCGGGCAGGCCATCGCGCAGTCCGATGGGAACTCGGCCTGGCGGGCGATGACGTTCCATGATTTCCGTCAGCCATCAAGCGATGTCCTCCAGACGGTCGTCTGGCCTGACGTGATCGCGGCCGCCAATGCCTACACCGAGAATGAGCTTAAGCGCCCGCTCAAAGGTCGCAATGCGCTCGTCACGGCGTTGTCCTCGACCTATCAGCTCGGCGATCGCACCGTGATCATCAGCACTGCGCTCGTGCGTGGCTGCGACAGCGGCGCAAATTCGAGCGGTGCCGAGATCGAGCCATCGCTCTGTCCGCTCCGCATCCTCGTGATGAAAGCCGGAAAAGTCGTCTCATCCAAGACCGAACACGGCTGCTACATCGACCATGCCGACAAGGACCTCCCCCAAAAGAACCGCAACGACAGTTCCTATACGCGCTTCGACCCGAAGACCGGAACGATTGCGCTTCGCACGGTCGTGGGCGGCAAGGAGATCCCGTCCTGCCAGCGCAGCTACGCTGTCGACTGAAAGGGGGACCGGCATGCCAAGATTCACAAAGGTCTGCTTCGCGCTCAGCCTGGCGGTGAGCCACATTTTTGCCTCGAGCGCGATCGCGCAACGGGGCCAGTACTGTGAACGGACGAACTATTCAGCTCAGCAGATTACCGATGCCGTCCGAAATTCGTCCCTGCGCGATGATCTGAAGTCGACCTCGTGTTCACTGGGCGGGCTCGGACGTTATGAATCCGGCGGCAATAAGGGCGTCTACAATGGCAGTTGCTGCACCGGCATCTTCCAGCTCAACAATGCCAATGTCCGAAAATATGCGGGCACCGATCGCGAGGGCTACGGATGCCTCACGCTGCAGCAGCAGGTCAATGCCTGGGCGAACCTGACCAATGACGGCTACAATACGGGGGTGGTGCGCCAGCTCGCATCGATGCAGACTTTCGACGGCCAGAAGGTCGACGCCGGCTTCCTGTCAGCCTGCATCCAGCTTGGAACGGGGAACTGCCAGAGGATGGTGAGTTCCGGCCGGTGCTCGGGCTTCGCCGACATCAATGGCACAACCATCTGCGACATGGCCCGCTCCGCGCGCGCGATGACGGACCCGAACTGCAAAGATGGCGAAGCGTCATGCACACAGGGGCCGGGGGATTTTCCAACAAACATCGGTGTCGCTGCAAATCCGCCGACGGCCGACATCGCAAATGTCGTCGTAGGATCTTCGGAGGTTTGAGTCAGTCAGGTTCACGAAATCTCGTCGGGATCAATCGCGATCATTGCCGCAAGCCGCTCAAGAGAGATTCGAGTCTCTTGAGGCAGGGAAGTTTTTCGATAGTAGGCGTGAACGAGCGCCCAGTACGCCACAGATTCCGAATTTCCTGCGAACAATGCTTTTGTCATGCATTGGCCAATTATAGTAATCGCACGGATTGACGATCCATGCCGGTCGTAGAGCCGCAACGCCATCTCCTGAGCTTGTATCGGTCCCGCTGTCGTCACAATTTGCTCCCAGATTGGCTCATCGCGGTAGTTGTGTCAGTCTGCCAAGAGCATCGGACCGAATATCCTATTCAAGCCGATACTTTAGCTCTTTGATTTTGCATTGGCTTTATCGAAAGCCGCGTCCACTTTTCGGGACGATGCTCTAGCGGTATGAACGCTGAAGGAGCCAACGATGAATTCGACCGATGCATTCGCTTGAAGTTAGACGCTCCTCTTACGGTTGCGGTGCCCGGCGCCCGACTTTTGACGTAAGCATTCGCATCCAACAATCCGCCTGAATTTCGTCGGACCCATCTGACAATGCCGGTCGATCTTTATAGTGGCTCTGAAAAACCTAATGATATCTTAGATTTATAGAAAGCAATCACGAGAAATACTGATTGTCTGATATCAGATAAGAATAATGTGAATCACAATTGTTCCGAGGTTCTGAGCATTTGAGCGCATGAATAATTGACCTAAGTTCAATTCATAGCGCAGAGAGCACGAATTGGCTTCTATGACGCTTAGCGCAGTCAGCGAAGCACCGAAGAGTGGCCGGGGTCTCCTCGATTAGCTCAATTTGCGGCAACTCATCCAGATCTGATGACGTTCGCCAAAGGCAGATGACTTGCTAAGGACGGCATCCAAGGCAAGCTACTATGCTCCAGTTCCGTGCTGTTTCGCACGGGGGTGTAAGGGGGAATTCGTCGTAGCCAATGCGATTCCCGCGATGATCACAACAAAAGCCACAGGGTGAAACCACGCCAGCCTCTCGCCGAGAAAAACCGCGGCAAGTCCAGCGCTGAAAACTGGTAGGAGGTGCATGAACATCCCCGTCGTAGCTGGTCCGAGCGTGGCGACGGAACGGTTCCAGCAGACATAGGCCAGGATCGACGGAAAAACCGCAAAATAGAGCAAACCGAACGCAATCCGTGGCGTGGGCACAAATGTTCCGACCGCATTCGTTTCCGCGAGGACGAAAGGAACATGGAAGAGGACACCGAATGCAGCCGTAACCCCGAGCAGAGATAGCGCCTCAAGTCCAGGTGGCCGCCATCTGATCAGGACGGTGTAAAATGCCCAAAAGCTCATGCCGATAAAGACGAGTACCTCGCCGCGGCTAATCGAGAAGTGGGCGAGCGAGATCAGATCGCCGCGCGTGATCACCAGAGCGGCCCCGACCAGCGAGACCAGAATGCCGACGGCTCGCCGCGGCGCCACTAGTTGACCGAGCAGAACGCGTGCGATCAGGATCGTGACCACTGGAAGCAAAGCGTTGACAAGGGCCGCGTTGACGACCGTCGTGTGATGCAGGGCGGTATAGATGAAGCAGTTGAAAGCGGTCACTCCGACCGCTCCCAGCAGCGCCAAAAACGGAAGCTGGCGCTGGATCCTCGTCCAGTCGCGCCGCGTTGGCCGCCAAATGAACGGCAGCAGAATGAGAAATGCCAGCAGCCAGCGCCAGAAGGACATCTGTATCGGCGGGATATCGTCACGTATCAGCCGGGCAATCAGGAAATTGCCCGACCAGAACAGCGGTGGAAGCACCGCGACCCAATAGGCGGCCGGAGCGGCGCCCGCAGACGAGCGCGTTAATCCGGCCCTGGAATATTCAGCCATTCGCTTGCTTCTTCGCCTGGCGGACTTCGGTATAACGTCCTAGGATCGAATTGACTCCAACAGCAAGCAGGAACACAATAAGTAAAAGTGCGTACATGCGTGGCATATTGAAAGTCGCGTAGGTTTGAATGACGGCGTAACCCAGTCCTTGATTTGCGAGTTTTGTCTCGGCTAGGAGTGTTCCGACGATCGCGACTCCCAAACCAATACGGATTCCATTGAGAACAGGAACCCGCATGGCTGGGATGTAGATTTTCATAAACATCTGAGCGGCATTTAGACGAAAGCTCATTCCGACTCGGATTAGTACCTGATCCACCTCGCGCATCGAACTCGCAACGCTGACGGCCACGGGAAAGAAGCAAGAAAGGGCCCCCATGGCGATCTTCGATCCAACACCAACGCCAAACCACATGATCATGATCGGGAAGAAAATGATCTTCGGCGTTGGACCGAGATAGTGCAGCAGAGGCTCGAAGGCATGGCCGAGATAGCGGTTACGGCCAAGGACAACCCCGACGGCAATGCCACTTCCGCCCCCTATCGCCACCGCCAGCAGCACCTCACTGACTGTGATGCCGAGGTTCCAATAAAAGCCGCCGTCGAGAAAGAGCAGAACGAATTCTTTCGCGATGAGCGACAAAGACGGGACGACATCGCGATAGAGCAATCCGGACCGCGCGAGTGCCTCCCATGCGACAACAATCGCCGCTAGTATTGCCAATCGCGTCAGAATGACCGATCGAGATTCATCGGCTGCGGTATTTGAGACCGACTTCGCCGGTTCTCGCATGGCAAGCAACTGCATGATTTAAGTCCCAGGACAGTCAGAATTACCGGCGCGGTGGAATCCGGATCAGATCGTCGAGCTGTACCTTCGTCAAAGGCTGCGCGGTATATTTCAGCGCAACGGCATCAGGTACGATAGTCTCCAGTCCAACGATACGATCGGGATTCAGCGCCTCTTTCGGGAAGAACTCATCTCGTGTCCGCCTAGCGATATCAATCGGCACGCCGACGAATTCTGCGTAGACCTTGAGCGCCTCTTCGCCGGAATACATCGCCTCGATCGTTTCGCGATAGGCTTCCATGAAACGATTGATCTGATCCTGCTTATTCTGAAGCACCGATGTATTGGTGATCAGCAGGCGCACGGTTTGGCTCTTGAAGGCTTTCGTATCGTTGCCGGTGGCAATGACACGGATTTCGCCCTTGCTCAGCTGTTCTAGCCCAAAGGGAGGAGCGGACCAGCCGACATCGATCTGGCCCGACATAACCTGAGTCAGTGTCGGAGCAGGACCTCCCGTAGCCGTTAAGCGGGGCTTGATGCCGTTTTCCTGGACAAAGGCGTTGACAACACCATGCGTGGAAGAGCCGTTGGTCGAATAGGCAACAGTCTTACCGTCGAAGTCCTTCAGCGTCTTGATCGGCGAATCCGCCTTCACATACCAGTAAAGATCCTGGCCGCCCGTGGTTTCCGCGCCGATAATCCGAATTGGAGCTCCTTTCGAATACGCCGAAAGCGCCCCCATGATGCCACCCGCGACTCCGATGTCGACGCTGTTGGAGAGCACAGCCTGTTGCGTCTCTCCGCCGCCTTGCGTGTAAAGCAGCTGCAGCTCGAGGTTGTGCCTTTTGAAGATGCCGAGCCGGCTTCCAATTTCTGCCACAGAAGTATCCCAGTTGCCACGCTGACCAACTGCGAGTTTGAGTTGATCCTGTGCGGCAGCTAAGCTCACACTTGAAGCTGCAATAGCAATAGCGCCCGCAGCAATCAGTAGTCTCTTTAGAATAATCACTTGAACCTCCCATAAAGTTTTGTTGGTTTTTTGGACAAGCTCTAGCTTGGCCGCCCTTGCCGATCTAGATCTTGAACGCTTCCAGTGTCGGCAAATGAAAAAGCTCATCAATTCCCAACTGGCGAGGCGAAAGACCTTGCGAATGATGGGTCTTCAGGAAAGCGTCGAGCACATGCAGGTTGGGTCCAACTCCGTAGGACCAAAAATCCTCGCCCATCAGCGCGCGGGCCGATTGAAGTTGCTCTTCCACGAAGGGCAGCGTGATCTTCGTCGCCGAGGTATCACTCAGCCGTCCCAGCGCAACCCGCTTCGATTGCTCAAAGGCCTTTAACAGTGCAGCCGGCAGCCATGGGTGCTCTTCAACGATGGTGCGGCGGGCGCCTATGGCATGCATGATGGGAAAAATCTTGGTGCGCCGATAATAGTCGGCGGCGGCAGAGGTCGGATCCGAAAACAGCCGCACGACGTTGGGATGACCAGCCTCGAAAGAGGAAGGTGAGCGCGGACCGATAAAGCCATCGATCTCACCGTTGGCAAGCATCTGGTTCAGGGATCGGTCTGCAGGCGCTTGCTCCAGACGAATGTCCGACGGCAGTGACACCTGAATCTTCTCGGCACGCCCGGGTTGCTCGATACCGCCCCGCACCCAGGTCACATCTGAAGGCTTCACCCCGTAATCATCTTCAAGAAGGGCGCGAATCCAGACACAGGCGGTAAGCTGGTATTCAGGGCAACCGATACGCTTACCCTTCAGATCCTGCGGCTTCTCGATGCCACGGTCGTTGCGGATAAAAATGCCGGTGTGCCGGAATGCTCGCGAGACAAAAGCCGGGACGCCGACATAGGGGTTGGTCCCTTGTGCTGTCTTGATGGTGAAACTCGAAAGCGAAGCTTCGCAAACGTCGAATTCAGCATGCCTGAAAGCACGAAAAAAAATCTCCTCCGGCACGAGCTTCATGAAGACAGGATCGACACCATCGATTTGCACCTCACCATCGAGCAGCGGCCTGTTGCGATCGTAGTCACCAATAGCTATTGAAAGACGAAGCTTCGACAATGATCCCTCCCGAGCGGCCCACCGGCCGCGCTCTTTACCGAGGATCATGCTGTCTGCTGGCGCCCGCGACAAAGACTTATCCGAGATGCCAGTTAGATATTAGCTGTTTGGCGCTGCCGCCCCGACCCGTCTCGCGAGCGGTCCCAGCGACTCAAGCAGACGTTTGACGATCGTGTTGAGAAAGCTGTCGATCGCGTCCTGATGACGCGAGAGCGGCGCATGAGACGGCTTCAGCAGGTAGAGGGTACGCGTCAGGGGGGTGTCCGAAATTCGTTGGACTGCAATTTTCCCCGCTCGAATTTCCTCGACGGCTGTCCCATAGGGCATGAAGCTTGATGCTGCGCCCCGGACCACCAAGGTTCGCATCGCAGGAATGGACTGCGCCTCGTAAACGATCCGCAAGTTCAGCGTGTATTTCTCGGCCGCGCTCTTCAAGAGACGCTGGACCATGTCACGCTCGCCGGCCTGAACCAGATCATGTGTCAGCGCCTCGGCCAACGTCAGCGATTCTGGAAGGGACGTGTCGGTCGCCGGGCGTACGAAAAGAAGCTCCTCGATAAGAATGGCCTTGCGCTCAACCCCTGGTCGCGGCTCGTCGGCGCCATAGGCGAAAGCGTAGTTGAGTTCGCCGCGTTCGAGCGACATCGCAAGGCCGTAGCTCAACTCTTCCACCAGGCTCAATGACACGTTCGGCATGGTCTGCTTGGCATCGAGCAGCATGTCCGGCCCGATCTGCAGCACGATGCTCGGAGTCAGACCCAGTATGAGCATCTCCTGCTCATGACCCGGCAGACCGCGAAACTCTCGCTTGATCTCCTCCACGTCCTGAAGCAGCCGACGCGCGCGCTCCAGAAGGAGCTTGCCGGCCTCCGTGAGTTCGACGCCACGAGAGTGGCGTAGCAGCAAATCGGCGCGGAGTTCCTGCTCGAGCTGTCGAATTTGCAGGCCGAGGGCAGGCTGAGCGACATTGAGCTGCTCGGCCGCGCGCGTGATGTTCCCGACCTCCGCGATTCGTACGAAATATTGAAGCTGTCGAAGATTGATCCTCGCCTCCTCCGGCACTGGATGACGCGCCGATTATGTCGGCGGCGCGCCCTGTCGAGAAGAAGCTAACGCATCGCGCTTGCGACCACGAGGCACATTACCGCGAAGGGCGAAGCCAGCGCTCTATCCACTCCAGCGCCGAAAAGAGGACCACGCTAACCAGGATAACGAAGATGATCGTGGCAAAAACGCCAGGAAGATCGTAGCGCTCGGCGAGGTCATTGATCAGCTGGCCAAGCCCGCCGAAGTTGATCAGGAATTCAACGCCGATGAGGTTGATCAGCGTGAAAATCAGGCCCAGGCGGATCCCGGTAAAGATCGTTGGAATTGCCGCTGGAAACTGGATTTTCCAGAACAACTGGCCTGAGCTCAGATTGTAGCTATGACCGACGTTCAGCAGCGTCTTCCTAACAGCCTGGAATCCTTCAAGGGTCTTCAACAAGGCCGGAGCAAGCCCAGCAACGAAACCCATCGCGACGATTGTTGCCGAGCTACGACCAAATATGACGAGAAAAAGTGGGTAAGCGAGCACGATCGGCGCAGCCGCCGCCGCAGCGATCCATGACTCTGTGGCCAGCCTCAGGATGCGGTGCTTGTGGAGCAGTATACCACCACCGATGCTGAAGCCGATGACAAGCAGGCTCGCGGCAAGCGCCTCCGCACCGGTAACCAATAGCCGGTGTAGAAGCTGTTCCTCGGCGAATAGACGACCGAAGGCGCCGAGAACGGCTGAAGGAAACGGGATTACGAACTGGTTCAGCACCCCGATGGCGAGCATAGCCTCGACGGCGCAGAAGCAGAGTGCGACACAGCCCAAGCCGAACGCAATGGGTGGGATCCTCACAGCTCCCACGGCTTAGGCTCCCCTCAGCCGCGCACTATCCTCGGCCTCTGCCATACCACGCGAAGCCTCCTCGCGCAGATCGTTCCAGATCTCCGCCACGTAACGACCGAAAGCGTCGCTCCCGACGACATCGCCTTGGCGCGGACGCGGCAAATGAATATCAACGATCCTCTTCACCTTGCCGGGCCGGAAAGTCATGATGAGAACCCGATCGGACAGCTGCACGGCTTCCGTGATGTTATGGGTAATCAGCAGCGTGGTCTGACGCAAATCCTGCTGGATCTTGAGAACCTTGTCTCCGAGCAGCACACGGGTCTGCTCATCCAGAGCCGCGAATGGCTCGTCCATCAGCAGGATCTTTGGCTCGAATACCAGAGTGCGGGCAATGGCCACGCGCTGCCGCATGCCGCCGGAGAGCTCGGACGGATAGCGCTGCTCGAAGCCAGTCAAGCCAACCATGTCGATGAACTTGCGCGCGACCGCATAACGCTCGGTCTTAGGCACGCCTTTGACCTCTAGCGGAAAGGCGACGTTGTCGATCACGGTACGCCACGGGAATGTCGATTCTTCCTGGAAAACCATGCCAATCGACGCATGAGGCCCTGAGATCCGCTCGCCTCCGACCACGACGGACCCGTCATAACCGCCTACGAGCCCTCCGAGGATGTTGAACACCGTCGACTTGCCGCAACCCGACGGGCCGATGATCGACACGAATTCCCCTCGTTTGATCTCGAAGGACACCCCGTCAACTGCGGTCACCGTCCCTTCACGCGTATTGAAACGCATGGAGACGTCCTGGATGACCAAATCGATCTCATCTGTCGTGTCGGCCGCCAGACGCAGCTTCGCACTGGATGCCCGCATATCCGTTTCGTCCTCTGAATGGCTGCCGCTCATTAGCCCAATCCGCGCTTCGAAACGCACAGGGGTGCGGCGCGCGGAATGGAGGCATTGCTATCTATTGCGATAAGTCCGAGCATGTCGGCCCTTCCCTTTATCGCGGTTGTCGTTTTGGAGATGCTCCGCTTGCCATCAACGGTATGAGGGTCGGGCAGCCAGGTCCAAGATTATCTCGCTTGGCCTCTCAAACATTTGTGCGGTACCCTCGACGTTCCGCGTGGGTGCGCGAAAGTTGGTAACGCACGCATGAATAGAGGACTAGATTAGAGCCGAGACCCGGAAATCATGGCAAACAGAAATCAGGCGCGGGTCGAAGAGCCAGCGGTCGAGTTTAACGATTTGCCTTTGCAATCGAGCATCGGCTATCAGTTGCGCATGGCTAATCGTGCGATGCAGCGTTATCTTCAGTCGCAGATCGAACCGCATGGCGTAACGCTCGGCATGTGGTACTTCTTGCGCGCCCTTTGGCAAGAGGACGGCCTAACACAGCGCGAACTATCTCAACGAATCGGCACGATGGAGCCCACAACCCTCTCTGCCTTGGCGGCGATGGAACGCTCCGGGCTGGTGACCCGGGAACGTGACGATACCGATAGACGCAAGCTGAACGTGAGGCTCACGCCGAGGGGGCGCGGGTTGAAGAAAAAACTGATCCCCTGCGCCGAACACGTTATCGATCGCGCAACGACCGGCTTCGCTCCAGAGGACAAGGCGAGATTCCTGGGCTATCTCGCCACGGTTCAACGCAATTTCGGGGACAGCTACGCGACGCCTGAAGAGGTCGACTAGTCTCCGGCTGTTTTGGACCCTTCGCGGGTCATCCCGGCGGCCATCGTCGGGTTATAGCCGGGCTTCACCCGCGCATCGATCACGACCGACGCACCCGCCTTTGCGGCCGAGACCCCTTCGCGAACGGCCTTGACGAGATCGGCCGTGGTCGTTACAGGGCCGATTCCGACGAGCCCTTGCGCTCGCGCAATGGCTGCGATGTCGATGTCGGGGTCTCCGATCCGCTGCCCGATCCACTTGTTTTCGACCGGCCGGTCTCTCGTGCGCGCGACACGTTCCTGATGGATTTCGTCATTGTAGAACGACCGGTTATTCGAAACGATCGCCAGGAAAGGCAGCTTGTAGTGAGCGGCGGTCCACAGCGCCGAAACCCCCATCATCGTGTCCCCGTCGCCGAGGACGGCGACCGGAAGCCGTTCGGAGCCCTTGAACGCAAGCGCTGCGCCAACGAGCATGCCGGGGCCGGAACCAATACCGGCGCCGCCATCGGAACCGAGATAATCAAGCGGGTGGCGAAAGTGCCAGGACTCGCCGGCCCAACCCAGCGGCAGTCGCACCAGCGAGACGATCTCGTCGCGCAAAACCTCCCCGATCGCTGCAGCAAGCGAGACGACATCGAGTTCCCGGGCCTGCTTCTCGAGGTTCAGCGCAGGCAAGGCCGGAAGCGTGTCCGGCTCCGAGCCCGCACCCACGCCCAGCTCATCCGCGATAAGGTGCAGGGTGAGATCCGGGTCGCCGCTCAAATACAGGTCGGCGGGCGGCAGCGCCTGATGATCCATGCTCCAGCCATTGTGGAGATGGTGATCGAGCGCAACGTTGATCACCTTCGCACCGGCCGCGCCGCCCCCCTGCTTCAGCGTTCCGGCGAGATCGACCCAGTCGAAAGCTGCGATCACGTCCGCCTCGCGAATATGCCGGGCTCCCGTCTCGTCGAGGAAATGGCCGGGCTTGGCGGCG
>WPCJ01307542.1_pt1 | contig 20587 bp, 19 predicted proteins | sample 5399831 | NCBI WGS metagenome assembly WPCJ01 (sample SAMN12869470, study PRJNA574797) | sludge metagenome | isolation source: wastewater treatment of pH10 | place: China:Beijing | collected 2019-05-20 | reverse complement strand
ATCGATCACGGGTTCGCCGTAGAGCACGGGACGGGAGGCGATCGTCATCAGTGCGGGTGCCGGGTCGGGGATGAGCCGGGGATCGGGGTTGCCCGTGCCGATGTCGCGAAGGACCGTGTCGGGCGCGTATCCCTCCTGGGCCACCGATTCGAGACCCGCCACGACGGTGCCCGCACGCCCGCGCGAGACGACGAGGCCGGCCTGGGCGAGCTGCCGGTACGCGGCCACAGCCGTGTTTCGGTTGACGCCGAGCGTGGCAGCGAGCTCGCGCACCGGGGGGAGGACAGCACCGACCCGGAGGATTCCGCGGTCGCGCAAGGAACGCACGCTGTCGGCGATGTCCGCTGCGGTCGTCCCGGTGATCTGGTCGCTCATGGTCCTCCTCTGTGATTCTAGATCGAATCGGACAGTGCTATGTTTGGCCTAGATCAAACCCGACTTCGGTGCATCCGACAGGAGTTCCCCATGGCAGAGCAGACAACCACCGGATCCGCGCGCGTCAAGCGCGGCCTCGCCGAGATGCTCAAGGGCGGCGTCATCATGGACGTCGTCACGGCAGAGCAGGCGAAGATCGCCGAAGACGCGGGCGCCGTCGCCGTGATGGCTCTCGAGCGTGTGCCGGCGGACATCCGTGCGCAGGGCGGTGTATCCCGCATGAGCGACCCCGACATGATCGACAGCATCATCGACGCCGTCTCCATCCCCGTGATGGCCAAGGCCCGCATCGGGCACTTCGTCGAGGCGCAGGTGCTGCAGGAGCTCGGTGTGGACTACATCGACGAGTCCGAGGTGCTCTCACCGGCCGACTACGTCAACCACATCGACAAGTACGGCTTCACCGTGCCGTTCGTGTGCGGTGCGACGAACCTCGGCGAGGCGCTCCGCCGCATCAATGAGGGTGCGGCGATGATCCGTTCCAAGGGAGAGGCCGGGACCGGTGACGTCTCCGAGGCGATGAAGCACATCCGCAAGATCCGCGGAGAGATCGCCGCGCTCACCGCGCTTCCCAAGGACGAGCTCTTCGTCGCGGCGAAGGAGCTGCAGGCGCCGTACGAACTCGTCGCCGAGATCGCTGAGACCGGCACGCTCCCGGTCGTGCTGTTCGTGGCCGGAGGGGTCGCGACCCCCGCCGATGCCGCGATGATGATGCAGCTCGGTGCTGACGGCGTCTTCGTCGGCTCCGGCATCTTCAAGTCGGGAAACCCGGCAGAGCGGGCCAAGGCCATCGTCAAGGCGACGACCTTCTATGACGACGCCAAGGTCATCGCCGAGGTTTCGCGTGGGCTGGGCGAGGCGATGGTCGGCATCAACGTGAGCGACCTCCCGGCACCCCACCGTCTCGCCGAGCGTGGCTGGTAGAGCCAGGGTCGGCGTCCTCGCATTGCAGGGCGACGTGCGCGAGCATGTCGCCCTGCTGACGGAACTCGGCGCCGATGCCACTCCGGTGCGTCGCCCCGACGAGCTCGCCGCGGTCGACGGACTCGTGATCCCTGGGGGCGAGTCGAGCGTGATCGACAAGCTTTCCCGGATCTTCGGCATGCAGGAGCCGATCCGCGACGCGATCGCCTCGGGCATGCCGGTGCTCGGCACCTGCGCGGGCTTGATCATGCTCGCGGATGACATCGTCGACGCGATCGACGGGCAGGAGTCGTTCGGAGGGCTGGACGTCGTCGTGCGCCGGAACGCCTTCGGTCGCCAGGTCGAGTCGTTCGAGGCGGAACTCGAGGTCCCTGCGTTCGGCGGGGGCCCGGTGTCGGCGGCCTTCATCCGTGGGCCCGTGGTCGAGTCGGTCGGTCCGCGCGCGATCGTGCTCGCGGCGCTGCCCGACGGGCGTGTGGTCGCGGTGGAGCAGGGGAATCTGCTCGGACTGAGCTTCCACCCCGAGATCACGGGGGAGCGCCGCTTTCACGAACGCTTCCTCGCACTGGTGGAGTCGCGGCACCGCACGAGGGCTCCGCAGAGCGCCTAGGTCCGGCCGAGGGTCCGGGTCAGACCTGGCGCCGGTGAGAGAGGAGCCAGTCGTACAGCTCGGGGTTCTCATAGGTCTCGGTCCAGGAATCGTGACCGACGCCTGCGTATCGAGTGAACCGGGCGTCGGCACCGAGGCCTCGGAGTTCGCTGACGATCTGTTCCGTGGCGGAGAACGGCACGACATCGTCGGCATCGCCGTGGAAAGCCCAGACGGGGACGTCACGGAGCGGCGCAGCGCTCTGCATCCAGAGTCCTCCGCAGATCGGCGCGATCGACGCGAACCGGTCGGGATAGCGCACCGCCAGGCTCCAGGCCCCGAATCCGCCCATGCTGAGTCCTGTCACCGATATGCGGGACGCATCGATGCGGTGCGCCGCGACGACCTCGTCGAGCAGGACGGACAACGTCGAGAGCTCGGCGACCCACTGACTCGATTCGCCGCACTGAGGCGTGACGAGGACGAAGGGGAACTCCTGCCCGGCATCCGCCAGACTCGGCGGACCGTGCACGGCGGCGAGCTCGACGTCGGTACCGCGCTCACCCGAACCATGCAGGAACAGGACGAGTGGCCACCGTCGGTCGGGGTCGGCGTCGTAGTCGTCCGGGAGATGGAGCAGGTACCGCAGGGAGTCGGCCGGCGTCGGCTCGCCGTTCCGCACGTCCGAAGAGCGGGAGGCAGGAGTGATGTGTCGCGATCTGCGCATGTGTCCATCCTGCGCCATGTGTGCCGGTCTTCCGAGGGAACGATGTGCGGAGCGGGCAGCCGGATGTGGAGCCCACGGTCTCGGTCAACCGGCGGGCGACCCTGCGGCGACCAGGCCGCGGATGGCTTCGACCGTGCGGACGATGTCTTCCGGGGTGGTCGCCCAGGACGACATCGAGCACCGCAGAGCCGCACGACCTTCCCATTCGGCACCCGTCATCGCGGCCGTCCCGTCGACGAGGATCGCCGCGCCGAGCGCACGCGTCGCTTCGTCGGAGCCGAGGCGGAACATCACCTGTGTGTAGTCGACGTCGTTGATGACTTCCACCGACTCCACTGTTCGGAGCCCCGCCGCCATCGCGACGGCGTTCGCATGCAGGCGGTCGATCAGGTCCGCGATGCCCGACCGACCGAGACTGCGCAGTGCGGCCCACGCGGGGACCCCGCGGGCGCGTCGAGAGAGTTCCGGGGTGACATCCCACGGGTCGAGCCCCGAATAGATCAGATAATCGCCTCCGGTGCGGAACGCGGCGATCGAGTCGGCCGGGTCGCGCACGATCGCCATGCCGCAGTCGTACGGCACGTTGAGCGTCTTGTGCGCGTCGGTCGCCCAGGAGTCGGCGTCCGCCATGCCGGCGGTGAGGTGGCTCAGCCCGGGAGACGCCGCAGCCCACAGTCCGAACGCGCCGTCGACGTGGATCCATGCACCGTGCCGGCGGGCGAGGGGGATCAACGCCGCGAAGTCGTCGAAGGCGCCGGTGTGCACCTCTCCCGCCTGCAGGCACACGATGAGGGGTCCCTCCGCGCCGACGAGTGCCTGATCGAGCGCCTCCGGGCTCATGCGCCCTTGGCTGTCGGTCGGGACGATCGTTAGTCCCGCACGTCCGATCCCGAGGAACCGGGCGGCGCGGTCGATGGACCCGTGCCGGTGGCTGCCGACGACGAAACGCAGCGGCGGAGACCCGTGGAATCCCTGCTCGGCGATGTCCCACCCCGCGCCCGCCAGCACAGAGTGTCGCGCGGCGGCGAGGCAGGTGAAGTTGGCGAGCTGCCCGCCCGTGACGAAGCCGACGCTGGCGGTCGCGGGGAGCCCGAAGGCCTCGAGCATCCATTGCCCGGCGATGCGTTCCATCGCCACAGTGGCCGGCGTGAGAGTCGACGAGCCCGAGTTCTGATCCCACGCCGAGACGAGCCAGTCCGCGGCCAGGGCTGCCGGATGGGTTCCGCCGATCACGAAACCGAAGAACCGGCCGCCGGGGATCGCGACGAGTCCGGGGTCGGCGAGCACGGACATCTCCTCCACCGCTGCCGCCGCGTCCACGCCATGTTCCGGGAGCGGACCCCCGAAGGCGGTGAGCATCTCGTCGAGCGAAGCCCTCGGCCACACCGGCCGTTCGGCCACCGAGTCGAGGAAGCGGAGCGCGGTACGGTGCGCGGTCTCGAGTGCGCGGGTCCGGTCGTCGGGAGCCGTCTCTTTCATGCCTCAGGCCTACACCCGGCGGCCCGATCGCACCAGAGGTCACGCGCGGCCGGCACGGTCGCCGTGGCTGCCCGCGCGAGACTCGCGCGACTGACGGCCGTGCGGTCGGCCGCAGTGGACGCCACTCGGGCAATCGTGGCTTTTCGATAGAATGGTCGATGCCCTGGGCACGCTCCGGGGCGGATACGACGAGCGGAGACTTATGTCCGGGCATTCCAAGTGGGCGACCACGAAGCACAAGAAAGCCATCATCGACTCCAGGCGCGCGAAGTCCTGGGCCAAGCTCATCAAGAACATCGAGGTCGCGGCGAAGCTCGGCGGTCCCGATCTTGCGGGCAACCCGACGCTCTTCGACGCGGTGCAGAAGGCCAAGAAGACCTCGGTCCCCAAGGACAACATCGACCGTGCGGTGAAGCGCGGTGCGGGCATCGGCGGCGAGGCCGTCGAATACCTCTCGATCATGTACGAAGGCTATGGACCCAACGGCGTCGCCCTCATGATCGAGTGTCTGACCGACAACAAGAACCGTGCGGCCGCAGAGGTGCGTACGGCTCTCAGCCGCAACGGCGGCACTCTGGCCGATCCGGGTAGCGTCGCCTACAACTTCAGCCGCAAGGGCGTCATCGTCGTCGGCTCCGAGGGCACCACCGAGGATGACGTCATGATGGCCGCGCTCGAGGCGGGCGCCGAGGAGATCGAGCCGCACGCGGAGGGCTTCGAGATCATCACCGAGGCGACCGACCTGGTGGCCGTGCGCACCGCGCTCCAGGAAGCGGGGATCGACTACGAATCCGCTGACGTCGAGTTCGTTCCGAACCTCAAGGTCGAGATCGACGCCGATACCGCACGCAAGGTCTTCCGTCTCATCGATGCGCTCGAAGACAGTGAAGACGTGCAGAACGTCTTCACGAACTTCGACCTGAGCACCGAGGTCCAGGCCGAGCTGGAGAACGACGAGGCCTAGGCGCGCCGGACCCCCGGTGTCCGCTCCGCCGCCTAGCCTGGGGGAGTGGCTTCCTCTCTGCGCGTGCTCGGCATCGACCCGGGCCTGACCCGGTGCGGTGTCGGTGTCGTGGACGTCGACCGTTCCCGTCGGGGATCCCTCGTTCACGTGGGGGTCATCCGATCGTCGCCGGATGCGGAGATCGGTGATCGCCTCGCGATCGTCGCCGCAGGGATCCGCGCCGTGATCGCTGAGCACCGGCCCGATGCCGTCGCCGTCGAGCGGGTGTTCGCTCAGCAGAACACGCACACGGTGATGGGCACGGCGCAGGCCAGCGGGATTGCGCTGCTGATCGCGTCCGAGTCCGGGTTGCCGGCCGCCACGCATACCCCGAGCGAAGTGAAAGCGGCCGTCACCGGGTACGGCGCCGCCGACAAGCGGCAGGTGCAGACCATGATCGCGCGGATCCTGCGTCTGGATGCGCTGCCCCAGCCCGCCGACGCGGCGGATGCGCTGGCGATCGCGCTCTGTCATGCCTGGCGTCGCGGAGGACCGACCACATCCGGTCAGAGCGCGTTGACGCCCGCGCAACGCGCCTGGGCCGCGGCGGAGCGTGTCGCTCGAACATAGCTACGAGCGACACCGTAGGCTGAGACGATGATCTCCTCTCTGCACGGCGTCGTTCTGCACGCGACGTCCGATCAGGTCGTCATCGATGTGGGCGGGGTCGGGTTCGCCGTCGCCGTCCCGGCCGATGTCGCGCACACCGCCACGGTGGGGGAGAAGCTCCTCCTGCACACGAGTCTCATCGTGCGAGAGGACTCCCTGTCGCTGTTCGGCTTCGCGGACCGCGGCGAACTCGAGATTTTCGGACTCCTGATCGGGGTGACCGGAGTCGGGCCGAAGTCGGCGCTCGGCGTGCTGTCGCACCTCACCACCGATCAGATCGCGGAGGCCGTCACCGCCGAGGACGATGCACCGTTCCGGCGTGTCTCCGGGATCGGCCCGAAGACGGCCAAGCTCATCGTGCTTCAGCTCGCGGGCAAGGTGCAGGCGTTCGCCGCCCCGTCCAGGTCCGTCGCCGCGGGGAACACCGATGTCGTCACCCAGGTCTCCGCCGCCCTGGTCGGCTTGGGGTGGTCGGAGAAGATCGCCGCCGAAGCGGCAGCCCAGACGGCAGAGGAGGCCACGGAGGCGGAGCGGGCATCTGTCGCGGCGCTGCTCCGACGCACCCTCGCCCTGTTGGGCCCGGCGAAGGGAGCCCAGCCGCATGTCTGACCCTCTCGACGCATCGGAACCCTCGGACGAGACCGAACTCGCGATCGAGGGCGCACTGCGCCCCACGAGCCTCGGAGACTTCGTCGGGCAGCAGAAAGTCCGAGGACAGCTGCAGCTGCTCCTCGAAGCGGCGCGACTCCAGAGCCGGCCGGCCGATCACATCCTTCTGGCGGGCCCGCCGGGGCTCGGGAAGACGACCCTCGCGATGATCGTCGCGCACGAGAGCGAGCGGCCGCTGCGTCTCTCGAGCGGCCCCGCGATCCAGCACGCGGGCGACCTGGCGGCGCTGCTGTCGAGCCTGGTCCCGGGGGAGGTGCTCTTCATCGACGAGATCCATCGCATGGCTCGCTCGGCGGAGGAGATGCTCTACCTTGCGATGGAGGACTACCGGATCGACATCATGGTCGGGAAGGGTGCGGGCGCGACCAGCATCCCGCTCGAGCTCTCGCCGTTCACTCTCGTGGGGGCGACGACCCGCTCCGGCCTGCTGCCCAATCCCCTGCGGGACCGCTTCGGGTTCACGGGGCACCTGGAGTTCTACGAGGAGTCCGAGTTGGAACAGGTCATCGCGCGTTCCGCCGCGGTGCTGGGTGTCGACCTGCCGACCGACTCGCTGTCCGAGATCGCGCGTCGTTCTCGGGGCACACCGCGTATCGCGAACCGTCTGCTCCGCCGAGTCCGGGACTATGCGCTCGTGCACGGCCACGGCGCGGCCACGATCGGCGACGTGCGGGCGGCGCTGGAGCTCTATGACGTGGACGCGATCGGCCTCGATCGGCTCGACCGGGCGGTCCTCGATGCCCTCGTGCGGCGCTTCCGTGGAGGTCCGGTCGGCCTGAGCACGCTCGCCGTGGCCGTCGGAGAAGAGGGCGAGACCGTCGAGAGCGTGGTCGAGCCGTATCTCGTGCGCATCGGCTTCCTGGGCCGGACTCCGCGCGGCCGTGTGGCGATGCCCGACGCATACACCCACCTGGGCGTTCCGCATCCGGACGGGATGCTTAAGTTGGATGACCTATAATCACTGAAGACTTCCCGGATACCTTCGCGCGCCCAAAGGCTGGAGCGTGCACCTGAGAAAGGCGCTTCCCCCATGCCCATGGAATTCCTGCTCTTCGGCCTTCTTGCCGTCCTCCTCGTCTTCATGATCTTCAACACGCGCAAGCGCACGAAGCAGATGAAGGCCGAGCAGGAGGAGAAGGCGACCAAGACCGTTCCCGGCGCCAAGGTGCTCCTGCAGGGCGGCATCTACGGCACGATCGTCTCCTACGACCCCGAGGACCTCGACACCCCGGCGCTCGTCGAGATCGCGCCCGGCACGATCATCGACGTCCACAGCCAGGCGATCCTGCGCGTCGTCGAACCGAAGGACGCCGTCGTCGAGACGCCCGTCGACGCGGTCGAGGAGCAGGACGCGGACGAGCCGGCCGCGCCTCCGGTCGAGACCCCCGAGGAGACCCGTGCCCGCCTCGAGCGGGACGCCGACGACAAGTAAGTCCGCGGCCGACACGGCCCGCCGGATCTCCGTCCTTTCAGAAAGCTGAACACACGTGGCTTCATCCTCTCCCGTCCGTCACGCCTGGCGGGTCCTCCTCGGCCTGCTCCTCGTGACCGGTGTGCTCTTCGGCATCAACTCGCTCGGTGTGTACGTCTTCAAGGACGCTGACGGCGCGCCGGTGAGTTCGTGGACACCCGAGCTCGCGCTGGACCTCCAGGGCGGCACCCAGATCGTCCTGAGCGCCGAGACGGAAGATGGAGCTGCTCCCACGCAGGAACAGCTCGACCAGGCCGCGGCGATCATCCGGCAACGCGTCGATGCGTCGGGGGTGGCTGAGGCCGACATCACGACCGAGGGCGGGCAGAACATCGTCGTCCAGATCCCGGGCGAGGCCGACGCGCAGACCCGTGAGCGGATCCAGGCGAGTGCACAGCTCGAGCTTCGGCCCGTGCTCTACACGAACGCGGCGGGCACCGAGTTCGTCGGCGACGACGGGAACTCCACGCCGTTCCCGACGCCGGATCCCACCCTGAACGCGACGCCGACCGCGACGCCGACCGATGCGAGCGATCTCTCCTGGGTGACCGAGAAGCTCGCGGCGGAGTTCCAGGCATACGACTGCGCGAATCCCGACAACGACCCGGCCCGCGCGCCGAAGGATGAGCCGGTCATCGCCTGCTCGCCGGATGACACGCAGAAGTTCCTGCTCGGCCCGGCCGAGCTCGACGGCACCGCCATCACCGACGCTTCCGCCGGTCGCGACCAGCAGTCCGGCGCCTGGATCGTCCAGCTCACCATGAACGGCGAGGGCGGAGACGCCTTCGGCAAGGTCAGCACGCGCCTGAACCAGAACCGCATCGATGGGCTCTCGCCGCGCGATCAGTTCGCCTTCGTGCTCGATGGAGACGTGATCAGCGCGCCGCGCATGAACGGCGTCATCCTCGACGGACGCCCCAGCATCTCGGGCAGCTTCACGCAGGAGACCGCGACCACGCTCGCGGATCAGCTCAAGTTCGGTGCGCTGCCGCTCAGCTTCACCGTGCAGAGCTCCGACACGATCTCCGCGACGCTCGGTACCCAGCAGCTGCAGATCGGTCTGATCGCCGGTCTCATCGGTCTCGCCCTCGTCGCGATCTACTCACTCATCGTCTATCGCGCGCTCGGATCGGTGATCATCGCCTCCATCGCGGTGATGGCGATCTTGACCTACATCATCATCTGCATCCTGGCCTGGCGCATCGGCTTCCGCCTGTCGCTCGCCGGTGTCGCGGGTCTCATCGTCTCGATCGGCTTCACGGCCGACTCGTTCATCGTCTACTTCGAACGAATACGAGATGAACTCCGCGACGGCAAGTCCATCACGGCTGCCGTGGAAGACGGCTGGGGTCGCGCGAAGCGGACGATCTACATCTCGAAGTCGATCAACGTCCTCGCCGCTGTCGTGCTGTACATCCTCGCCGATGCCACTGTGAAGGGCTTCGCGTTCACGCTCGGACTCACGACCCTGATCGACGTGTTCATCTTCGTGATCTTCACGCACCCGGTGATGCAACTGCTCGCGCGCACGCGCTTCTTCGGCGGGGGACACAAGCTGTCAGGTCTCGACCCCGAGGCGCTCGGCGCCGTCTATCGGAGTCGCTCCCAGTACCGGGAGGTCTCGACGGCATCGGCCGGGCGCGGCGCGAAGAACTCGCGGTCCCGCGGTGAAGCAGAACGTCGACAGACCATTGCCGAACGCAAACGCGCGGAAGCGCTCGCGGGCGACAGACAGACCAACGCCGGAAGTGAGGGAGACGCCTGATGCCTTCCATGAATGAGTTCGGCAACAATCTGTATTCGGGGAAGACCTCCTTCCCGTTCGTCGGCAAGCGTCGGCTCTGGTTCATCATCGCGATCGCCCTCGTGGTCGGTTCCGCGCTCGTTCCGCTGTTCCGTCCCATCCAGTTCTCGATCGAGTTCACCGGCGGGTCGCAGTTCACGGTGCAGGCGCCCGAGACGCTCGACCAGGGCGCCGCGACCGAGGCCGTGCAGTCGGTCGTACCCGGTGCTTCGACCAAGGTCGTCGTCGTGAACAACGCCGACATCCGCGTGCAGACCGACCAGATGAGCGCCGCCGAGACGCAGCAGGTCGCCGACGCACTCGCAGACGCCTACGGCGTCGAGGCCGCCAACGTCACCTCGTCGTTCATCGGTCCGGCGTGGGGCGAGAACGTCACCAAGCAGTCACTGTGGGGTCTCGCGATCTTCCTCGCCCTGACCTTCCTGATCCTGGCGATCTACTTCCGCACCTGGAAGATGTCGGCCGCGGCGATCATCGGCCTGCTCGACGTGCTCGTGATCACGGTCGGCATCTACGCCTTGGCCGGATTCGAGATCTCGCCGGCGGCGGTGATCGGCTTCCTGACGATCCTTGCCTACTCCCTGTATGACACCACCGTCGTCTTCGACAAGATTCGAGAAAATACGACGGAGGACGGGGAGAAGTCTGCCCGCTTGTTCGGTGAATCGGTGAACCTCGCGGTGAACCAGACGCTCGTGCGCTCGATCAACACGTCTGTCGTCGCCGCACTTCCGGTCGGCGCGGTGCTCTTCATCGGTGCCTTCTGGCTCGGTGCGGAATCGCTCACCGACATCTCCCTGTCGATCTTCGTCGGCATCCTGGTGGCCACCTACTCGACGCTCTTCGTGGCCGCGCCGCTCTACTCGCTGTTCCGCGAGAACGAGCCGCAGCTCAAGGAGCGGGACGCACGCATCCGCGACGCCCGCAGCAGGGCGTCCGTCGAAGCCTGATCGGCTGCCCGCAGCGGGAGCTGGGCCCGCACAGCACGCGTAGGATGAACTGATCGGGAGGTGGGTTGATGGCGGAACCGCAGACGTCGACGCAGGGTTCTAGTCTGCGACGACTGGTTCCCCGGATCTTCTCCCGCGCGTCGAGGATCAACGACCTCGACAATCTGATCCGTACGGTGCGTGTGAACCACCCCAAGGGTGACTTCTCGGTCATCGAGCGGGCCTATGCCGTCGCCAAGGAGAAGCACGAGGGGCAGAAGCGTCAGAGCGGTGAGCCGTACATCACCCACCCTCTCGCGGTCGCTCAGATCCTCGCGGAGCTCGGTCTCGGTCCCCGAGCGATCGCGGCCGCCCTTCTGCACGACACGGTCGAGGACACGGGCTATGCGCTCACTGATCTGACTGCCGAGTTCGGCGACGAGGTCGCGATGCTCGTCGATGGCGTCACCAAGCTCGACAAGGTCAAGTACGGTGAGAGCGCCCAGGCGGAGACCGTCCGCAAGATGATCGTGGCGATGTCGAAAGACATCCGCGTCCTGCTGATCAAGCTCGCCGACCGCCTGCACAACGCGCGCACCTGGGGCTTCGTCCCGCCGGAGAAGGCGGCGAAGAAGGCCAAGGAGACCCTCGAGATCTACGCGCCGCTGGCGAATCGACTCGGTATCCAGGCGATCAAGTCGGAACTGGAGGATCTCTCGTTCGCGGTCCTGCACCCGAAGATCTACAACGAGATCCACAGTCTCATCGCCCAGCGCACGCCTCAGCGGGAGAAGTACCTGAACCAGGTCGTCGAGGAGATCGACGAAGACCTGCGCGACCTCCGGATCCGCGGCAAGGTCGTCGGCCGTCCGAAGCAGCTCTACTCGGTGTACCAGAAGATGGTCATCCGCGGTCGGGAGTTCGACGACATCTACGATCTGATCGGCATCCGCGTGCTCGTCGCCTCCGTGCGCGACTGCTATGCGGTCCTCGGCGCGATCCACGCACGGTGGACACCGCTGCCCGGACGGTTCAAGGACTACATCGCCACGCCGAAGTTCAACCTCTACCAGTCGCTCCACACGACGGTGATCGGTCCGTCGGGCCGAACCGTGGAGATCCAGATCCGCACCCACGAGATGCACCAGCAGGCCGAGTACGGAGTGGCCGCGCACTGGATGTACAAGGAGCGGATGAACGGCGGCGGCAAGACCGAGGTGCGCGCCTCCGACACCGACATGGCGTGGCTCGCCCACATCTCGGACTGGCAGGCGGAGACCGCCGACCCGGGCGAGTTCCTCGAGTCCCTGCGTTTCGAGATCGGCGCGAAGGAGGTGTACGTCTTCACACCGAAGGGGCGCGTGATCGGTCTCCCGTCGGGTGCCACTCCGGTCGACTTCGCGTACGCCGTCCACACCGAGATCGGCCACCGCACCATGGGTGCCAAGGTCAACGGCCGACTCGTGCCGCTGGAGTCGGAGCTCAAGAGCGGTGACGTCGTCGAGGTCTTCACGTCGAAGAACCCCGACGCCGGTCCCAGCCAGGATTGGCTCGGCTTCGTCGCGAGCACGCGCGCCCGCAACAAGATCCGTGGCTGGTTCACGAAAGAGCGCCGCGAGGAAGCGATCGAGCAGGGCAAGGAGGCCATCGCACGGGCGATGCGTCGACAGAACCTGCCGCTGCAGCGTCTGATGAGCCACGACTCTTTCGCCGAGGTGGCTCGGGGGATGCACTACGAAGACGTCTCCGCGCTCTACGCCGCCGTCGGTGAGGGCCATGTCTCGACGCAGTCGGTCCTGGAGAAGGTCACCGCCCTGGTGGCGGCGAACGACCCGACGACCGGTGCCATCGACCTGCCGGGCAGCGTACCGAGCCGGGAGCCGCGTTCCGGTGACTCGGGCGTGCTCGTCCGGGGGGCCAACGACATCCTCGTGAAGCTCGCGAAGTGCTGCACCCCGGTGCCCGGCGACCAGATCGTCGGCTTCGTCACTCGCGGCAGCGGAGTATCGGTCCACCGGGCGGACTGCGTGAACGTGAAGGCGTTGGAATCCGAGCAGGATCGTTTCGTCGAGGTGTCCTGGGCTCCGACCACGAAGAGCGTGTTCCGCGTTCAGATCCAGGTCGAGGCTCTCGACCGGTCGGGGCTCCTCTCCGACGTGACGCGTGTCCTCAGCGAACACCACGTCAACATCCTCTCTGCCACGGTGACGACGACGGACGAGCGGTTGGCACTCAGCCGATTCGTGTTCGAGATGGGCGACGCGGTGCACCTGGACCGCGTGCTCAACGCCGTCCGACGTATCGACGCCGTCTACGACGTCTATCGCGTCACCTCCTCCTGAGCGCGAGTCGCTCCAGCGCGGCCAGCCCGACACGGCTCCCCGGCACTCTCCGCAGGTCGCGCAGAGCGGCAACAGCCAGCTCCGCGGTGCCGGGGACCGCGACGGCGAGTCGGTCCATCCAGACCAGGACGCGAGGGTCGCGATGGAGCGTCGTGGCGAGGTCGAGCATCGTGCGCCCCGGTGTCGAGACCGGAACGCCACCGATCAGCTCGACATCGGCGTCAGGCAGCACGGTGTCGTGGAAGACCAGGCGCGCACTCGTGATCGGTCGGATCCGACGTTCGATACAGCGCCTCACATGATGAACGACCGGGGGAGCGTCTCCGGCGCCGTGGATCCATGCGGCCGTCTGCGTGCAGGCGGCCGTGCCCGGCTGGACGAGTGCGGCCACCGAGCTCGCGCGGACGTCGGGTCCTGCGACCAGGTCGGCCGGGATGTAGGCGTCACCCACCTCGACGACATGGCCGTCGATCCGTGCGGCGCTGAGCTCGCTCTCGCTCAGACGTTCGCCGGGTAGGTAGAGGAAAGCGGGGTGCATGACGTCAGTCTGACGTCTTGCACCCCGCCTGCGCCGTGGGCGCGGAGAACTGTGGAGAAACCGATCAGCCCCCGAGAGCGCTCAGCCAGGCGCGACGAGCCTCGAGGGCGTCCGTCGCTTCCTTCGCGGCCTTCTTGTCACCGGCCTTCTCGGCTGCGGCCACCTCGGCCTCGAGCTTCTCGATGGCCTCGAGCAGCTGCGAGCTCATGTCGTTCGCGCGCGCCTTGGTCTCGGGGTTGTTCTTCTTCCAGTCGACGTCCTCGCGGGCCTTGAGCGCCTGCTCGATGGTGCGGAGCTTGTCGTCGAGAGCACGCTCCTTCTCGCGGGGGAAAATGCGACCGATCTCGTCCCACTGCCGCTGGATACGCGTGAGAAGCGCGCGAGCGCGCTTGATGTTCGACTCGTCAGCGACAGCCTTGGCCTCTTCGAGGAGGGCTTCGCGTGCTTCGATCTTCGGCGCGGACTCGGCTTCCTCGGCGGCGGACTGTTCCGCGCGGGCGGCATACAGGGCATCGCCTGCAGCCTTGAACCGGGCCCAGAGTGCGTCGTCCGCCTTGCGTCCTGCGCGTCCGGCGGCCTTCCACTCGTCGAGCAGAGTGCGGTACGCCGGAATGCCGTCCGTTCCGCGCGGGGCGAGAGCCTCGGCGCGCTCGACAAGACGTGTCTTCGCGTCGCGAGCGAGCTTGTGTGCATCGTCGAGCTCCGAGTAGAAGGCCCGGCGCTGCTTGTCGACCACGGCGCGTGCGTCTCGGAAACGCTTCCACAGCTGCTGCGAAACGCCCTTCGACAGACGAGGGCCGTTCTGCTGCTGGGCCTGCCAGGCGTCGAACAGTTCCCCGAGCTCGGCGGTCACCTGCTTCCACTGCACCTTGCTGAGATCGCGGGCGGCGATCGCCTCCGCCTTCTCCACCAGGGCGGTGCGCTCGGCGATCGCCTGGTCGACGAGCGCCTTGGCCTGCTGCGCCTCCTGCTCGGTGGCCTCGGACAGCGAAGAGGTGAGGGCGTTCAAGCGGTCTCGGAGTCCTTCGAGGTCGCCGACCGCGGCGGCATCCGTCGCTTCATCGATCAGGTGACCCGCCTGCTTGACGAGGTCGGCGGCCGATGCGCCACCGGCCTGATGGCGCTGTTCGAGCGTGTGCACCTTGAACGCGATGTCGTCGAACTTGCGCACGAAGTAGGCGAGAGCCTCCTCCGGTGTGCCGTCGGGGTACTGTCCGACGACGCGCCAGGCGTCGCCTTCGCGGACCTCGACGGTTCCGTCGTCGGAGACGCGGCCCCATTCGGCGGATGTCGACGATGCGGCCGGCACCGAGGTGGCGGGCGCGACGGCGGCCGGCGTCGGCGCCTTTCGCGGCATCGGCACGGTGGGCGGTCCGGGGACGGGGGGAGTCGGCTTCGAAGGCTCGGTGGCAGACACGTGATTCTCCTTGCGCGGTAGGGCCGCGGGAGGCGGAAAGGACGAGGCTCAGCCTAGTACGCCCGAGCACCGGGGGTGAGGCCGTGGTCCCCGATGCCGCGTCGTTACCGTTCTGTGAGCAGAAAGTTCGACGGAGGAAACATTCGGCGTCACCTCCGGGAAACACGACGCTCCTATCGTCACCAAGACGACAGTCTTCCGGTCGACAGGAGCACGATGAACGGCACGGCACCCGCGGCGAGCGAGATCCTGGTCGTCGGAGCGGGTGTCGCAGCCCATCGGTTCGTCGAACAGCTGCTCCGCGATCCCGATGCGCCGGTGCGGGTGACCGTTATCGGTGACGAAGGATCGGGCCCGTACGACCGCTCGGCGCTGGTACGCGTGTTCTCGGGTGTCGGTGCGGAGGAGATCCAACTCGAGCGAAGCGTGTTCCTCGACGACCGGGTTCGGCTGATCCGCGACGACCGGGTTCTCCGGATCGACCCTTCGGGACACACGGTGCGGACGCGAGCACGGCGCACCTACGCCTACGACACGCTCGTGTTGGCGACCGGTTCCTTCGGGGCGAAGGTCGCCGTGGACGGCGCGAACCTTCCCGGGTGCTTCGGGTTCCGCACCGTCGAAGACGTCGAGGCGATCCGAGCGTTCGTGGGGTCGAGGTCCCGGCAACTCGGTCGTCCTTTGCGCGGGACCGTGGTCGGTGCGGGGTTGCACGGTCTTCAGGCCGCCGAGGCGTTGGGCGAGCTGGGGGTCGACACGACGGTGATCGAGTTCTCGGACCGCGTGATGCCCCGTCAACTCGATCGGTCGGCCTCAGCCGTGGTGCAGGGCGTCTTCCGAAAACGAGGCATAGCGGTGCGCACGGGCGTCCGCACGACGCGACTCGATCCGGACGAGTCGGGCTCGGTCGCCTCGCTGGAGTTTCAGGACGGCTCGTTCCAACGCGCCGACGTGGTGGTGTTCACCGTCGGGGTGCGTGCCCGCGACGAGCTCGCCCGCAACGCCGGTCTCGGTGTGCATCCTGAAGGGGGCGTGCTCGTCGACGATAGAGGTGAGACCTCGGTTCCGAGCATCCTCGCGATCGGAGAGGTGGCGCGCCTCGAAGGACGAGGCCCCGGGTACGTCGGCGCGGTGCGGGTCACGGCTGACGTCGCCGCAGCGCACGTTCGAGGCAGGGACGCACGTCTCCCTCGCGACCTCGAAGGCGGGAACGTCGCGGTCGCCGGGGTCGACATCGCAACGTTCGGCGATCCGCTCGCCTCGCCGGCGTCCGCGGTCGAAATCGTCACGCACGATGATCCCCAGGCGGGGATCTATCGCAAGCTCGTGGTCTCCGACGACGGACGCACGGTGGTCGGAGGGGTCTTGGTCGGCGATACGAGTGGGTATGCGGCGCTCCGGGCCCTGGTCGGAGAAGCGTGGCGGCCCGCTCACGCCGCACGCCTGCTGTCGGCGGTCGGTGGCGCGGATGCGGGGGAGATCTGCGATCACGCCACCCTGAGCGCGCAGGACCTCCTCGCGACCGTGAGTGGAGCCGTCGAGGTGACGTTTACGTCGATCCGCGACCGTTTTGGCTTCGCACGTGGCTGTCGGCGATGCACACTGGCGATCGCTCGAGTTCTCCTGCAGATCGCCGTCCAGCGGGATCTCCGGCATGCGACGGCGGCGCCCGAGGCGCAGAGGGAGGGCCACAGCCGGGTCCTGGCGGACGGAACGCACGTCGTCTCTCCGGTGATGCGCGACGATACGCTCACCCCGAAGGAGCTGCTGGCCATCGGGGAGCTCGCCGAGCGGTACGGATTGCGAGCACGGATCGCGGACGCGAGGATCGAGTTGCGAGGGGTGCGGACCGAGCACCTGCGGTCCGTGCGTGCCGGTCTGGCTGCGGCGGGACTCGCGTCGGCGTCCGGCGCCGGCGAACAAGCGGTGCTCCTCGTCGCCGAGGATCTGCCGCGGCTGGACGATCCGCGAGTGGCATCGGACGTGCAGGAGAAGGGCCTGCCGCATCAGGGGAAGCCGGGGAAAGCTCGCGCGGGCGAGGGGAGCGCCCGCCGAGTGCCGCTTCGTCGAGTGGGGAGTCCTGCCTCATGACCCCGGTGACCGGTCGACGCCCCCCGCTCGCGGGATGCAGGATCATCGTGTCGGATGATGCGAGAGCTGCGGAGTCCCCGCGCGACGGCGTCGCCGACGGACGATCGGAAGGTCTCATCGGGGTGTTGACGGACGCGGGGGCGGCGGTGTTCCGCGTCACGGTGCCACGAGGGGGTGCACGGACGTCCGCCGCCCTGCGGAGCGTCGTCCAACGTGCAGCGAGAGGCGGGATCGATGCCGTGCTGTTCCTGGCCCCCACGGCGCCCTGGCTCGAGACGGCCGAGAGCACAGGAGCGCTCGAGGCGATCCGCCGAAGGTCGGATTCGGGGAGGTTGCTCCTGGGCGCACTCCACCGGGAGGATGCGGACCGTCTGCGCCTCGCCCGCCTCGCCGTGATGCGCACGGAGGGATCGAGTGTCACAGCACTCGCCCGGGGGGTGGTCGCGCACTACGACAGCGGGACGGCGGCACTGGTCACCGACGCGGGCCGCCTCGAGGTGCGCAGCGGTGGTGTCGTCGTCGACGAGCGGTTCATCCCCCTCTCTCGTGGGGCCACGGGCGTCATGGAAGCGCTGTTCCTCGCAGGTGGTCGGGTCCTCTCGCGCGCCGAGCTCGGCCGAGGACTCCCGGGTGGGGAACGCAGCGGTCGGGCGGTGGAGGTCGCCGTGGCGCGCCTTCGCGAGTCGCTCGACGGTATCGATCTGGTGCAGACCGTCGTCAAGCGCGGCTATCGCTTGGCCGTCACCGAGCAGTGATCAGGTCGCGGAACCTACTATCCGGCCGGGGTGTCGGAGGGGAGCGGCGTGGGGGTCTCCGACGGTGCGTCCGTGGGAGGGGTCGTCGGTTCCACAGTGGGAGCGGGCGTGGGTTCAGGCTCGGGTGCGGTGACCTGTGCATGCACGACCTGGCTGCCGATCGCGGCGACGACGATGAGACTCGCGGCGACCGCGGCGATCGTGTTGTCCCGGACGCGACGACGGATCTGGCCCTCGTGCCACTGCGTGCGGGCGGCGTGCAGCCGTGCGCGCTCGGCTGACGTGCGCGACTGTGCCTTCTTGGAACCGCGTGCGGCCATGCCTCGATCTCCCATCCCGACGTCATGACACGACGTCGCCTGAGAGCCTACCGGGATGCGCGCGGTCGCCCGAAGTGTCCGAGCCCGCCGGTAGCCTGGATGGATGACGTCCCCCGCCGCGCTGCTCTCCGGGCAGACGCCCCTCGCCGTGCGCATGCGCCCGGTCTCCCTCGATGAGGTCGCGGGACAGCGTCATCTTCTGCGAGCCGGTTCCCCCATCGTGGCCCTCGCCGACCCGCAGGCGACCTCCCCGGGTGCCGTGTCGATGATCCTGTGGGGCCCACCGGGCACGGGAAAGACCACGCTCGCTCAGGCGATCGCACGGTCCTCAGGGCGCCGCTTCGTCGAGCTCTCGGCGATCACCGCCGGTGTGAAGGACGTCCGGGAGGTGATGCAGGAGGCGATCACGCAGCGCGATCTCTACGGGCAGACGACGATCCTCTTCCTCGACGAGATCCACCGCTTCACCAAGGCGCAGCAGGACGCGCTGCTTCCCGGTGTCGAGAACGGTTGGGTCATCCTGATCGCGGCGACGACCGAGAACCCCTCCTTCTCGGTGATCTCGCCGCTGCTGTCGCGCTCCTTGCTGCTCACGCTCCAGCCCCTCACCGATGAGGACATCGGGGTGCTCGTCGATCGTGCGGTGACGGACGCGCGGGGGCTGAACGGCGCCGTGGTCCTGAGCCCCGAGGCGCGTGCATCCTTGATCCGGCTCGCGTCGGGGGATGCCCGGCGTGCCCTCACCGGTCTCGAAGCAGGCGCGGCGGTCGCCGTCTCGCACGCGGCCGACACCGGCGAAGAGGACGAGTCGGACGACGGGGCCGCAGCGGCGCATGCGTCGTCGGGTGCCGCGGAGATCACCGCCGACCACATCGCACAAGCCGTCGACAAGGCTCTGCTGCGATACGACCGTCAGGGTGACGAGCACTACGACGTCATCAGCGCGTTCATCAAGTCGATCAGAGGGTCCGACCCCGATGCCGCACTCCACTACCTCGCTCGCATGATCGAAGCAGGGGAGGACCCCCGCTTCATCGCTCGACGTCTTGTCATCTCGGCCTCGGAAGACGTGGGCCTCGCCGATCCCCAGGCTCTCGGCATCGCCGTCGCGGCGGCAGATGCGGTCGCCTTCATCGGCATGCCGGAGGGACGCATCCCGCTCGCTGAGGCGACGGTGTATCTCGCGACCACGGCGAAGTCCAATGCGGCCTACGTGGGCATCGACGCGGCGATCGCCGACATCCGCTCCGGCGGGTTCGGACGGGTGCCGCTGCACCTGCGCGATGCCCACTACCCGGGAGCGAAGCGTCTCGGACACGGCAAGGGGTACGTGTACTCCCATGACAGCGAGTACGGCGTGGTGCCGCAGCAGTACCTGCCCGACGAGCTCGACGGCAAGCACTACTACGAGCCGAAGAACCTCGGTGCCGAGCGTGACATCGCCGCGCGACTCGAGCGCATCCGCCGCATCCTCGGCGACCGCTGAGCCACCACGCAGTTGCGGAACCGCGATCTGTTAGACTTGAGCGGCTCGAAACCGAGTTTTCGGGCATCTCCTCGTTCACACCTCACCTTGCTGGCGCCCCGACGTGCGCTCCAAGGCAGAACGCGGACGATACGTCCGTGAGTCGTGAAAGACGCGACCACGTCATCGGAAGGAAAGCTTCGTGACCACGAAGTCCCAGGACCGTCGCAAGGTTCGTCTGAGCCGCGCCCTCGGTATCCCGCTCACCCCGAAGGCCGCCCGCTACCTCGAGAAGCGTCCCTACGCTCCCGGCGAGCACGGCCGCACCAAGCGCAAGGCAGACAGCGACTACGCCGTCCGTCTGCGTGAGAAGCAGCGTCTTCGCGAGCAGTACGGCATCCGCGAGAAGCAGATGCGCAACACGTTCAACGAGGCCCGTCGTCACGACGGCCTGACCGGTGAGAACCTGGTCGAGCTCCTCGAGATGCGTCTCGATGCTCTGGTTCTGCGTTCGGGCTTCGCCCGCACCACCGCGCAGGCTCGTCAGCTCGTCGTGCACCGTCACATCCTCGTCGACGGCCAGCTCGTCGACCGCCCGTCCTTCCGCGTGAAGCCGGGTCAGCTCATCCACGTCAAGGCCAAGAGCGAGGGCACCGAGCCCTTCCAGGTGGCAGCAGCCGGCGGTCACGCCGAGGTTCTGCCCCCCGTTCCCGGCTACCTCGAGGTCGAGCTCGACAAGCTCCAGTCGCGTCTTGTCCGTCGCCCGAAGCGCGCCGAGGTCCCCGTGACCTGTGAAGTGCAGCTCGTCGTCGAGTACTACGCAGCTCGCTGATACAGCGAAAGAGCAATCAGGCAGGAGGCGTCGGGATTCCCGACGCCTCCTGTCGTTTCCGCATACGATGGTGACACCGCGCCTTCGCGGGTCAAAGGCAAGGATGACGACATGAAGAACGTGCTGTGGTTCCTGATCGGTGTGATCGGCGGCTTCGTCGCGGCTCACTTCATGAACAAGGACCCGCG
>WPCJ01050591.1_pt1 | contig 20588 bp, 16 predicted proteins | sample 5399831 | NCBI WGS metagenome assembly WPCJ01 (sample SAMN12869470, study PRJNA574797) | sludge metagenome | isolation source: wastewater treatment of pH10 | place: China:Beijing | collected 2019-05-20 | reverse complement strand
TGGTGCCGAGCAGGTGCTTGAGGAAATACTCATGCCCCTTGCCCGAGGAGCCGAGCAGGTTCGAGCGCCAGACGAAGAGGTTGCGCGGCCAGTTCTTCGGATTGTCAGGGTCCTCGCAAGACATGCGCAGCTCGCCCGATTGCAGGCTCTTCGCGACATAGTCCTTCGGCTCCAGCCCGGCGGCCTTGGCTTTGGCGGCAAGGCCGAGCGGGTTCTGCTCGAGCTGCGGCGCCGAGGGCAGCCAGCCCATCCGCTCCGCCCGGATGTTGTAGTCGATGATAGCGCCGTCCCACGGGCCAGCCGGCGCCGTCGGCGAGAGGATCTCCTTCACGTCCAGCGTCTCGTAACGCCACTGGTCCGTATGAGCATAGAAGCAGGAGGTCGAGTTCTGCTGCCGGCTCGGCCGGCCCCAGTCGAGCGCGAAGGCGAGCGGGGCCCAGCCCGATTGCGGCCTGAGCTTCTCCTGGCCCACATAATGCGACCAGCCGCCCCCCGATTGACCGACGCAGCCACACATGACCAGCATGTTGATGGCGCCACGGTAGTTCATGTCCATGTGGTACCAATGGTTCATCGCCGCGCCGATGATGATCATCGAGCGGCCATTGGTCTTTTCGGCGTTGCGGGCGAATTCGCGGGCGACCGTGATGATCTGGTCGCGCGGCACGCCGGTGATCTTCTCGGCCCAGGCCGGAGTATAGGGCACGTCCTCGTCATAGGACTTGGCCACGTTGTCGCCGCCGAAGCGGTCGACGCCGTAATTGGCGAGGAACAGGTCGTAGACGGTGGCGACCAGCGCCTCGCCTTCCGCGAGTTGCAGCTTCTTCACCGGGACGCGGCGTTCAAGCACGCTCGCATGATCCGTACCGGTGAAGTGGTCGTGTTCGATATTGCCGAAATAAGGGAAGGCCACGTTCTCGAAGCCGTCGGCGACATCGTAGAGCGAGAGACGCAGATCGACGGGCGCGCCGTCCGAACGCTTGGCCTCGAGGTTCCACTTGCCCTTCTCGCCCCAGCGGAAACCGACGGAGCCGAGCGGCGCCACGAGCTCGCCGCTCGCGGCATCGAAGGACAGCGTCTTCCACTCAGGATTGTTGGCCTCGCCCAGGCCGCCGTCGAGATCGCTCGCGCGCAGGAAGCGTTCCGGCACCAGCCGGCCGTCCTGCTCCACCAGCCGGACCAACATCGGCATGTCGGTGTAGCGCTTGGCGTAGTCGGTGAAATAGGGGACCTGCCGGTCGACATGGAACTCGCGCAGGATGACATGGCCCATCGCCATGCCGAGGGCGGCGTCCGTGCCCTGCTTCACCGAGACCCAGAGATCGGCGAATTTCGAGGCTTCCGAATAGTCGGGGCAGATCACGACGCTCTTGGCGCCGCGATAGCGCGCCTCCGTGTAGAAATGGGCGTCGGGCGTGCGGGTCTGGGGCACGTTCGAGCCCCAGAGGATGAGGAAGCCGGAATTGTACCAGTCGGCCGATTCCGGCACGTCCGTCTGCTCGCCCCAGGTCTGGGGGGAAGCGGGCGGCAGGTCGCAATACCAGTCGTAGAACGACATGCAGACGCCGCCGAGCAGCGAGAGGTAGCGCGCGCCGGCTGCGTAGGAGACCATCGACAGCGCCGGGATCGGCGAGAAGCCGAAGACACGGTCGGGACCGTAGGTCTTCGTCGTATACGCGTTGGCCGCCCCGATGATCTCGTTGACTTCGTCCCAGCTCGCCCGCACGAGGCCGCCATGCCCGCGCCTGGTGGTGTAGGCGGCGCGCTTCTGCGGGTTCTCGACGATGGAGGCCCAGGCCGCGACCGGCGTCATCAGCACACGCGCCTCGCGCCAGAGCTTGAGCAGCCGCGAACGGACCAGCGGATACTTCACCCTGTTGGCCGAGTAGAGATACCAGGAATAGGAGGCGCCACGGGCGCAGCCACGCGGTTCATGGTTGGGCAGTTCGGGACGGGTGCGCGGATAGTCGGTCTGCTGCGTCTCCCAGGTGACGATACCGCCCTTGACATAGACCTTCCACGAGCAGGAGCCGGTGCAGTTCACTCCATGGGTCGAGCGCACGATCTTGTCGTGCTGCCAGCGCTTCCGGTAGCCGTCCTCCCAGCGCCGGTCCTCGTTGGTGGTGATGCCATGGCCGTCCGAGAAATCGTCGACCACCCGGTTGAAGAAGGTCAGTCGGTCGAGAAAGTGGCTCATCTCAAGTCCTTTCGGCTTCAGGCGCGAAGCCGTCCTCTGGAGCGAGGGAACGCTGGCGCCGGTGGTAGCCGCGTGGGGCGCCAGGGCCCATTTAGAATTGTTCCTAAGTAGTTTTGCGGAGGCCTGCGCATGGTTCAGGCGGCAGGCTGGGCTGCGATCGAGCCGGCGGTGCGGCCGCGCTCTACATCCCAGAGCAGGCCGCCGCGGCGCGTGTAGACCGCCCAGGTCAGGAGCACGCAGGTGACGTAGAAGCCGAGGAAACCGTAGAGCGCCGCCTCGATGCCGCCGGTGAGCGCGAGCGAGGAGCCGTAGGCCTTGGGGATGAAGAAGGCGCCATAGGCCGCGACCGCCGAGGTGAAGCCGATGATCGCCGCGGATTCCTTCTCGGCCTGCTTCACCTGCTCGCCGGGGGCGAGCTGCGGCTCGAGCCGCGGGATCTCCTTGCGCATGATCGCAGGGATCATCTGGAAGGTCGAAGCGTTGCCGACGCCGGTCGCGAAAAACAGCACCAGAAAGCTCGAGAAGAACACCGGGAAGCTGTGCTGCGCCAGGCCGAAAAGCACGCCGCCGACACCGGCCATCATCAGGACGAAGACCCACAGCGTCACTCGCCCGCCGCCGAAGCGATCGGCTACCCAGCCGGTGAAGGAGCGCGAGAGCGCACCAACCAGCGGGCCGAGGAAGGCGAGCTGCAGGGCGTTGACCTCCGGGAACTGCGTCTTCGCGACCAGCGGGAAGGCCGCCGAATAGCCGATGAAGGAGCCGAAGGTGCCGGTATAGAGCCAGCACATCGCCCAGTTGTGCCGGCGCCGGAAGATCACCGCCTGCTCCGCGAAGGAGGCCTTCATCGAGGCGATATCGTTCATGCCGAACCAGGCGGCGAAGGCCGATGCGGCGATGAACGGCACCCAGATGAAGCCGGCGTTCTGCAGCCAGAGTTGGCTCGTCCTGCCCGCCTCGGTCGAGAGCTGCGGCTCGCCGCCGAGCGCGCCGAACACACCGGCGGTGATGACCAGCGGGATCACGAACTGGACCACGCTGACGCCAAGATTGCCGAGCCCGGCATTGAGCGCGAGCGCATTGCCCTTTTCGGACTTCGGGAAGAAGAACGAGATGTTGGCCATGGAGGAGGCGAAGTTGCCGCCGCCCAGGCCGCAAAGCAGCGCGAGTCCGAGAAAGACGACATAGGGCGTGTGCAGATCGCGCACGGCGTAGCCGATACCCACAGCCGGCAGCATCAACGACCAGGTCGCGACCGTTGTCCACAGCCGCCCGCCAAAGATCGGCGGCATGAAGGCGTAGAACACCCGCAGCGTCGCACCCGACAGGCCCGGCAGGGCCGCCAGCCAGAAGAGCTGGTCGGTGGTGAACTTGAAGCCCACCGTCGGCAGCTTCGCCACGACGACTGACCACACCATCCAGACCGCGAAGGAGAGCAGCAGGCTGGGAATCGAGATGTAGAGGTTGCGGCGGGCGATGGCGCGTCCTCTCTGCGCCCAGAACTGCGGGTCTTCCGGGCGCCAATCCTGCAGCGTCTTGCCGGTCAGCGCGCCGAGGAGCTCCGGCGAATGGATCGGCTGCATCTCGGGCAACTGAGGCAGCTTGGCCAATTCCTTGCCGGCGACGCCTTCCTCCATCGTGCGGACGGCCATATGCATCCAGACGAGAGAGACCGTCACGATCAGGAAGAGCAGCATGAAGCAGCTCGTCCAGATTCCGGTCAGGTCGTTGAGCACGCCGAAGGCGATCGGGAGGACGAAGCCGCCAAGGCCACCGATCATGCCGACGAGGCCGCCGACGGCGCCGACATTCTGCGGATAATAGACCGGAATGTGCTTGAATACGGCCGCCTTGCCGAGACTCATGAAGAAGCCGAGCACAAAGACGAGGCCAATGAAGACCGGCAGGCTGACCTCGGTGTGGAAGGCGATCGGTCCGGAGATGCCTTTCACCACATAGTCCGTCGGCGGGTAGCTCAGGAGGAAGGTGCAGCCGATCGAAACCAGGAAGGTCCAGTACATGACGCGCCTTGCGCCGTACTTGTCCGAGAGATGGCCGCCATAGGCGCGGAAAATCGAGGCGGGGACCGAATAGAAGGCGGCGATCATGCCGGCAGCCTTGATGTCGAGCCCGTAGACGCCGATCAGATATTGCGGCAGCCACAGCGACAGCGCGACGAAAGCGCCGAAGACGAAGAAGTAGTAGAGCGAGAACCGCCAGACCTGGACGTTCTTGAGCGGTTCGAGTTCGAGCCAGGCGCTCTTCGGCCGCACGCCGGTGCGCCGCCGCTCGACGATGACGGGATCGTCTGCGGTTCCCAACCAGAACAGCACGGCCATGACGACGAGGCCCGCCGCCCAGATTTGCGCCACGCTCTGCCAGCCATAGGCAACGAGCACGAAGGGCGCGACGAACTTGGTAACGGCCGCTCCGACATTGCCCGCCCCGAAGATGCCCAGCGCCGTCCCCTGCTTGCCGGCGGGATACCAGCGCGAAACATAGGCGACGCCGACCGCGAAGGAACCGCCGGCGATGCCGACGCCAAGGGCGGCCAGCAGCATCTGCGGGTAGGTCTGGGCATAGGACAGCAGAAAGGTCGCGCCCGCGCCTGCCAGCATCACCAGCGAGAAGATCCGCCGCCCGCCATAGTAGTCGGTCCAGATGCCCAGCACGACGCGGATGAGCGAACCCGTCAGGATCGGCGTTCCGACGAGAAGGCCGAACTGAGTCTCGCTCAGCCCGAGCTCCTGTTTGATCCGGATGCCGATAATCGAGAAGATCGTCCAGACCGCGAAGCAGGCAGTGAAGGAAATGGTCGAGAGCCAGAGCGCTCGCCCCTGTTCGCCTGGGGATATGACTGCCTGACGTTCCATGGTTGCGGCCTCAATCGGCAGAAGTGCCGTCAACCGCGAACCAAACCCGAAACTGCAACAACGTGAGTTGAGGCAGATCAACAATTTGGACCCTTAGCCAGAAAACCGTGTTCGTACTTAGGGAATTCTACGGAGTTCGTAGCAATTGGATCAATTCCGCCCTTGAAAAACTTGGCATGACGCCCGCGATCGCTCGTCGCCACGAGCCGGTTTTTCTTTCCCAACCAACGGAGGCATCATCAACCGCCAGAAGGAGCTCGATCTGCAACACGCCCTGCGGCGTCGATACGCGTTGAGTTGCGACGATCACCCAAAAGCAGCGCCGGCCAGCTCTCTCGAGACCGATGTGTGACAGAGCGATCTCACCTTTGCCGAGGCAGACGAGCGGCTTGGCGCCGGCCTGACCCTGTTCGACAATCTGAAGGAGCGCTTCGCGACGCTGCCCGGCGAGCAGAAGACGAGGCCGCGCGAGGCTAAACTCCGGGCCTCGTCACGTCACAGAAACCGTGTCGATTCGGCTGAAGACGGACAATTCGCGCAATGCTTGCGACCGCGCAAAGTCTCTGGCGCTGCCGGCGAGTACTGAACCCGATCGCGGCGGCAGGATGTCGCCATGAGGATCGCGCCAGATGTCAGCTTTGGAACAAACCCGGCCCGACTGGAATCCTCGATCGGATCAGGTCCTCGCTGACCAGATCAAGGCTTACGACAAGATGCGTCATCAATGCCCGGTAGCTTACAGCGACTACCTGGGATGGTCGCTGTTTCGCCATGAGGACGTGGTGCGCGCGCTGGAGGACCATCATGGCTTCAGCAGTGCCGTTTCGAGCCACTTGTCGGTGCCAAGCGGCATGGACCCGCCTCAGCATACGACATATCGCCGGTTGATCGAGCGACGGCTCGCCCCCGCGCATGTCTCGGCCTTCGAGCCGCTTTGCCGCATGATCTCGGCCGAACTCGTTTCGAGCCTGCCAAGAGGCAAACAGATCGACCTCGTCGCACAGTTCGCACAACTCTTCGCCGTTCGCATCCAGTGCGCCTTCCTCGGTTGGCCGCGCCGCTTGCACGACCCGTTGCTGCGCTGGATTCAGCGGAATCACAACGCGACATTGGCGAGGGATACCGAGGCGATGACGGCCATCGCATTGGAATTCGATGGCTATATCGGAGAATTGCTGGAGGTGAGGCGCAATGCCGGCGCAACGGCGCCGGACGACATCACCACCGATCTTTTGCGGGAAGAGGTCGACGGCAGACCGCTGAGCCACGAGGAAATTGTCAGCATCCTGCGCAACTGGACTGTTGGCGAACTGGGCACGATCACCGCCTGCGTCGGCATACTGGTTCACTATCTGGGAAAAGACCTCGCGATTCAGCAGCAGCTGCGTGAATGTCCGGATCCCCTACCGGTTGCGATCGACGAAATCTTGCGGTTGCACGCACCGCTCATCGCCAATCGGCGGGTCACCACCAAACCTGTGGAGATCGGCGGGCGCAAGATCGGGGCCGGTGAACGGATCACACTCATCTGGGCGTCGGCAAACCGCGACGAAGCCGTCTTCGATCAGCCTGACGAATTCCGTCTTGATCGCGATCCTTCGCAGAACCTTCTGTATGGACGCGGCATTCATGATTGTCCCGGCGCGCAACTGGCTCGACTGGAGCTGCGCGTGATCATGGAAGAGCTGCTGAAATCCGCCAGCCGGATCACCTTGGTGCCTGGCTGCCCGCCGACGATCGCGCTCTATCCGGCAAGTGGATTTTCGGAGCTGCCAGTCCGGCTTGCGTAATCCCGACCGGGTGGAAATCATGTGCGGCTGCCGACTTCCCCGAAGCGTCTGAGGGTGGAGCGCACACAAGGCCTGAGAAAACTACGCCATGCGACCTGGCGAGCTGGGACCTCGGCCCGGGCTCCCGCAAGGTTCACGCCTCGATTCCCCGTCAGCAGGGTGGTTGCCGAAATGGAGCCCACACCATCAAGGTGGAACAGGTCCGCCATGAACAGACAGTTCGCAACGGACCGGCCATTTGCGATCATAGCCGCCGGTGTCATCGCGATCATCTTCGGAACTGTGACTGTCGTCTCGGGCTGGCGAGCGCTGTTTGGCGGCGTGGACATGGGGGCTGTGGTGCCCTTCGTGCTGCGTTTCAACTTCCTGGCGGGATTCGCCTACGTGCTGGCCGGCATCGGGTTGTGGCGTCGAGCCGAATGGGCGCGAACACTTTCAGCCGGAATCACTCTGGCTACCGCCGCAGTGTTTGTCCTCTTCCTTTGGCACGTCTGGAATGGGGGATCGTATGAGATGCGCACGATGGGTGCCATGACACTTCGTCTGGTCATCTGGAGCACCATAACCTTGGTCGTTCGCTGCTTCGGATACCGGCAGGCCGAATAGTCATTCGCTACACCCCCCCCGACCGGTGCCGCAAACCCGACAGGCCAACGGATGGCCCTCGTCGGCAAGAGGGTGCATGCCCGCGCTATCCATCCACAAAGCCTGCATGGTTCCGCCCCTGCGGAGCCGCATCCTCATGGCCAATGGAGATTCGAGTGGCACTGCTCCGGAATTCCATTTTCCTGAAAATCTCCATCGGTCTCAAAGGTGCCGGCCCGAATTGGCGTGCGCGAGCACCCGCGTGCAGCGTGAAATTTTCACAGGTCGCGTGAAATTCACGCACAAGAGGTACAATCATCCGTCAGGTGGGCCGCCATAACCGCGATTGGCGCAATGATTCACGCTATCCATCGCTGGCATGCGAATTGCGAAATGGTTTTCACCGCGCTCAGAATGGCAGAAACCACGGCCGCGGATCGGAGGGAAAAATGCTTCGCAAGGCGCTTTCGATTACGGTTCTCGCATTGGCTGCGGCGCTGCCGGTTTCCGGCACCGCCACGGAACTGCGCGTCGGCTTTACAACAGATGCCTTGACCCTCGACCCGGGCAATCATCGCAATCGCGACACCGAAACCATTATTCGCAACCTTTACGATGGTTTGCTGACGCGCAATTCGAAGATGAATATTGTGCCGGAGCTGGCGGAATCGTGGAAACAGGTCGATCCCGTGACCTATGATTTCACCCTCCGGTCGGGCGTGACATTCCATGACGGGTCGTTGATGACCGCGGACGATGTCGTGTTCACCTTCCAGCGCCTGACCCTGGAAGGCGCTCTCGACGGGAAGACCAGCCCTCGGAAAGACCTCGTCGGTCCGGTGAAATCGATCACGAAAGTCGACGACCGGACCGTGCGCTTCACCTTGAAGGAGCCGTGGCCGATCCTGCCCGCCATGCTGCCGGTCCAGGAGGTGGTCAGCAAGGCTTTCACCGAGAAGGCCGGGCCGCAGGGGTTGGCGACCCAGGCGAACGGCACCGGCCCGTTCAAACTCGTCGAATGGCGCAAGGGCGACACGGTGATCATGGAGCGGCATGACAGCTATTACGGCGGAGCGACCGATATTCCGCCGGTGGGCAAGGCCTGCGTCGAGCGCGTGATCTTCCGCGTCATCCCCGAAAATGCCTCCCGGGTCGCGGCGCTGCTCGCCGGCGAGGTCGACATCATCAACGAGCTTCCACCTTACGACATGAAGAAGGTAGAGGCGAACGGCAAAACCCGGGTAATGAAGGTCAACGGCACCCGGACATTCTTTGTCGCGCTCAACACGTCCAAGAAGCCCTTCGACGATCTGCGCGTTCGAAAGGCCGCCAACATGGCAGTCGACAGGGCGCTCATCATCGACAGGGTCCTGCTGGGAACAGCCGTCCCTCTCAATGGCGTGATGAGTCCCGATGCCTTCGGGTTCAATTCCGATCTGCCGGCCTATCAATTCGATGTGGCCGCGGCGAAGAAGCTTCTGGCCGAAGCGGGCTATCCGGACGGCGTCGATGTCACCCTCGATGCGGAAGGGCCGTTCAAGGATGTGGTGGGTGCGGTCGCAGGCATGCTGAGCAAGGCGGGCATCCGCGCCAAGGTGAACATCAGCGAAACTTCGACGCTGCAGGCCAAATGGGCTCCGGCCGGCGAGAAGACCGGTGACATGATGTTCACCTCATGGGGCAACGGCTCCCTCGATCCGTCCGATATCTTCGTGCCGACGCTTCGCACCGGAGGACGCGGCAACCGCGCCTTCTATTCCAACAAGGAGGTCGATGCGCTGCTCGACAGTGCCGATGTCGAGCTCGATCAGACCAAGCGTGCCAATCTCTACAAGAAGGCGCAGACCATCGTGAACAGTGAGGCCCCGTGGATTTTCATGTGGCTTCCGCAGGACATCTACGGCGTGTCGAAGCGCGTCAGCGGCTGGGAGCCGAGCGCGGACAGCCGGATCAATCTTCACGATGTCTGCGTGAAGTGAACGGTCTGGCGGGCTGACGGTGCCGGAGGCAACGCAATGAACGTTCTGGCGCTCGTGGGGCGCACCGCTCAGCTCCTGCCGGTCCTTCTCGGAGTCAGCGTCATCGTCTTCGTGATGATGGCCCTGACGCCTGGCGACCCGGTGGAGGTGATGCTGTCCGGGCAGCAGGTCCCGCCCGAGCAGGTGCAGGCGATGCGCCACGACATGGGCTTGGATCGTCCGCCGCTGGAACGCTTCGCGGTTTTCCTCGGCAATGCCCTGACGGGGGATTTCGGGCTCAGCTTCTTTCATCGCCGCCCCGTCACCGACGTCATCGCCGAGCGCTTGCCGGCAACGATCGAGCTGACGCTGGCTGCGCTGCTGATCGCGCTCGCAGTTTCCATCCCGCTCGGCGTTCTCGCGGCAGTTCACAAGAACAGGTTCATCGATCGCCTGGCCGCGATTGGATCCCTGTTCGGTATTTCGCTGCCGGGTTTCTGGTTCGGCATCATCATGATCATGATTTTTGCGGTTCACATGCAGGTGCTGCCGGTATCCGGGCGCATGGACTACGCCTGTGAAGTCGCGCCGATAACCAGGTTGATGACCATAGACAGCTTGCTGCGCGGGCGGCCCGACTGCTTTTCTAACGCGCTGTCTCATATCATCCTGCCGGCGCTGACGCTTGCCCTCCCGATGGCCGCGGTCCTGACCCGCGTGCAGCGCGCGGCGATGCTCGAGGTCTTGCGGTCGGACTACATCGTCTTCGCCCATGCCAAGGGCATTTCGCGCCGGCGTGTCCTCTGGCGCCATGCGTTGAAGAACGCGCTCGTTCCCACCGTCACGGTCGCGGCCATGGAGACCGGGTCGCTGCTCGGCGGGAACATGGTGGTGGAGACGGTCTTCGGCTGGCCCGGGCTCGGCCGCCTCGTGGTGGAGAGCATTTTCGTCCGAAATTACCCGCTCATCCAGGCGGCGGTGTTGTTCTATGCGGTGACCTACGTGCTCCTGAACTTCGTCGCGGACCTGCTTTACACGATGCTCAATCCGAGGGTGCGCCTGTGAACGCCGCCGCGCTATCGGTCGCGCCGGAGAAGCCGACGCGATCGCCGACCTGGGAGAGCCTGCGCCGCTTTGTGGCGGATCGTTTCTCTCTTTTGGCGGCCATTGTGGTGGCATTGTTCATCCTGATGGCGATCTTCGCACCATGGCTCGCACCGCATGATCCCGACGAGAACGATCTCCTGCGTCGCCTCCAGCCTGCAGCCTGGATGGAAGGCGGCGAGTGGAGCTATCTCCTGGGTTGCGATGGCCTCGGCAGGGATATCCTGTCCCGGATCATCTACGGCGCCCGGGTCTCGATCGCGATCGGCGTCGTCGTCGTGCTCATCGCCACGGCGGTCGGGACGGCGCTCGGCCTTGCCGCCGGCTATATGCGCGGCTGGGTCGACATTCTGGTCTCGCGCGTCATCGATATCCTGCTCGGCTTTCCCTATCTGATCTTTGCCATCGCCCTGATGGCGATGATGGGCCCGGGCCTTGAGAACATCATCCTGGCACTGGTCTACAAGGAGTGGGTGGTTCCTGCGCGCGTCGTCCGCGGTGAAGTACTGGCTGCACGGGAGATGGAATATGTCGAGGCCGCCCGCGCGGTCGGCGCGCCGCGACTTCACATCATGGTCAGGGAGATCCTGCCCAACATCCTGTCGCCGGTCATCGTCGTGTCGACGATTCGCATGGCGCATGTGATCATCCTCGAGGCAAGCCTCTCGTTCCTTGGCCTCGGCGTGCAGCCCCCGACGGCGTCATGGGGATCCATGGTGGCCGATGGCCGCGCCTTCATTCTCGATGCCTGGTGGGCCTCCACATTTCCAGGCATCGCCATTCTTCTGCTTGTGCTTTCGATCAACGTCGCCAGCCAGGGGCTGCGTGATGCCTTCGACCCGAAGTTCAGCGACTGAAATGTCTGCTCCTCTCCTCTCGATCCGCGGCCTGAAGACCTGCTTTCCGACGCGCGCGGGACTGGTCACCGCTGTTGATGGCGTCGATCTCGACGTCTACCCGGGAGAGTGCCTGGGCATCGTCGGCGAAAGCGGGTCCGGCAAAAGCGTCACCTTCGCCAGCGTGATCGGGCTGGTCAGGCCCCCAGGCTACATCGCAGAGGGGGCGATCCATTTCGAGGGCATCGATCTGCGCAGGCTGGACAGCGAAGGTTGGCGGAGCCTGCGCGGGCGCGACATCGCCATGACGATGCAGGACGCGCTCACAGCCCTCAACCCGGCTCTCAGAGTGGCCGAGCAGATCGAAGAGGTGATCCTCGCCCATGCCGGCGGCCTGCCGGGGCGCGGGCGCCGCGAGGCGGCACGGCAGCGCGCTGTCGAGATGCTCCGGCTTGTCGGCATTCCAGCCCCCGAGAGGCGTATCGACGACTATCCGCACCAGTTTTCCGGCGGCATGCGCCAGCGCATCATGATCGCCATCGCCCTGTCCTGTCGTCCCAAGTTGCTGATCGCCGACGAGCCCACGACTGCCCTCGACGTCACGATCCAGGCGCAGGTGCTCGACCTGATCGGGGACCTGCGCCGCGAACTGGGCATGAGCGTCGTCCTCATCACGCACGACCTCGGAGTCGTGGCCGAGCATACGGACCGGGTCGCGGTGATGTATGCCGGACAGATTGTCGAGACGGGGCCGACGCAGCAACTGATCGAGCAGCCCCGGCATCCCTATACCCGGGGCCTGATCGGGCTGATCCCCAGGTTGTCGGACCTCGACGCTCCGATCCGCCCCATCGAGGGGCGTGTACCGGAACTGATCGATCTCGGCGGCATGTGCCGCTTCTACGAGCGCTGCGAGTTCCGTCAGGCTGCGTGTCAAAGCGACATCCCGATGAACGCCGTTGCGCCCGGCCGCCAGGCCCGCTGCCTGCGGGTCGACGAGATCCCCCGTCTGAAGGAGGTCTCGCAGTGACCCAAGCGCAGACGCCTCCACTGCTCGAAGTCAGCCAACTTTCCAAGACCTACCACCTGAACAACAGCCTTCTGCAACGCCTCGCGCGCGAGCCGGTCCTTGCACTGAAAGCGGTCGATCGAGTGAGCTTTTCCGTTCGGGCCGGCGAAACCCTGGGGTTGATCGGCGAGTCCGGCTGCGGAAAATCCACCCTCGCCCGGATCGTGCTGCGTTTGCACGAGCCGACCTCGGGCCGCATCGTGTTCGATGGAGCCGACATTACGGCGCTGCCTTATCGGGAGATGACTGCGCTGCGCCGTCGCATGCAGATCATCTTCCAGGATCCCTATGCTTCCCTGAACCCCCGCAAATCAGTCCTCGATATCGTTGGCCTGCCGATGGCGATCCAGGGAATTTCGCGTCGGTCGGAAATCCGCGACCGGGTCGTAGCGATGATCGAGAGCGTCGGCCTCAAAAGCGAGTATCTCAACCGGTTTCCGCACCAGTTCTCCGGCGGGCAGCGCCAGCGCATCGGCATCGCCCGCGCTCTGATCCTCAACCCGAGCCTGGTGGTCTGCGACGAGCCAGTCTCGGCGCTGGACGTGTCGGTGCAGGCGCAGATCATCTCCCTGTTGAAGGCCCTCAAGCGCGAACTCGGGCTGACCTATATCTTCATTTCCCACGATATCGGGGTGATCGGCCATGTCAGCGACCGCATCGCCGTGATGTATCTCGGTGAAATCGTCGAGACCGGTCCGAGCCGGAGCCTGCTGACGGCTCCTCAACACCCCTACACCAAAGCGCTGCTGTCCTCCGTTCCACGAATCGACGTGCGGCAGAAGAGTGAGCGGGTGAAGCTGTCGGGGGATCTGCCGTCCCCCCTCTCGCCGCCGGCAGGGTGCAAGTTCCACACCCGCTGCCCCTTCGTATTCGACCGATGCCGTGTCGAAGCCCCGGTTCTTCGCCCGCGGGGACCTGAAAGCGCCGCGGCCTGTCACTTGCTCGAGGCACCATGATCGAAACGATGTCGGCGACGCCGCTGCTCCTCGAGGGCAGCGCCTATGAGCGCGGTCTTGCCCAGTCGGCCTTTGCCGCCGAACTCATACCGGCCGTCCGCAACGCGATCGACAGCCGGCTGGAGGCGGCGGCGGGTCAGCTCCGAAAGCCCGAAATCGCTGGCCTGCTAGCCCAGCAGGCGGTGATGCTGAGCGAGATCGACCCGGAGGGAGCGCAGGAACTGGCGGGCGTCGCGAATGGCTTCGGCCGGCCGGTCGAGGACGTTCTCGCATATCTTCACATGAGCCTCCTCGCCGACCTCGCCCAGGACGGCTGCACGGCATGGAGCTGGGGCGCGGGCAGCCCCATGGGGCCCCTGGTCGTGAAGAACCGGGACTACCGGGGTGAACATGTCCAGTTACAGCGGGTCTTCCTGCACCGTGACCCAGCCAGGCCAGGCGAAGCGGTGTTGTGCGTCGGCAGTCTCGGCAGCCCCGGCGCCTTTTCCAGCGGGATGAATGCGCATGGGTTGGCTCTGGTCGACACCCATGTATCCACCAGGGACCACGGCCCCGGCCTGCTGCGTTATTTTCTGATGACCCGGCTGCTGTGGCAGTGCCGCAGCGTGGAAGAGGCGCTGGGGATGATCGCCGGGCTCTCGCATGCGGGCGGCGGCAGCATCGTCCTCGGAGACAAGTCGGGAGCCTGCGCTGCGGTCGAACTCGGACACCGGGCCTGGTCCGCCGAAACCAGCGAACGCTACGTGATGCGGACCAATCATTTTGTCAGCCGGGAATGTGGCCCGTCCTGGCTGGCTCCCGATGACGAAAGGGCGGTCAGGAGCACCAGAGGCCGCCACGCCAGATTGCAGTCCTGGCTCCGGCAACGGACGGACAGCCTCTCGTTCGACGAGGTCGTTGCTATCATGAGTTCGCATCCGGAGCAGGGACAGGAAGCGCTGTGCCGCCACGGCGAATACGGGGACTCGCACACCATCTCCTGTTCGGTGTTTGCACCCGCCGAGGGGCGCCTCTACTTTTCGGCGGGCAAACCCTGTAGCAGTCCGTGGCATTCGTTCGAGTGTCGACCGCAATTCGAATAGGTATCGCGTGGCGTATGAAGCGGGCCTCATCGGTGAACACGGCTCGATCGTCGAGGTCAGGCGTCTGATCGATCGCGTCGCGAAAAGCGCCGCGCGCGCGGTCATCGTCTACGGCGAGACGGGAACCGGCAAGGGCCTCATCGCACGGCTCATCCATCAGCAATCGCCGCGCGCTTCTCAGCAATTCATCGACGTGAACTGCGCCGCGATTCCCGACCAACTCCTGGAATCGGAGCTGTTCGGGCATGAGAAAGGTGCCTTTACCGGAGCGGTTGCCCGCAAATCCGGTCTGATCGAAGCCGCCAATGGCGGGGCGATCTTCCTCGACGAGATCCGGGACATGAATCTCGTCATGCAGGCGAAACTGCTGACCGTCCTCGATACCCAGCGCCTGCGTCGCGTCGGGGCCACCGATTCGGTCGCGATCGATGTGCGCTTCATTGCCGCGACCAACCGGATCCTGCTCTCGGAGGTCAATGCGGGGCGGTTTCGCGAGGATCTCTATTACCGCCTGCAGGTCGTCGCCATCAATATGCCGCCCCTGCGCGAGCGCGGCGATGACGTCTTCGTCCTGACCGATCATTTCCTGCGCCGCCTGAGCGGCCGCTACAATCGGGTCATTCGCGGGCTGGAGCCGGAGGTCGCAGAGATATTCCGGCGCTACGCCTGGCCGGGCAATGTCCGCGAACTCGAAAATCTGCTTGAGCGCATCTTCATCCTCGAGGACGAGGATGTCATCATGCTCCGACATCTCCCGGCCCGTATTGTGCGGGAGGTGCAGGGAGCCGATCGCGCGCAACCAGGACAGGGCAGCGTTGGGGGCGACGAGCCGCGCCGCAACTATCACGAAGCAACGGCAAACTATCAGGCGAGCCTCATCAGGAGCGCGCTTGCCGCAGCCAACGGCAGCGTGAACGAAGCGGCTGCTGAACTCGGCCTTAGCCGGCATGCCCTGCGCCACCAGATGCTGAAGCTCAGCATCGATTGACCAACCGCCGCGGCGCAAAGCGCGCGCACCATGCGTGCAATTCACGCGCAGGGCCGGCAAGTTCGGGCCAATCACGGCGGATCAGACGGAATTCATTGCCTAATCAAAGGGTTGGCACAAGGCGCATCGTGGCACGGTTCTTGAGTTCTTCCTGCGTCCGGCCGCGAGGCCGCTGGGAGAATGCCATGTCATCGATCAAGATCATCTGCCCGAACGGACATCTGGGTTTTGCGCCCTTGAAGCTGGAGAGCTTCTTGCGCGGCGTCGAGGCCGGGCCGGACTTCATCGCGGCAGATTCGGGAAGCGACGATATCGGTCCGGTGCCGCTTGGTTCCGACACCTGCACCTCGCCGGAGGCATGGCAGCGGCAGGATCTTGAAGCGATGCTGCTGGCCGCGCGTCGCATCGGGGTGCCGATGATCATCGGTTCGTCGGGCGACACGGGCACGAACAGCCGCGTCGACCGCTATGTCGAACTCATTCGAGAGATCGCGAGCGAGCACGGGCTCACGCCGTTCAAGCTGGGCTATTTCTATTCCGAGGTCGAGAAGGAACGCGTCCGCAAGGCTGTGGGCAGCTCCAATCCGGTTCTCGGCCTGGACGGCCGCGATGCCCTGAGCGAGGCCGAGCTCGACGCCACGGAACGGATCGTTGCTATGGCGGGCGTCCACCCCTTCATGAAGCTTCTGGACGAAGGCTGCGACGTCATTATCGGCGGCCGCTCCAGCGATTGTGCCATCTTTGCCGCCGCGGCCCTCCACCGGGGCGCCAGCGAGGCCGATGCCTATTATCTCGGCAAGGTGCTTGAATGCGCCTCATTCTGCGCGGAACCCTATGGCGCGAAGGAAACGGTTCTGGGCGCGGTAGCCGGGTCTGGCGTCACCGTGACGGCCATGCATCCCGACCAGCGCTGTACCATCGCATCGGTCTCCGGCCACGCCATGTATGAGCGCTCCAACCCCTATGACGAATTCGTCGCCGGCGGGCGCCTCGACATGCGAAACTGCCACTACGAGCAGATCGATGCGCGTACGACAAAAGTGACGGGCCAGCGCTTCGAGCCGGCGGAGCGTATCCGCGTCAAACTGGAAGGCGCTGGCAAGACCGGTGAACGATTCGTCGGTATCGCCTCGGTGCGGGATCCCTACACGATCGCGAATATCGATCAGGTCATTGCCTGGGCCAAGCAGCAAACGGCGGAGCGCTTCGGCAACTCTCCCTACGAGCTGTTCTACAATGTCTTCGGCAAGAACGGCGTAATGGGCGAGTTGGAGCCCGTGAAGGTACCCGCCCACGAGCTCTGCATCGTCGTGCAGGGCGTTGCTCCGACCGTGGAGATGGCGGAGGAGGTCTGCATGACCGGTACGCGCCAGCTCTTCTATGCTCGCCTGCCCGAGGTGAAAGGAACCGCCGGAGGCGTCGCGTTCGTGCTCGACGAAGTGCTGAAGGCCTCCCCGGCTTATCGCTGGACCGTCAACCACACTCTGGCGGTCGACGACCCCCTCGAGCTGTTTCCCACCCACACCGTAACCATCGGCGTTTGAGCGGTTCATCATGAAGAAGCTATCCGAACTTGCGAAGACCATCCGCAGCAAGAATGCCGGCGTCGACAAGATCACCTTCGACATCATCTTCACTGATCGCGCCGTCTACGATCACGTCCGGGCCAGCAAGGTCCTCACGCCAGCCACCGTGGCGACGCTTTACGGAATCGACCAGAGTCGCATCGCCGAATTCGTCGAATACGACCCGGCCTGCGCGATCAAATTCACAATCTACCGGCTGCGCCCGAGTGGCAGCGCCGGTGATCCGGACATTTTCGGCGCACAGCAATACGCACCATTGCTCGATATCGAGGTCGATATTTCCGCATGAAACTTGGATCTGCCGCATATCTGGGGCAACCCGACCCGCAAAGCTGGTGAGCGCCTGACATATCGCGGTGTCGAAGATGGTGTGCTGGCCCTAGGCAACATGGGCCAGCACATTGCGCATCGCATGCGCTCGGCGTCCTTGCCATGTCGCACTGAGCACGCGGACAGGAGCGCCCTTCAGCCCTTCGTGTCGGTGTTCCGGAGCGGACAGGTGTTGAGCCCGAACATTGAATAAAGCGGGCAGGTTTGGAAAAGACCGGTCAGCAGCGGAACGAGCCCGACCACCCCCCACCAACGCGCTGCGCCATCGACAAGAAAGACCAGCGATACCAGGGCCAGCCCAACGACGATTCGCAACAGGCGATCAATTCCTCCTACATTCTTGATCATTGTCCATTCTCCTTCAGCCTGTGGCCGCTTCGAGTTGGAGTGGGCTGCCTCCTTGAGGCAGAAATCCGCCTGGTCAACGTTCAGGCGGCGATCTCGTCCTGCGATCTGACACGAGCAGGGTAGAGGCGAGGCTCAACCGAGGCTGCGCCGAACACCTCGTCCAGCACCTTGATTACCCCGCGGCTGGCTCGTTGAACTGATCGAAGGCCCGCAGAGCGTCCGCCGCGTACATAAGGGCCGGGCCGCCGCCCATATAGACTGACATCGCCGCGATTTCGGCGACTTCCTGCCGCGTCGCACCGAGGCTGACCAGCGCCTTGGTGTGGAAGCCGATGCAACCGTCACAACGTTGCGTGATACCGATGGCGAGTGCCACCAGCTCCTTGGTCTTCTTGTCCAGAGCACCGTCGGCGCCAGCCGCCTTCGACAGGGCATAGAAGGCCTGCATGGCATCGGGTTGCAGCTTCCTGATCTCGCCGGTGTAGGCTGAAATATCCTTGGTGATAGCGCGATAATCCTTGCTCACAACCCGCTCCTATCTGGCGCATTTGTCATTTCACGCTTCTATAATTTAAGAAAAACATGAAATGTGAAATGGAACCTGCAATGGATTTGATGCAGATCAAGCCCGACAACGTCGAGGCGGTGGCTGGCTTCCTCAAGGGATTGGCCAATCCAAGCCGGCTCCTCATACTCTGCGCACTGTCCCAGGGTGAAAAAAACGTTACGGAACTGATAGCAGCGATCGGTCTGCCCCCAACCTCCATGTCCCAGCATCTCTCCAAGCTGAAGACCGAAGGTATCGTCGATTTCCGCCGCGAGCACCGGACCCTGTATTATTTTATTACCCATCCCGTCGTGAATGAGATCATGACAGTGCTCTACGGGCACTTTTGCGCTGGTAAGGGGTAAAGACACCGGCCTGCCCTTGATGGTGATTTCCGCCGAGAGGGGCTGTGTCGATATCCCGATATGCAACCGTATCTGCAGGTGCCATGCATTCTTGACATGCACCTTTGATTGGATCGTCTGAAGACCTTCGAGAGGCCAGCCCACCGTTGCGCTGCCGTCCTGCTGGCATCAAGATTGCGCGGCGTAACGCAACTGGAGCCGGTCTCTTGCGTCAATCTCTCGCCCCGTCCCGCCAGCGCCAAGCGAACTGATCGTCACCGATGCGTCTCGCCGTGCTCGCCGACATCCATGCGAATCGCGAGGCGCTCGACGCCGTGCGCGAAGCGGTCGCGGCAGCCGCACCGGATGTGATCATCATCGCCGGCGATATCATCGGCTACGGACCGGACCCGGCCTACGCAGTAGAATTGGTGGCGGATTACGCCACACGCGGCGCGCATGTCGTTCGGGGCAATCATGATCAGGCGGTCATCGATGAGGACCGCGGCATGACGGGCATCGCCCGCGAGGCGATCCGCTGGACGCGCCAACAGCTTTCGGCTGATCATCGCGCATTCCTCGCAAGCCTGCCCCTGACGGTTGCGGAGGAGGATCGGCTCTACGTCCATGCGAGCGCCGACGAGCCCGGCCGCTGGCATTATGTCCAGAGCGCGCAGGCAGCGGCCCTCTCATTCACCGCCACCGGAGCGCGCGTCATTGTCTGCGGCCACACACATGTCCCCGCCATGTTCTATGCGCGCGCCGGCCACCCGCCCGTCGCGTTTCGCCCGCTCGACGACCAGCCCGCCCCGCTGATCGCGACGCGCCGGCATCTCGTGGTGGCGGGCTCCGTCGGCCAGCCGCGCGACGGCAATCCGGCCGCCTGCTTCGTGCTCATCGATCTCGATCGGCACCGCGTCACCATGCGGCGCGTGCCCTATGATGCCGAGACGACCGCCCGCAAGGTGCTGGCGGCAGGACTGCCGCCGGCCCTCGCCACGCGGCTCGCTATCGGGCGGTGAACGGAATGCGCTTCCACGAAGGGCAAGTGCTCGACGGCTTCACCCTGGAGAAGCACATGCCTTCCGGCGGCATGGCATCGCTCTGGCGGGCGCGCCACCCGGATGTGGACGCTCCGGTCGTGCTCAAGATCCCGTTTCTCGATCCCGGCCAGGATGTCTCGACCGTTATCGGCTACGAGGTCGAGGAGCTGATCCTGAAACGCCTGTCGGGCCCGCATGTCCCGCGCTACATACGCTCCGGCGACCTCGCACGGACGCCCTACATCGCGATGGAATTCGTCGCGGGCGAGAGCCTGTCGCAGATCGTCAAGAGAGCGCCGCTCCCGCCCGAGGAGGTCGCGCGCATCGGCGCCGAACTGGCGATAGCCCTGACCAGCCTGCACCAGCAGCAGGTCGCGCATCTCGACCTGAAGCCCGAGAATGTCATCCTCGCCGAACGCGGCGCGGTGCTGCTCGATTTCGGCCTCTCCCGCCATGCCGCGCTGCCGGACCTCCTGTCGGAGAAGAGCAACGTCCCGATGGGTTCCCCTGCCTTCATCGCGCCGGAACAGGTACTCGGCGACCGAACCGACCCTGCGAGCGACATCTTTGCCCTGGGTGGCATCCTCTATCTGCTCGCGACCGGCGAACCGCCCTTCGACTGGCCCTTGACCCGAGCGGGGATGAAAAGACGGCTTTACCATGCACCGAAGCCGCCTTCCGCCCGTAACCCGAAGGTGCCTCGCTGGCTCGAGACGGTCATCCGCAAATGCCTCGAGGTCGACCGTGGCCGCCGCTATTCGGATGCTGCGCGCGTCGCCTTCGACCTGCGCAACCCGGAACAGGTGGCGATCCTTGAACCCGGTCCGCCGCGCCCATGGTGGGACCGCCTGCTCTCGGCCTTCCAGAAGCGCGACGACCATCTGCTCACCGGCGCGCCCACGGCCCGGCGGCGGCAGGCTGGTCCGGCGCTTGTCTTGGCGGCGGTCGACCT
>WPCJ01210527.1_pt1 | contig 20598 bp, 18 predicted proteins | sample 5399831 | NCBI WGS metagenome assembly WPCJ01 (sample SAMN12869470, study PRJNA574797) | sludge metagenome | isolation source: wastewater treatment of pH10 | place: China:Beijing | collected 2019-05-20 | reverse complement strand
AAATCGTAGTACTGATACTCGACCTTGCCCGACCAGTTCTGGGTGAACAGGTATTCGAGACCGCCACCGACGGTGTAACCGTCGCGGCCGCCGTCGCCACCGAAACCATTGCTGAAGCGGGTGTCAGCCCAGGCGTAACCGCCCTTGGCGTACAGCAGGGTCGGACCCCAGGTGTAGCCGAGACGGCCGGTCACCGAACCGAGACCACGATTGTCGATGTTGCTGTTGGTGGAGAGGAAGCTGTAGTTGGCTTCCAGACCGAGCACCCAGTTCGGAGCGAACTGCATGTCGTAACCGCCCTGCACACCGCCCATGAACGTACCGTCGCGGCTGCCGGCGAGCACATTGTCTTCGCCCGGGAAGGCACCGCCGATGTGACCACCGATGTAGAAACCAGTCCAGTTGTAGATCGGCGCAACAGGAGCCTGATAGGCGGGCGCCTTGGTGTACGGACGAGCTGCCAGATCGGCTGCAGACGCAGGAGCAGCCAACGCGACCATGGCAACGGCTGCGGTCGAAAGCAGATACTTCTTCATAGATATTCCTCTCAATCCCAAACTGGATTGACGCGAACCTAGACGATTGCGCGAGGATTGCTGTCACAGACGTGCAACAACGCTTCAAACGAGTGTGGCGGGTTTTTCGCTCATGTCGTGCTTCTGACACATACGCGCCTCATTCCGAGGTCGCGATGCATCCGTTCGTTAGGAAACGTGCATAACAGTGGGTAAATCTCAACCTGTGCAGCACGGCGCCAAGATGTGCTACTGCTGTTGCAGCGACGCAATGACGCCGCCAATGAGGATACGAGGAAATGAACGAGGCGATGGCCACCCCGACGGCAGCTGACGCATATGCGCCGCGTACCATCAAACTGAATGCGCGCGACAATGTCGCGATCGTGGTGAACGATTTCGGATTGCCGGCGGGAACCCGTCTCAACGATGGTATCACGCTGCGCCAGTTCGTGCCGCAGGGCCACAAGCTCGCGCTGATCGAGATCCCCAAGGATCAACCCATCATTCGTTACGGCGAGGTCATCGGCTATGCGATCGATACGATTGCTGCCGGCGACTGGGTCGAGGAAGCGCGCATCCACATGCCCGACGCGCCCGAACTCGATCGCCTCGACATCGCAACCGCGATCCCTGCGTCGCAGGAGCCATTGACGGGATACACGTTCGAAGGCTTTCGCAATCCCGATGGCTCGGTAGGCGTGAAGAACATTCTCGCCATTAGCACATCGGTGCAATGTGTCGCCGGCACGCTCGAATTCGCGATCAAGAAGATCAAGACCGAACTGTTGCCGCAATATCCCAATGTTGATGACGTCGTCGCCGTCACCCACGGCTATGGCTGCGGCGTCGCCATCAATGCGCCGGACGCCTATATCCCGATCCGCACGCTGCAGAACATTGCGAAGAATCCGAATTTCGGCGGCGAAGTGATGGTGGTCGGCCTCGGCTGCGAGAAGCTCGCGCCGGAGCGACTGCTGCCGACCAACGATCCCGCCAGCATGATGCGCCTGCAGGACGAAACCAATCAGAGTTTTGGCGACATGGTGGAGACTATCGTCACCATGGCCGATGCGCGGCTGAAGGTGCTCAACCAGCGCAGGCGCGAGACGGTACCCGCGTCCGAACTCGTGATCGGCCTGCAATGCGGCGGCAGCGATGCTTTCTCCGGCGTCACCGCCAACCCCGCGCTCGGCTTCGCCAGCGATCTTCTCGTGCGTGCAGGCGCCACGGTGATGTTCTCCGAAGTCACCGAAGTGCGCGATGCGATCGAACTGCTCACGCGCCGCGCTGCGAATAAGGATGTCGGCCGCGCGCTGGTCCGCGAGATGGACTGGTACGATTCATACCTCGCCCGCGGCGGCGCCGATCGCAGCGCCAATACCACGCCAGGCAACAAGAAAGGCGGCCTCGCCAACATTGTCGAGAAATCGCTCGGCTCCATCGTGAAATCGGGATCGTCGGCGATATCGGGCGTGATCGGCCCCGGCGAACGTGCAACGACGAAGGGCCTGCTGTTCGCCGCAACGCCGGCGAGCGACTTCATTTGCGGCACGCTGCAGCTCGCTGCCGGCATGCAGATGCAGATCTTCACCACCGGCCGCGGCACGCCCTATGGCCTCGCGCAAGCACCGGTGATCAAGGTTTCGACGCGTACCGAACTGGCAAAGCGCTGGGCGGATCTGATCGACTTCGACGCCGGCCGCATTGCGTCAGGCGAAATGACCATCGAGGAGGCAGGCTGGGAGCTGTTCCAGCTCATCCTCGATGTCGCCAGCGGCCGCAAGCAGGTCTGGGCAGACAAATGGGGCCTGCACAACGATCTTGTGCTGTTCAATCCGGCGCCGGTGACGTGAGGCGCGCGCTGCCCGGAGGACGCTCTGCTTCCGCTGCACTTCTGATCGCAGCCGGTCACCGCTACGGTCCTTCCAAATAATAGATGGGAGGATGGAATGACCGCAGCGAATGACGAAGCCACATGGAAGCGTTGGCGGAGCGTCGCCGATCTCTATCACGGCGTATTCACGGGCCTGATCCTCACAGCCGTCACGCGCCGCGGCACCGCCGATGCCGCGGAATTGGTTTTCCGCATCTTCCGCCGCCAGCAGCAGGAGCGTTTCATCGCCGGGCTGGACAAGCTGGGATTGTCGCATCTGCCGCCTGCCGTCGCAGCCGCGCAGTATCACTATCTTTCCAACTGGATCGGCGGCGTCTCTGTCGAATACATGGTTGAGAGCGACCACAAGGCGTGGATCCGCTATCCGCCGCCGCGCTGGATCTGGCGTGGCACCGCCATCTGCGGCATTCCCGGCGAAGTATCCCGCGCGATGCTGCGCGGCTGGCACGCCAATAATGGCGTTGCGCTCGGCAATCTCAGACTCGGCTTCGTCTGCACCAAGCAGAGCGTCGATGGTCAGGACGGGCTAGAGGGCTATTACTGCGAATACGACCGGGATCTCGATATCGATCAACGCCTCGTCTTCGCCAGACATCTCGAAGCGCCGCCCTTCGATCCGGCCAAGGCGCCCGCACTGCCGGTCGATAGCTGGCCGCGGCCTCGTCTGGAGAGGGCTTATCGTAACTACGCTATGGAATATGTCCGCACCGCCGCACCCGTTGCGGTGCAATTGTTCGGCCCGAACGATGCGAGCTATTTGCTGCGTCTCACCGGCAAGCTGATCGGCATGCAATATTACGACGAGGTCGCAGCAAGCTTCGGCATGACACGCGGCGATGCCACGACGTTCACGGACTTCTTCACCGCACTGCTCGCCGCTCAGGACGACGAATTCACCACTGAAAGATTCGCTGGCATTGTCACTATCCGGCAGACCACCTGGAAGCTGATGGACGGCGTTGCCGATGCGCATCCCGCCTGCGCGGATATACTGCTCGGCCTCATTGAGGGTCTCGCTGCCGGCTGTGGACGCAACATTCCCATCGCCATGACCGCAGAGCGGAATGGTGCGCGGCCGTTCACCTGGACGATTGGTTGAACGACCTCATATTGCAGTGCAATTCGAACAGCGCCCATGCATCGGGCGCGTATGGCGCTCGCTGCGAACGGTGCTAGGAAAGATTATGTCCGGCGTTCAAGACCGGACGGTCAGGGAGACTGCATGTCCGAGGTCGCGCTCGCCGAACGCCCGTTGGTCGATGGCGACAAACAACCGCTTCCCGGGCTGACCGCTCCCGCCAAGAACCCGCTGCTCGATCACGCCATCCTGCCGACCCTGCTGCGTCTGGCCTGGCCAAATGTGGTTGCGCTATCGGCCGGCACTGTCGTGGTCATCTTCGAGACCACCTATATCGGCCGGCTCGGCACCGAGGCGTTGGCGGCCATGGCGCTGGTGTTTCCCTTCGTGATGCTGACCCTGACCATGTCCGGCGGCGCCATGGGCGGCGGTGTATCCTCGGCCATTGCGCGCGCGCTCGGCGCCGGCGACCGCGAGCGCGCCGATACGCTGGCAGGGCACGCACTCCTGATCGCCATCTGCTTCGGCCTCACCTTCACCGTCGCGATGCTGACTTTCGGATCCGCGCTGCTGCAACTGCTCGGCGGCCGCGGCAATGTGCTGAGCCAGGCCCTCGGCTACATCACCATCTTCTTTGCCGGCGGCGTCATTCCGTGGCTGATGAATACATTTGCGGCGATCCTGCGCGGCACCGGCAATATGAAGATGCCCTCCGCCATGCAGACCACGTCGGCAGCGCTGCAAATCGTTCTCGGCGGCACGCTCGGCCTCGGCCTCGGCCCGATCCCGCAATTCGGCATGGCGGGCGTCGCAGCGGGGACGCTGACAGCCTTCTCCATCGGCACCGGCGTCATGGGCTGGTACGTGTTTTCCGGCCGCGCCCGGGTACGGCCGATGCTGAAGGGCTTCCGCATTCAGCGCGGCATGTTCTTCGACATTCTCAAGGTCGGCGCTATCGCGTGCTTCAACCCGTTGCAGGGCGTGCTGACCCTTCTGATCTTCACGCATATGCTCGCGCATTACGGCACCGAGGTGCTCGCCGGCTATGGCATCGGCGCGCGGCTCGAATTCATGCTGACGACATTGGCTTTCGCCGTCGGCATCGCCTCGGTGCCCGCCGTCGGCATGGCCATCGGCGCCGGCCGTATCGACCGTGCGCGGCGCATCGCCTGGATCGGCAGTGCCCTTGCCTTTTGCGTCGTCGGCCTGCTGGGCACACTGCTCGCGATCTACCCGCATGTGTGGGTCAATCTGTTCACGGACGACCCCGGCGTGCGCATGGCAAGCCGCACCTATCTCGCCACCTGCGCCCCGATGTATGCGTTTCTCGGCCTCGCCACCGTGGCCTACTTCTCCTCGCAGGGCGCAGCAAAAGTGCTCGGCCCGGTGCTTGCGCAGACCTGCCGCCTCGGATTCGTCTGCATCGGCGGCTGGTATCTGCTGTCGATCGACGCATCGGCCACCAGCTTCTTCTGGCTCGCTGCGGCATCCATGGTGCTGCTCGGCGTGCTCTCCACGCTCAGCGTGGTGTTGACGCGCTGGGGGCCGAAATCGGGGCCGGTGCCCGAAGTCCGGCCCGCGCTGTCGTAATCAGGTCCGCCTGGCGGCGAACTCCACATCGAGACGCCACGTCTTGCCATCGTCGCGCGAGGTCTCCCCGCGCCAGAGAAACGATTGCGGCGTGATCTTCGAGAAACGCCAGCGAACCGGCCGCCCTTCACGGTCACGGCCGAGCTGGACGATGTCGTCGCCCTCCTTGCGGCCGATCATGGTGAGGAAATTGGAGATCACCGGATCGCTCCACTGGATCTGCCAGGCATCGATGCGAGGGTCATAGATACGCATCGTGGTGCCGTAGGAGAATCCATTCGCTGCGGCGTCACTGTCGCGCTGTGCGCCACGCTTCGGCACGATCCAGACGTCCTGAATGGCGCGCCCCTCGAGCACCCAGCCAAAATGCCATTCGCCTTGCCGCCGCCGTTCCTTGCCGTCGGGCGCATAGTGGATAACATCGAGATCCCACGCACCGATGAGCCAGCCATAAAGGTCCATATTGGCGCCGCGATCGACCGCAGGACCGCTCGCGCCCAGCGCCTCGGAGAAAGAGCGCGACGAGGACGGGGTCTCCTTGAAGTGCTTCGCCATCGCAGCGAGGCCGAGATCCATCTGCGTGCTGACATAGCCCGCGATCTCGTTCGGCAAGAGATCCGCCGACCATTCCAGCCGGCAACGATCCGGCCCGTCCGCCACCACCAGCACCGAGGCGCTATGCTGGGTGATGCGCTCGTTCTTGATGGCATAGACGAAGCGCCGCCGCGCATGATCGCAATCAACCAGCGTCTCCTCCGCCACCGTACCGTTGCCGAAAGTGACGGTCCGTACATCACCCTCGACCTTGGTATCCGTGACGAAGCCCGGCACCAGCCGCGTATGCAGGGCGCCGAAATCCGCCACCGCCGACCAGACCTCGCCGGCGGGCGCATCGAGTGAAACCGTCTTGTAGATGGAAGCCATATCCGTCTCCTCAAAAGAGCCGGACCCGACCTATCAATGCAGCCCCAGCCGTTCTTGGAAAATCTTGCGGCTGCCCTTCGAGGCCTGCCGGAACACGCGCGGCGACACCCCGGCGGCGCGATGGAAGCTGCGCACGAAGTTGGAGAGATCGCCGAAGCCAACGTCGAAAGCGACATCGGTGATGGCGCGATCGTCCTCGGCCAGCAGCCGTGCCGCATGGCGCAACCGCGAACGCACCAGATACTGATGCGGCGTAACCCCCAGCGCATCTCGGAACATGCGCAGAAAATGAAACGGGCTGACGCCGGCCTGCTTCGCCGCGGCGTCGAGATCGATCTCGTCCGACGAATGCGCCGATATCCACATGGCGGCTTCCACCGCACGGCGGCGATCGCGCGCACCGATCCTTGCCTGCCTGCGCGTCTTGCCGGACACCACGTCGATCAATCGCGCCGCAAAGGCATGGCCAATCTCGTCAAAGCCGAGATCGCTTCGCTCGCCCGCCACGGCCTGCGCCAATTCGCCCAGCGTCATCAGTTCCGCCAATGGCGCTGCACTGCCCTGTTGCCATACCGATACATCGTCGCCGATCAGATCGACCATCTCGGGCGCGAATGCAAAGGACAGGCATTCGTCGCCACCCGCATGATGCTCGTGATGGCAGACATATTCCTCGCCCGGAGCGCCTATCAGCACGGCCCCGGTGACGAGTTCATGCGCCCGCCCGCGGCAGCGACAGCCGAAGCTGCCCTTGCGCACATAGGAGATGGAGTGGCTGGCATGCTGTTCCGCAAATGGCGCGTCATCCGGCCCCGCTTCACAGCGATAGTCCGTGACGGTGATACCGCCGCCCTGGAAAAGCGTTCTCGCCTGCATGCGTGAAAGCTATCCCTGCGGGCGCGGCGGAGCAACCGGGAGCAGCGCATCGAACAGGTTGGTAGCCCGCCCCGCCAACGCGCCTTCGATGGACAACAGCCGCGATTTGGTGACGATTCCCGCATTGCCGGCAAAGCCGGAGATCTGCCCGGCCGCCACGAGAGCGCGATGGCACGGCACGATGATCGCGAATGGATTGCGCGCCACCGCATTGGACACCGCATTGATGGCGCCGCTTGCGTAGAGATGGATCGCGATCTCCGCATAGGTCCGGGTTTCGCCGCGCGGAATCCCGCGGATCGCGTCATAGACCCGGCAATTGAAGTCCGGAATGTCATAGGTATCGAGCACGACATCAGAGAGATCGATGAACTTGCCGTTCAACTGAGCCACGATGCCATCGATGGCAACTTGCACATCGGCCGGCGGCCGCCATTCGCGCGCATCGGGGTATTGCTGCAGCAGGCGCCGCCGCGTTTCCAGCTCCCGCGCCTCCGGCAACTGGACGCCAACAATCCCGGCCTGGCTCCATGCGATGCCGCACCGGCCCACCGACGTATCGAAGGTCGTGTATCCCAGCCCTGCCATCCCGAACGCGATGTTAGCAGGCAAATGGGCTTCGCCAACCGGAAATTGTGGGACGGCAGATACTCTCCCATCTGGCAAAGTCTGTAGGATGGGTAGAGCGCAGGCGCGACGCGCCGGAGCGAAACCCATCGGCCGAGCCAACCGCGAGGGCGGAGCAGCATGGGTTTCGCTCTGCTCAACCCATCCTACGATAGAGCTTCACAGTCGCCCCTTGGCGGATCGCCCGTCCTCGGCTAGATCAGGGGCATGCGGGCGTAGTTCAATGGTAGAACGGCAGCTTCCCAAGCTGCATACGAGGGTTCGATTCCCTTCGCCCGCTCCAAATTCGCGAACAAAGCCAGCAACTTGCCGCCCTGCTGTTGAGCCTGCGTGCCAGTTCCCCGGTTATGCGCCTACTGCCCCGATGCTTCGGTGAACCAATCCGAAAGGGCAGAGCGCTCCGCAACAGTCATGATGACCAGCTCAGGCACGAACTGCTCGACCAGCTTATCGATGCTCTCCGGTGTGGTCTTTCCAAAATGGACTTGAACGACGTCGGAGAACGCAGAGGCTATGAACGGAGACATTGCGGATCCGAAACTGTCTCGCAGCCAGAGCACCCGTCTTTTGTTGACGGCCTTGTCGCTTCGTACGAGAAGCGGCTTAAATGAGGAGCTTAGCTCCTTGTTAACGCCCCGCCACAAAACGTTTCCAGTGGCATAGTCGATCGTCTCGATATTGCAATCTACCGCTGGCTTCACGATTGCGTCGCGATCCTTCAGCACCTCGCGCACTCTCAGGAAACCGGCGAGGTCGCCCCCGCTCCAGTCAATGATCTCCGGCTGCGAGAAAGTCGGTTCCACCAATTCGCCATCGGCCAATTTGAGTCTGGCCATCAGCGCATCGAAAGCGAGCCGCGCCCCGTAAGACGTCCAGTGACTGTCGGTTCGATAGTAGATGGGGTAGACGGTCTCATAACGAGCTTTGATAAGCAGCGCTCTCGGATCCACGACATTCGCTACATGCTTCGCTAATGCGTCCACAGGGGATTTTGCAGCTGGCACAGCCCACCCCGGCAGCATTTCAGGATACACAGATGCCTTGTCCGGACCGATCAGCGTCAAATATGCCTTGACGCCCTTCGATGCGAAGTACTTCTCAGCATTTACGGACGCCTCTCGTATCTCCGTCGCACGGCGTTCGACCGCGGGTGTGATACCGGCCATCCTGCTGGATATTGTACTCTCGTATCGATCGCCGAGAAACAACCAGCCATCGCGTCCCACGATGACATCGCCGGGAGCGATCGAAACCCCCAGCGGAGCAGTTAACTTTCCGACCGTGGGCATCAGGAACTCGACGCTATATCTCAATGGATTGAGATTGAATATTGCGTTGATAGCCGGAGGAATGCCCAGCAACACAAGCGTCATGGTCCAGAATATGATGACGTATTTCTGCATCAGAATTGATAGTACAAAAAATGCGTTGAGGTGCTGGTAATCGATGTAAGGACGCCGCACGCCATCATAGTCGCGGCAACGGCGACTCTCGGTAACGAAACCTTTTCCGAGGAAATTTCCTGAGAGTTGCGCATCGCGATAAGAAGAAAACCGATCAGGATCATGCCGAACGGGAGGAGGTTGACCGCTAGCCCAGTCGGAAGAACCCGCAAAAGACTATCGCCAAGCGTTCCGCCAGCCCAACTGAATTTAGCGACATTAACAGCGCCTTGACCGCTCACGTCGACCATCCCGCCGAGAACGCGAAGCGCGGAATCCAGATCCGGCGCTCTAAAGAAGACCCACGTCACGTTGACGAACATGAATGTGATGAACCAGGCGAGAGCAGCCGGCATGCGAAGCCCCATTCGCGACCATGTTCTATGGATGACAATCGCCGCTCCGTGCAATGCCCCCCAAATGACGAACATCCAGCTCGCACCATGCCAGAGACCACCCAACAAGAAGGTCGCGAAGAGATTGAAACATACATGAATCTCGCCAACGCGATTTCCTCCGAGCGGGATGTAGAGATAGTCCCGGAGCCATCTGCTTAGCGTGATGTGCCAGCGCCGCCAAAAATCCTGGATGTCGAGAGCTTTGTAAGGGGAGTTGAAGTTAATCGGCAGGCGAATGTTGAACTGAAGGGCGGCCCCGATCGCCATATCGCAATAGCCGGAGAAATCGAAGTACAACTGGAAGGTATAGGAAAGACTGGTGCTCCAGGCCGAGAAGAAGTCGAGCTGGGTTTGCGATGAAAACCCTTGGTCTGCCCATATCGCGAAAGTATCCGCAAGTATGGCTTTCTTGAAAAGACCAATCGCAAAAATGATCAGACCTTTGATAACGTTGCTGTTGCGAACCACCCAATTCCAGCGTGATGCGAATTGCGGCATCATCTCAGCGTGATGCAATATTGGTCCCGCAATCAGATGCGGGAAAAACGTAACGAACAATATGTAGTTGATCGGATCGCGTTCCAGGACTTTTCCTCGATAGGCATCGACAAGAAATGCGATTTGCGTGAACGTATAGAAGCTAATCCCAAGCGGCAGGACGACCTGCTGGATTGAAAGCTCAGCGTTCGTTAACTGATTGATGTTGGCAGCGAAGAAAGCAGCATATTTGAAATACCCTAGGAGGGCGAGATCCGATGCGATGCCGAAAACGAGCATCTTTCGCGAAGGACGTTTGGCTAAAGATATTCCGATCCCGTAGTTGAATGCTATCGATGCCAACAAGAGAGGCACATAGCTTACGTCCCACCATCCATAGAAAAATAGGCTAGCCAGAGCGAGCCAAACGCGAGCCGCCGCGGTCAATCGCAGGCGCGTCAGGCCGAAGTAACCGAAAAAAACGGCTGGCAAGTAGGCAAGGATGAAGGCGGGCGAGCTGAAAAGCATTCTACTTCGATTTTATAGCCTGTGTGGCGCTTCAGTTACCTTGCCAAGAAGCAGAGCGCTAGCGTTCTTGTAGAATGCTCTGAAGGAAGCGACGGGCTTTGTAAGTCGGAGGCTTTCGGTTCGGGGCGCCAAGTTGAGCCGCATGAACCTGTCTATGAGCGACGTCAGAGACCGCGGAACTGATTTTCAGTATCAACTGAATGCGACATAGAAGTCGCTCGCCAGCAGTTCCGCGCCGGCATTCACCTGATTAAGTCAAGCAAAGGCGGCCTGGCCCGCGTAGTGTGACGACTCGGCTGATATCGGTTGCAGAACTGCAGCCTCGCCGGACGTTCTGCAGATTCTGTCTTTGACAACGCTTACGGACGCGCGATTCCGCCGCGCGCACCCGATTTAAAGGGCTATCCGTCTAAAGGGTTGATCCATCGATTTCTCCGTCGCTTTCGCGGCGGGGGACGCGAAGCCCGCGAAACCAACAACTTCTGTCAGCTTCGCAGGCTGCCACCTCAGATCGGATACGCCTGCGGGCCGGTTTCGATGGTGATCCAGCGCAGTTCCGTGAATTCTGCGATGCCTGCCTTGCCGCCGAAGCGGCCGTAACCGGACGACTTGGTTCCGCCGAACGGCATCTGCGCCTCGTCATGCACCGTGGCGCCGTTGATATGGCAGATGCCGGATTCGATCCGCTTCGCCACCGTCATCGCGCGGGCGATGTCACGGCCGAACACCGCTGCGGACAGGCCGTATTCCGTATCGTTGGCCACCCGCACGGCTTCATCGACGCCGTCCACCCTCACCACGGTCACGATCGGGCCGAACGACTCCTCGGCATAGATCCGCATCGACGAGGTGACGTGATCGAGCACCGTGGCGGACATCAACGTGCCCTCCACCCGCCCGCCGGCGACGACCCGGGCACCCTTGCTCACGGCGTCCTTGATCAGTGCCTGCATGCGATCGGCGGCGCTGGCATCGATCAGCGATCCCAGCGGCGTATTGCCCTGGCGCGGATCGCCGGCCACGAGCTGCTCGGCCTTGACGGCAAGCTTGGCAACGAACGGCTCGGCAACCTTGCGATCGACGACGAGGCGTTCGGTGGACATGCAGATCTGCCCCTGATTCATGAACGCTCCGAATGCCGAAGCAGCCACCGCCGCGTCGAGATCGGCATCCTCCAGCACAACCAGCGGCGCCTTGCCGCCGAGTTCGAGCAACACCGGCTTGAGATGGGCCGCCGCCGTCTGCGCAATGAGGCGGCCGACGCGCGTCGAACCCGTGAAATTGATCCGTCGCACGGCGGGATGGGCGATCAATGCCTCGATCAGCGCCGGCGCGTCTTCTGGCGCATTGGTGATCACATTCATCACGCCCGGCGGCAGGCCGGCCTCGCGCAGACACTCCGCGATCAGGCGATGGGTGCCGGGGCAGATTTCCGAAGCTTTCAGGATGACGGTGTTGCCGCAGGCCAGCGGCAAGGCCACAGCGCGGACGCCGAGAATGACCGGCGCATTCCACGGCGCAATGCTGAGCACGACACCGGCCGGTTGACGGATCGCCATCGACAGGCAACCCGGCTTGTCCGACGGAATGACCTCACCCGAGATCTGCGTGGTCATCGCCGCGGCTTCGCGCAGCATGCCCGCAGCAAGATGGACGTTGAAACCGGCCCATCCAGCCGTCGCACCGGTTTCCGAGGCCATCAGGGCGATGAATTCGGAAGCCCGGCCGGCCAGGATATCGGCTGCCTTGAGCAGGATCCCGCGGCGCGTTGCCGGCCCCGTGGCAGACCACGCAGGGAAAGCCGCCGCGGCGGCGTCCGCAGCGCGTTTGGCATCGGCGATCGTTGCCGCCGCGGCCCGCGAGGCGACATCGCCCGTGATCGGATTGAGGCGGTCGAATGTAGCTCCGCCGCCTGCTTGGACGTCCTCGTTCTCGATCAGGAGGTTGATGATGTTCATGGTCATATCCCCGTTGCTTGGCGAATGGATGAAGACGGCGCTCTAGGCGAGACCGCCGAGATAGGCGCGGCGCACGGAATCGCTCGACTGCAGTTCGGCGGCGGAGCCGCTTCCGGTCACTTTCCCGTTGGCGATGACATAGCCGCGGTCGGCGATGCGCAGACTCTCGCAGGCATTCTGCTCGACCATCAGGAGCCCCATGCCGGTCTCGCGAATGCCGCGAATGGCCGCAAAAAGCTCCCGCACCAGCAGCGGCGACAAACCGAGGGACGGCTCGTCCAGAAGCAGCATTTCCGGGTTTGACATCAGCGCGCGGCCGATCGCGACCATCTGCTGTTCGCCGCCACTCATGGTGCGCACCACCTGCTTCAGGCGCTCACCGAGACGCGGAAACAGCGCCAGCACTTTCTCCCGCTGCGCCATCTCGATCGAGCGGGCGCGCTTCGGATTGGCGCCGAGCATCAGATTCTCGGCCACCGTCAATTCGCCGAACACGCCGCGCCCCTCGGGCACCAGCGCCAGTCCGCTCTCAACGATCAGATGCGCGGGAAGCGACGAAAGATCGCGTCCGTCGAGTTTGACCTGCTTTCCGGGTCCGCATTTGACGAGACCCGCGATCGCTTTCAGCAACGACGACTTGCCGGCACCGTTGGCGCCGAGAATCACCACGATCTCACCGCGCGACAACGACAGCGCCACGTCGCTCAACGCACGATGCTGCCCGAAACTGACATTGATCCCCGACACCTCAAGCATCTTCGGGCGCTCCGAGATAGGCTTCGACGACAGCGGGATCGCTCAGCACCGCATCGGTCGCGCCATCGGCAATCCGGCGCCCTCCGCTCATGACCACGCATCGGCTGCACAGCGAACGGATCGCCTCCATCACATGCTCGACCATCAGGATGGAGAGACCTTCTTCCTTCAGCGAACGGATCAGTGCGATCCCGACCTGCAATTCGGACGGATTGAGGCCGGCGAGCCACTCGTCCAGCAACAGCACACGCGGGCGCAACGCCAACGCACGCGCAAGTTCGAGGCGCTTGCGATCGATGTAAGTGAGTTCGGCAGCCGGGCGGTCACTGCAATCGGCGAGGCCGACGCGCGCGAGAAGGGCTTCGATCCCGGCGCCATCCTCATTGCGTGCGCGGTGATTGAAGGCGAGCCCCGCCCGCACATTCTCGCCGCAGGTCATGCCATCGAGAACACGCACCAGCTGGAACGTACGCGCCACGCCGAGCCGCGCGATCCTGAAGGTGGGCGATCCCGCGATGTCGGTACCGTCGAGAACAATGCTGCCCGCATCGGGGCGCAAGACACCGGAGATCAGGTTGATGGCCGTCGTCTTGCCCGATCCGTTCGGCCCGAGCAGGCCGACGATTTCGCCGGCATGGATGGTGAAACCCATATCGTTGACCGCAACGAGACCGCCAAAACGGCGCGTCAAGCCGTTGACCTCCAGAACAGGTGCACCTGCGGGCATCATGCGCGGCTCCCGTTCGTTGCGGAACCAGGACGCAACAGCCGAAGCCGGTCGATCAGGCCGACCACGCCGGACGGCAGAGCATAGACGATGAGCAGAAACACCACGCCCATGATCAGCGTCGATGTGCTGGGAAACCGCGCCGACAGGAACTCGAACAAGAGCGTGAGCGGAATGGCGCCCAGGGCAGGCCCCCAGAAGCGATGCGCGCCGCCAAGCAGCGCCATGATGACGACCTCGAAGGAGATCGTCGCGTTGAAGGCGATGGACGGCTCGATATAGGTCCAGCGCGGTGCCATGATTGCGCCGACCAGCGTCATGAACACCGCAGAGATGACGAACAGCGCGACCTTGGCAAAGGTGACGTCGATGCCGCAATGCCGGGCCACCGTCTCGTCTTCGCCGATGATCCTGAGCGCGAAGCCAAGTCGCGACCTCGCGATCAGCCAGCCCGTGGCAAACACGATCACGGTCAGCGCCAGCAGCTGCCAGTAGATGTCCTGCTGGCTGATATCGAGGAAGATATAGCGGCCGAGGACACGGCTCTTGTTGACCTCGAACCAGACAACGAGCTGGCGCACCAGTTCGGCGAGACCGAAGGTGAAGATCACGAAATGAACACCGCTCAGCCGCAGGGTCGACAGGCCGACGATCGCCGATGTCACCGCACCGATCAGAGCGGCCACGGTCAGCACCAGCGGCCAGGGCAACTGCTCGCCGAGGACAGCGACGGTGTAGGCACCGACGCCGAAGAAAGCCGTCGTCGCCAAAGAGACATAGCGCGTCGGCCCGGAAAACATGCCCCACGCGGTAGCAAGCACCGTGAACTGCAGCAGGGTGATGCCGAGCGCGAGATGATAGGCATCGACCAGCATCGGCAGGAAAGCCAGGCCAATGACGGCCGCGAGGCCCACGCCGCCGATCAGAAACGGAGATGCTGTCACCGGCCGACCCTCCCGAAAATGCCGGCGGGCTTCACGAGCAGAACACCGAGAAACAGCGCGAAATTGACGGCGATGGTCAGTCCGGGATCGATATAGGTGGCGACCAGCGCTTCACTCAGGCCGAGCAGGACGCCGGCGACGAGACAGCCCATCAGGTTGCCGATACCGCCCATCACGACAACGATCAGCGCCTTCATCGTGAAGACGACGCCCGACGTCGCGCTGAACGTCAGGAACATGCTGATCAGCACGCCTGCGGATGCCACCAGCGCACCGCCGACGGCGAAGGCCAGCGCCGAGAGTTGCGGCACATTGATTGCGACCAACGGCGCAGCCGCGGGATCGACGGCGACAGCGCGGATCGAGGTGCCGATTCTCGTACGGGTGAGCAGAAGATAAAGCACAGTGCCGAGCACGATCGCGAGAGCGAACGCCACCAGGCGATTCATCGCCAGCACTTCGCCGACGATGGTGACCGGGATGGCAAGAAACGAGTAGCTGAAATAGGCGCCGCCGAACATCGTCAGCAGGATGCCCTGTACGATGAACATCAGGCCGAAGGTGGCGAGAATGCTGTCCACTTCCAACGCGTCGCGTGTGCGGGCGCGTCGCACCAGAGGCGTCAGGAAGATCTTGTAGAGCAAAAAGCTCGCCACGAAACTGACGGGAACGACGATCGCCAATCCGACCAGCGGATTGAGCGCCCACGCCGTGAACATCCAATAGGACGCAAAGGCCGAGCCGATCAGGAATTCGCCGTAAGCGAGATTCATGATCCGCGCCACGCCATATTGCAGGGTCAGCCCCATGGCGATGAGCGCATACATTCCGCCCAGCACGAGGCCGGTGAGCACCGCGTTCGTCATTTCATCATTCCGGATTGCAGGAGCATGATCCCGGCGGCGCCGCTGGTGAGCGGCTGAGATCATGCTCCGATCACTAGCGTGTCGCGATCACTGCGCCTTCCATGCCGGCTTCGGCAGGATCGGCTGGCGGGCGCCCTGATTGGCGGACGGAGCGACGCCGTAGAACTCGCCGCCCTGCCACTGGCCGACCCACCAGTAATTGGTCGGCATGTTGTTCTCGAGCTTCACTTTGCCGATGACCGTATCGAAGCTGCCGGTCTGCAGATCCTTGATCACAGCGGCGCGGTCGATCTTGGCGACCCGCTCGATCGCCTGCTGCAGCATCTGCAGGCTCGCATAGGTGACGGCGCTGGCCCAGCGATCCGGCTCGGCGCCGTTGGCGGCGGAGGCCTTGTGGCGGGCGAGATAGTCCTTGATGGCCGGGCTGTCGCCGCTCCAGCCGCCGATGCCCATCACGCCTTCCGCATTGGCGCCGAACTTCGCCTTGAACAGCGGGAAGGCGGTGCCGACACCGGTGTAATAGACCTTCGGGTTGAAACCTGAGATGCGCGCCTGTTCGGTGATCGCGATGGTGTCCGGCGGATAGCTGAAGGCGATGAAGGTGTCGGGATTGAGCGCCTTCACTTCATTGACGATCGGGCCGAGATCCTGCGTGCCGACCGGATAGGTCTTGTCGTAAGCGAGCTTGAATTTCGCCACCGCCAGCGCCGGACGCGCCGCGGCGGAAAGATCGATGCCGAAACCATCGGCGATGCTGACCATGGCCACGGTGTCGCCGATCTTGCCTTCGCCGCGCAGCTTCACCAGCAGCTCGACGAGCGTCTTCGATGCGTCGGCGCTGGTGCCAAGCAGCCAGAAGCTGTTCGGCCAGCGCTTCGCCAGCTCCGGTGCACGGTCGGTGACGGCGGTGGAGGCGAGATGCGGATAGCCGGCCTTGTTGAGGATCGGACCGACCGCGAGGTTCAGTCCGGTGCCCCACGGCGGCAGGATGAAATCGACCTTGTCCTGATTGATCAGGCGTTCCAGCGCCTTGGCCGCCTCTTCGGCGCTCGAACGATCGTCATATTGCACGACCTCGATGGGAACACGCTTGTCGCCGAGCTTGATGCCGCCTGCGGCATTCACTTCCTTGACCCACAATTCGTAATTGGGAATCGTCGTCACCGCGGCGCCGCCGGCGGCCGGTCCCGTGCGCGAGATCGCATAGCCGATCTTGACCGAGGTCTGCGCCTGCGCCGCATCACCCCACCCGAAAGTCGCCGCGCCGGCCATCATAGCCAGACCGGCAGCCCATCCCACTGCCCGTTGCTTGGTTGCTGAATCCATGTCTGCCCTCCCCGGAGATGTTTTGAACGACGCCTTTGCAGCGTTCGGTGGGCGGAGACTAGTGGAGCGTTTGGGGCTAGGAATTGGACGCATTCGGGGAAAGATTGCATCTATCCGTGCAACACGATTGAATTCGCGCGACGGATTGTCCCAGTACGAGGCGAAGACATGCGCGTGGACACCATAGATCTGGTTCACAAAACATCGGCGCTCCATGTCGAGCGCTTCATGCCGGGGCTGTCACCGCGCAACTGGTCGTTGCGCCAGCAAGGGTCCCGGCCATCGCATCTGCTCGTGCTCGAAGGCCGTCGCGGCACGGCCACCATGCGAGACACCGCGATCGCGTTCCAGTCGCCCGCCTTGCTGTGGCTGCCCTGCGACTACGATAGTAGCCTGCAGATCGAGGCCGGCGCGCAGGGCTATCTGGTGACGGTGACGGACGACCTGCTGACGCAAACCATCGCCGGTTCGGCCGAAGCGCTGCACCTTCGCCGCACCATCGATCGGCTGGTGCTGCTGGAAGGCGCCAAGACTTCGGAAGGTTTCGCGGCCATTGCGGCGTCATGCAGCATGCAGGCAAGCGAACTCGCCACACCGGGTCGCGGCAGCGCCTCCATGCTGTCGGCCCATGTGCTGCTGATGTGCCTGCATCTGTGGCGCTCGCTTATCGCGGAAGAGCCGGTCGATGACATCGCGCTGCGCGGCGACGGGCCACGGCTGGTCGGGAATTTCCTGCAGATGGTCGAATTGCACTACCGCGATGGCTGGCCGATCGCGCGCTATGCCGCGGCACTCGGCGTCACCGACGACAAGCTCCACGCTCATTGTAAACGGGAAACTGGCGTCAGCCCGCGTGCCGTCGTGCATCAGCGCCTGATCCGTGAAGCCTGCACCCGGCTGCGCCAGCTCGATCTTCCCGTAGAACAGATCGCCTATGGCCTCGGTTTCCACGACCCCGGCTATTTCAACCGCTTCTTCCGCAAGCATCAGAACGAATCGCCGGGCACCTACCGGCGGCGGGCGAGGCTCAGTCCGGGCCGCCACGGGCCGTCCTATGCGGCCTGGCCGTGATAACCGGGCGAAACGGTTCCGTGATCGACCCGAGCAAGGCTTGCAACCCATACCATGTAGGGGTATATGAGCCGCATGCGTGCTGACATCAAGACATCTGTGAAGAAGCGCCTCGGCAGGATCGAGGGGCAGGTGCGCGGCCTGTCGAAGATGATCGACGAGGACCGCTACTGCATCGATGTCGTGACCCAGATTTCCGCCGTGCGCGCGGCGCTCCGCCGCGTCGAAGAGGAGATTCTCAAGGATCACGTGTCGCATTGCGTCGAGCACGCCATCGCAAGCGGCGACAAGGCCGAGCAGCGGCAGAAGATCGCCGAACTCATGGCCGTGGTCGGAAGGGCCGAGCGATGAGGCGTATTCCCGACAGCTTCCGCTTGGCGTCCGCGGATTTCGCACATATGGTCTGCGCACCGACTCGCATGATCGAAGGCAAGCGATAGGCAATGCTCGTCAGGCTCACCAGGAACCAGCGGAAGAAGGCAGGGTGGATCGTCGCCCTCGTCTATCTGCTGTGTGTCATGGCGCCGACGCTGTCATACGCCATGCCCGGCAAGCAGGCCGTTGCGGACTGCATGACCATCGAACGTGTCGCGGCAGGATCGATGCATATGCACGATCTGTCAGCCCCCACGATCCTCGCCCATGTCGACATGGCAGCGCACGACGACTCGCATGCCCAGCCAGTAGCGATGTCCGACGAGGAGGCCCCTTCCAAGAAAGGGCCGCATACGACCAGCGGACAGTGCTGTGCGCTGATGTGTATCGGAGCCATGCCGGCTCCGCTCCTTGAGATCGCGTCCCCGTCGGTGCCGACCGTTGTCCGCATGACGACGACCTACCGCGCGACGGCCGACAACGCGCCCGACGTCCACTACCGTCCCCCCATCACCTGATCTGATCGCCTAGACGCGGTGCCGCCCCCGGGGAGGGTGCGTGCGCCTGTAGTCCATCGTCAGTTCAGGAAATCAGCATGTTTGCGCTTATTGGGGCGAAGATCGCCGCCGTTCGTTCGGTGGCCACCAGACTATTCGACAAGAGACCAGTGACATTGGCCGCGGTGACAACGGCAACGCTGGCGCTCGGAGGCTGCCTGCCGGTCACCGTGCCGCTGCGCGCCGATCCGGCCGATCCGACCGTTCCCGTCGCGTCGGCGAGCTACCGTTCGACGGTCGCTCCCTATACGTCGATGCGACCGGCCTCGCCGTCCGCATGGCGACAGCGCAATGACGACGTCTCCCCCTTATCGAAGTCCAGCAGGTAGAGGGCGGCATGTCGAACATGAACCGATCGCTTCGGATCCATTCCGGACGCCGCAGCTTGATGCGCTCCAGCGTCACGGTGACGGCGCTTCTGCTGCTCACCGGCTGCGCCAGCTTCTCGCCCGACAAGGGAATGAGTGTGGTCGCCGGCGTCACCGACGCAGCGATCCGCAAAGATGTCATCTCCATCCGGTCCGATGACGACGCTCGCTTCGCCGAAGAGACCGTCGGCAAGCTGAAGGCCCGCACGCTCACGGTGGACACTGCCGTACAGATCTCTCTCCTCAACAATCGGGGACTTCAGGCCACCTATAACGAGCTTGCGCTGGCCGAAGCGGACATGGTCGCGGACAGCCTGCCGCCCAATCCGTCGTTCTCCGTGTCGCGCAGCGTCAGCGGCGGAACGGTCGAAGTCTCGCGCCAGGTCGCGGGCGACATCCTTGCCATCGCCACGCTGCCATTCCGCTCCGAGATCGCGCGCGAACGCTTCAAGAGGGCGCAGCTCGCCGCCGCCGAACAGACCCTGCGTCTGGCGGCTGATGTCAGGGACGCCTTCTACCGCGTGGCCGCGGCGAACGAGCTGGTCGCTGTCCTGACGGAGGCGAAGACCATCGCCGAAACCACTGCGCAGCTCGCCACCAAACTCGGCGAAACTGGTTCGCTCAACAAGCTGGATCAGGCCCGCCAGCAGGCGTTCTACGCCGAGACCACAGCGGATCTGGCGTCAGCCAAGCAGGAGGCCGCGAGTTCGCGCGAACGCCTGATACGGCTGCTCGGCCTGTGGGGACGCGACATCAACATCAAGCTGCCCGGCACCCTGCCGCAGCTTCCGCGCAAGCCGCAGACCCTGCAGCTCATCGAGGTGAACGCCGTCGAGCGCAGGCTTGATCTCCAGATGGCGCGCATCGATCTTCTGGCGCTCGCCAAGTCGCTCGAACTCACGCAGGCCACGCGCTTCGTGACGCTGCTCGACATGTCGGGCTCGCAGAGCAAGGAGCTGGGAAGCCCGAACCGCAGCCGCAGCGTCGGCATCGACTTCCAGATCCCGATCTTCGACGGCGGCGAGGTGCGCGTGCGGCAATCCGCCGAGATCTACAATCAGGCGTTCAACCTGCTGACGGAGAAGGCGATCAACGTCCGCTCCGAGGCGAGGAACGCCTTCCAGGTGTACCGGTCGACCTACGACATCGCACTTCAGTATCAACGCGAAGTGCTGCCGCTGCGACAGGTCATCTCCGAAGAGATGCAGCTGCGCTATTCGAGCATGCAGATCGACGTGTTCGCGCTGGTGGTCGAGGCCACCGCGCGGATCGCGGCCCAGCGCGCGGGGGTCGCCGCC
>WPCJ01129955.1_pt1 | contig 20637 bp, 23 predicted proteins | sample 5399831 | NCBI WGS metagenome assembly WPCJ01 (sample SAMN12869470, study PRJNA574797) | sludge metagenome | isolation source: wastewater treatment of pH10 | place: China:Beijing | collected 2019-05-20 | reverse complement strand
GGCGGCAATATATCGATCAATGCTGCAGGCAACGCGGGCATCATCACACCGCGCGGCGACAACGTGGTTGCGGCTGCGCCGCGCAGCCAGGCGCTGGTTGTCGCGGTCGGCAGCACCGGACGCGTCGATGCTGCAGGCAATCTGACATTGACCGGCGGCGGCGATCTGCAGATCAGGATCGGCGGTGTCCTCAATCCCAATCTCGATGCAATGCAATTCGGATCCAGCCGCGTGGATAACACGCAGAACATCGGTCTCAATGGTACGGTGACCAATCTGCGCGGCATGACGACGCTGTCGGCCAGCGCCATCGGCGGCATCAACCCGCTATATCGCGCCAATGCGACAACGCTGCGCGGCTTCGACGGCGACCGCATGGATGTCCGTCCGGTCGATCCGTTCACCTCCACCGTGGCCACCAGCCAGGGCGGCATCGAATTGTTGCCGGGCGATTCCGCGATCTATCTCAACACGTCGGGCGATCTGGTGCTCGGCACCGCGTCCGACCCCGGCCGCGTCTTCACCAGCAATCTGTCGAAGCTCACGGCGAGCGGAACGGCGACCATCGGCCAGAGCTGGTTCTCGCTCTGGACCGACCACACCGCTATCAACCTGCTGTCCGCAGGCGGCAACTTGACGCCCGGCACCGAGGCGGCCAACCGCAACTATAGTTTCAGCAATGCCAATCTCGGCGATACCGCGACGATCTATCCGTCGATCCTCCGCGCGGTGGCCGGAGCCGGCAGTATCTATTACGGCAACTCGGTTGGTGGTGGAAAATCATCGACGAGTTCGACCTTGCTGGCGCCGAGCGCCAGCGGCGCGCTGGAATTGCTTGCGGGCAACTCCATCTACGGTGGCGGCTACGCCATCGGCATGTCGGGATCCGATGCGTCGCTGCCGACGCCATTCCGTGCGGCCTTTGCCGGCTACACATCTGCAGGCCGTGCTGCATTCTCCAACACCAGCCCGCAAGGTTCGCTGGTCGATTTCGAAGGCAAGCCAGTGATCGGCATGCCCGACAACTATCCGCTGTTCGCTTTCGGCCCCGACACGATGGGCACCACGGCATTGCATGCCGGCGATCCGTCAACGGCGCTGTTCTATGCGGCGAATGGCGATATCGTCGGGCTCGCGAGCGGCGTGATCAGGACCTTCGATCCACGCACGGCGGTGGGACGCACGCAGCTAAGCTGGTATCGCAGCGGCATTGCGGTGCGGGTGCGCGCCAACGGGGATATCGTCAATCCAAACCTCGTGATCGTGAACAACAACGAAAGCGATATCTCGCTGGTGCAAGCTGGCCGCGATATCACTTACGCCAATGTGCAGATCATCGGGCCGGGTGCGCTGGACGTGATCGCCGGCCGCAATCTCGATCAGGCCGACAAGGCTTCGATCAATTCGATTGGTCCGAAGATCTCCGGCGACGAGCGACGGGGCGCATCGATCGCGATGCTGGCGGGCGTCGGCGCGAGTGGGCCGGACTACGATAAGCTCGCCGAGCTCTATCTCGATCCCGCCAATCGCGCTGGCTCAGGTCCGCTGGCGGATCAGTCTGGCAAGGTCGTGCAGACGGTAGACGTGCTCACATCGCGCCGCGATCTTTCGAGCTGGCTCAAAACCAAGTTCGGCTATACCGGCGACGACGCGGGCGCAGTCGAGTACTTCAACAAATCACTTACACCCGAACAACGATCTAGCTATCCGTCCAACACGCTTCTTTTCACCTGGTTGAAGAGTCAAGGATATAACGGCGATAAAGGCGGGGCGCTCGTCTATTATCTGGAGAAAAACGCAAAGGACGGTTTGACGTTCACCTATAGCGGCATGCTGTTCGCCTGGATGCAGGAGAACTACAATTATAGTGGCAGCGAGGGCGGTGCGTTGTCGTCGTTCCGGGCTTTGCCTGACCTCCAGCAGCGTGTGTTCCTGCGCCAGGTTTATTTCGCCGAACTCACCGCAGGAGGCCGGGAATACAACGATACGGCCAGCCCGCGCTACGGATCGTACTTGCGCGGCCGTCAGATGATCGCGACGCTGTTCCCGGATCGCGACGCCAACGGCAATCCGATTGCGCGCAGCGGTGATATCACGATGTTCGGAGATGCCGGTGTGCATACGGATTTCGGCGGTGACATCCAGATGCTGGCGCCGTCCGGCAAGGTGCTGATCGGCGTCGAGGGCACGCGGCCTGCGGCAACGGCAGGCATCGTCACGCAGGGCGAGGGTAACGTCCAGATCTATGCCCAGAGCAGCGTGCTGCTCGGCCTGTCGCGCATCATGACGACCTATGGCGGCAGCATTATCGGCTGGTCGGCCACCGGCGACATCAATGCGGGCCGAGGCTCCAAGACCACGGTGCTCTATACGCCGCCGAAGCGCACCTACGATATGTACGGTAACGTGACGCTGGCGCCGCAAGCGCCGTCGTCGGGCGCCGGCATCGCGACGCTCAACCCGATCCCGGGATTGCCCCCCGGCAATATCGATCTGATCGCACCGCTCGGCACGATCGATGCGGGCGAGGCCGGCATCCGCGTGTCGGGCAATATCAATCTCGCGGCGCTGCAGATCGTCAATGCCGCAAACATCCAGGTGCAGGGGACATCGTCGGGCATTCCGACGGTGCAGGGGCCAAACATCTCGGCCGCGCTCTCGACCTCGAACGCCACAGCCGCAAGCCAGCAGACGGCGACGCCGACCCAGGGCAGCGGCAACGCGCAGCCTTCGGTGATCATTGTCGAAGTGCTGGGCTATGGCGGAGGCCAGAGCGAGGAGCCGGGTGAAGCCAGCGAGCGGAAGCGTCGTGAGACCCAGCGTCAAAGCTACGACCAGAACAGCCCGCTGCAACTGGTCGGCAACGGGGCCCTGACGGAGCGACAGCAGCAGGCGCTCACCGCGGAAGAACGCCGCGCCTTCGAGAGCAACTGAGCCTCAGCGGCGGCCGCCGCGATCCTGAAGCGAGATCATGTTTCCCGTGGATGGAACGCGGCGGCCACGCATTGCTCTATGCGTGCCCCCATGACCACGGCGGTCTTGCGCAGCGAATGACTCTGCGGCTTTCTAGGCGACATAGATTCGCGCATCTGGGTGATCAGGGATGGTCAGCCAGACGGCCGAACGGTGGAGAACTCTGGGCGTTCCCACGTGCTGGGAAACTCAAAGTTCTGTGAGGTTAATCTTTCACCGCACTGATTAGGCTCGCCTTTTTAATGAGCTATTTTGGCGCTACCCAAAGTTCTATCCAAGTGGCAGCCAAAGTTCTGTACTAAACTGAGAGCGATAGGTCGTTATTCCTTTAAGTGCCTGCTGCTCGGTGAACTCCAAAGCATGAGCACGGTGCTGATAAGCGGCTGCAAAGGTTTTGCGTTGCGTGTGGTTCAAAAAAGCCCAACCAGAACGGCAGTCCCATCCTTTGGCGCCAAAGCAATATCCTGCCACCCGGAAGGCAGGTTCTCTGCGAGGGCGTCGCAGGCAACCGCTTCTGCTGCGTCAAGGTGGTCAACTAAATCTTCGGAGTCTGTACACGCCTGATTGGCAATCCTTTCCAGAGCCTCCCGCAGCCCAACCCCAGCAGGGGAATGCCCTTTACGTGGCACTACGGGAAGGGCGCCGCCAACGATAGCAACCTTGTCGTTGCTCATGCTATTGGCCCTCTGCAATCGTCAAACCAAGCAAACGAGGACAAAGCCACAGCCGAAGTATCGGTCGAAGGTGGACAAGAGTTTGACGCGGGCAGGGCGGGGGTCGTTGCCGCACTGGCTTGTTACCGAGATGAAGGTCTCTAGGTTGAAGCTCGCGGATTTTCTTATCCGAGGCGGTAAATGATGGACCAAGGAACGCCAAAGCCTGAGCCTGGCATGATGGAGCGTCCTGACCACGGTGCAAACCGCACCGAGCTGGCGTTAATGGCGCGCGGCATCAACTCGCACAAGGCTTACGAACTCAAAGAAGCGGGCCACACGGTGGGGTCGTTGCAGCAGCTTGACAAGGCTGCATTGCTCAAGCTCGGCTTGCAGAAAGACATCATCGAAAATCTGCACGGCGACGGGCGGCCGAAAATCCCAGAGAAAAACCTTATCCAGGCTTTGTTCAACAGCCGCTTCACATGCTGCATCTGCCATGAGCCGAAGCGACCGGTAATCGTCCATCACATCAGGGAGTGGGCAAGCTCGCGCGATCACGATCTCGATAATCTTGCCGTTCTTTGCGACATTCACCACAACGAGGCGCATACCAAGCGAGAGTTATCGCGAAACCTTACCCGTGGCAGGATTCGCAAGCTCAAAGCAATGTGGGAGGAGGAGGCCAAGCAGTTCGACGCGAACGCCATTCTTCGCATGGGAAGAAGCGTGGGAGTTGAATATCTGTACTTTAATCACCATCGCTTGTTCAATCTCGCCCGGTCACTAGGCATCGACTTAAAAGAGCTGAGCGGCGGTCGCAATATTCCTGGAATCCATGACGCGGATGGAAATCTGGTCGCACGCGCCACGGGCACGAGCTGGATGTACGAGGGCGGTGATGGCAACACCCTTGCGTACTATGTGAAGCGTGTCCTGGAGGCGGTTATTCAGAATATATCGGCCATGAACATATCCGACAATCTCGACCGCGTTTATATGAACGCCGTTCTGCAGCCTGACATGTTCATCATCGTCAGCGGCGCTCACTATTTTTCGAGCAACAGGGAAATCACAAGAGGACCGGGGCAGACATCGACCGGCTACAGGAAAGCGAACGGCGTCAAGATCGCTTTCACCTTTGACAAATGGGAGACGACGTCAAATTCAGCAAAGTACCGATGGTTGACTGGCCGTCAGGACGTGTCCTGCATCGTGCGCGTTGTTAAAATGTCGCACGAGGAGGACGGTACATTGCTGATTGAGGGGACCGTCATTGCCATTGCCGAAGGCATGCCTGACCTGAAAAAGCGAGAATATGCCACTGTCCCGTTTAGGCCCGGTTTCTTCAGGAGCAGGGATGATGACAAAGACCTCGATGAGTCTTGGCTTGATGTCGATGACGACGAAGAGTGACTTCCCTCTAATACCCCGACCCGCAGATTGAACGGCGAAACGCAAAGCCTACTGACCAGCGGAAACGCGAAGGGCGGTAGCGTTAAATCCGACTGGGCAGCAACCTAGCGCTCTCACTGTCGTCGCTTCGCCTCGGACAGCCGCAGAGGCGGAAGCGCAAGCTCTGACACTTGCGGACACCTCGCCGACGCCCCGCGTGCAAGCTTTCTTAGCCGAAGCGGAGCAGTTCTGTCTGGTGGCTCAGTCAGTGGGAGGCAGGGCGCCAACAGTGCCGGACCTGACGGCGGAGGAGAAAGCAGCCGTCTCCCAGTCGGTGAAATCCCTTTCTGAGATCCTGCGACCTGCGCGTGAACGGGGCGCGGAGCTGGAAGCCCCCATCGCCAAGCTGTTTGCTGGGTTCGATCTACACCGGGGATGAGGGCAAGCTGAAATCTCAAGTTGCTGTGTGGTGCGAGGAGCTAGAGGAGTTTCCGCTGTATGCCATCCGCAAGGCGGCGAAATGGGCCGTTCGTGGCTCTCAGAAACTGCCAACGCTGGCCGGCGTTCATCGCGGACGTGAGACTTGCGATTGGCAGCAGCGTGCTGCAGCGCGATAAGCTCTTGAGGGGGCTGCTAACGTCGTAACCACGCCCAGGTTGCTGTACCCCACAACTTCGCGTATGCCCGCGCCCGAGGGGGCGAAGCAATTAAAGCATGGACACTACACCTGAATTTCCAAAACTTACCTGCAAGATGTCACCGGTCTTTACCGACTTGGAGGACGTCCCGTCAGACCTTGAGGTCAATTACGAGGACGAGTGCTGGTATATTCGGGTTCCCGTGGCGGAGAGCGAGGATGAGCGCTGGCTGACCTCAGTTGACGTCGGCTACAATCAAATTGATAGGAAAAGTCCATGTAGCGGCACCAATCCAATCGATTTCTTCCATTTTGGGTATGAAATCCACTTGTTCGATCGACAAGATGGCGTGACCTACCAAACGTTTGACCCACTTTTGGCTCGATGTGCGATTCCGCCAGAAATTCGACAACTCATAGTAGAAATAACTTGCGCGTGCTACTTGAAGCTTATAGCGGATTGCAGCCCAGATTACATATTTAGGAGAACGTGGCTGGAAAACCCAAGCGAAAGCGCCCTAAAAAAACACGTTCTGGCCACCAAAACCCTCTGCAAATCCGGATACGAGGTGATAAAAGAGGGAACTGATCAATACAGCCGCAAGTTTTGGTTGCTAGGGAAGAGCGACGAAGATCACTCGCATTTGGAGCGAGTTGAGGGTAATGATGAGCTAGGAGCTGACCATGAGCCTTCGTGACCATTTCGATATTGCCCTGGACAAGGGTGAGCAGAAGCCAGGAAACCGCGCGCGCGCCCTCGGTGTAACCGTTAGGACGGGCGAGGACGCTGCGCGTCACCTGAAGCAGGCGCAGGACTCGCTCAACAAAATCCGTGCAAAGCAGGCTGAGCGTCAAAGGCAGGCTGAGCTTCAAAAGAAGCTTGAGCACGCCTGATCTCGCAGTTTCCAAACGTCGCAAGGCCGCCCGGTAGGCGGCCTTTTTATTTGACTCTCAAGTTCTCTTTTTGTTCTATGGGGCCATCTTCAGGGGTATGGCTCATGACACTCGACCAAATCAAGGCCGAGATCGCCCGCATGCGCGTGCAGATCAAACGGCAACAGCGTGATATTTTAGATCTTCAGCGGGCGGGCATTGGCACCACGTCCGCCATCGCCCTGCTGGAGCGCATGCAGGACAAGGTGGATGGGCTGATCGGTGAGCGGAATCGATTGACCGGTGAGGCGAGGGGCCGCGACCAACGCAGCTACATCGGCGGCAAGACCATCAAGGGCACTCCTTCGTACCGCAGGATGTGATGGATAACCTTCAGCGTTTCCCGGCGCCGTGGGTGGTGGAAGAAGGCAGCGACCAAGTTTTCAGGGTGTACGACGCGAGTGGATTTTACATCTGTTCGATCTGCCACCGCGAGGGCTAGCACGCCCGGAGCTACCACTACGCGGACGAGCACATGAAGCGGGAAGAGGCAAGGTGATGGGGTGACAGGGCTCGACCGACGCCAGCGGAAGCGGGCATGAGTCACGCTGGATACGGCTAGCGTGGCATTGACGGCGTGCTATTTCGGAACGTCGAATGCCATCACGGTCAGAACCACCTCGCGTGAGTGGTCGCTGGGGCTACCAAATACATACCGGAAGCGCGTCTCGCTTTCCTTCTCTGGCCCACGCTTTTTGTGCGGGTGCTTGTCGGTCGCTTCCATCATCGTCTTCAGTACCGCCGAGAAGTCCTTGTTGCGGTTGAAGATGACCACTGCGGTCTTGGTGTCTCGCCAGCTGAGATAGCCAAGCAGCTGGTCGATCGTCTCTAGGAAAGCCTTTTCACCGCCCCAGAACTTGCATTCCGCGATGAAGATGTTTTTCCCGTCGATGCGGATCAGGATGTCGGTCTTGCCGGTGTAGTTGAACGTCTCGCCGGACGCGGCGCCTTGGAAGCTCCCATTGAGCTGCATCAGAAAGTGCTGGCGAATACCTTCTTCGCCAAGCGCCTCAAAGGACGACGGCGCGCGCTCCATCACGACCGCCATATTCTCCATGATGTCGAGGATCTGTTTGTACGTCTCCAGATCCAGTGTCGGTTCTGGTTTGAACGGCGCGGTGCTCTGCGGAGCAGGGCGTGGATCGATCCGCTTCGGCTTGATGGGGGCGGCAAAAGTCTGCGCGGCACCAGGTCGTGGCTTCAGATTGAAACCAAGGCTGGCGACCATGTCGCGGTCCTTCAGCAACTTGGCTTTCCTGGCCTCCACGGCGTTGCGGATGACCTGGGGGAGTGACGCGTTGAAAGGATCGGCAGTCGAGCGGTGCCAGCCAAGGTATTTCTCGATGTCCGCAATAGCGCCATCGAGTGACGCTTTCACCTGATCGGGGTTCAGATCCCGGCCAATCACGCGGACGATGACGTATTCCTTGGTAACGATCGCGCGGGGTGGCGCCGTGTCGAACGTGGACGGTCTGATGAAGAAGAAGTCCTTGTCGCCCTCAAACGGGATCGACAGCTCGACAATCGTGCCGGTGACAGAGCTGACGCCGCGACCGCCATAGTCTCTGAACTGGTCGCGTACGGGCACCTGGCCCTCCCGCTGATCGACGAATGCTTCGGCGACGGCGAGGCGCGGGACATCCAGTTGTACCCCCCGCAAGATTTCCGCCACGAGGTCTTCGGTGGGCGTCTTGAGCATACGGTCGTCATGTATGGCGGTCACGGCGCTACCGGCCTGTTGGCGGTGAGCCTCGATCACCTGGAAAGAATCGTGCTTGTAGAAAAGAAGCTCTGGCTCGCCGTGATACATAAGTTGCCCTGTGCGCCGTGACTTATCGGTCGAAGTTGCCCTCTGTTAACCACGAGGTGCCCGTGGTCTCCACCTTGAATTTCAGCTTTGTCTTCAGGCGCTGAGCAAGTTCCTTCCGGGATGTGGAGCTTCCCGAGAGGTGCAGGATGTGCATGCCATCGATGTCGCTCAGCTTGCGGACTTCTCCGACCTGGACGATGAGCGTCTTTTCCGGATGGGCGCCCAAAGCTAGGCCCGCTTCGAACATCACGTTGGGTCGCGACTGCGGCTCAACCTTGATGCCATTCTTCTTCTCTTGCTTCGTCGCAAACTTAGCTTTGATCTTGGCGCCTTCGTCGGGAGAAAACATGACCAGCACGCCCTGGGCCTGCTTCATCACGTTTTTCACAATCTGTGTGATATTCGGATTTGCTCCGCGGGCATCGGCAACAGCTTGGCTGAACTCCCTCGCATTGATGCCGATCGCTCTGAGGAAGGCGAATATATCCTCGTTGAGCTTAGTGTCGCGGCCGTGCACGACAAAGATGGTATTGTTGCGGGTCGTCTTCACCGGTTTCGCAGGAGCATGTGCACGAGGCGTAGCTCTTGCGGGCTGCGCGGAGACGATGGGTGCCGCCGGAGCGCGAGCTGGAGCCGCGCCTCGCATTTCTTCGCGGTCCCCATCTTTGATATAGCGTTGAAACCCAACGCCGTGCTCTCGCGCCACGAGCAGCGACGCTACGTGACTGCTGACATGAGCGTCGTCGGCCTTCTCCTGGATAAGCGCGTAAATGCGCTTATTGCTCACGCCCAGCTTCGCCATCAGCTTTTGCAGGAGCGCAGGGTTGATCTTGCTCGCCATTATTTTGACTTCGCCTTTTTCTTCTTTGAGCCCTGCTTTTTTCGCTGGAAGCGTACTTGCCGGACATAGGAATCGTAGACGCCCAAAATGCTGGTGATCTCCTTGGACGTGAAGCCGATGCCGTCCAACATGAGGGCAGCGTCTTCTTGCTTCATTTCCCTGGCGACGTAGGCCGCCAGTAGACCGGCGATCTTGTCCATCACGTCTACCTTCGGCGTATCATCGCTAGCGCTTCTTTTTCGCGGTGCCACCCTTAGCCCCCTTCTTGTTTTCGCGCTGACGCATGTTCGTTTTTACGGAGTTACCGGTAGAGCCCATCATCACCGCAGCTTCGTCAGTGCTGAAGCCGAGGCGCTCTAAGAATTGCACCTTCGCGATGAGATCTGGCTTCTCCTCTCCCTCACTGCGTGTGAATTCCTGCACACAAAGATAGGAGAGGGCCTTGCCGATGACCTCAAGCCACTTGCTATCGCTTTCTTGCGCCACGCTTCGCTCCCTGTGCTTTCATGACGCGAACCGACTCGGGACTACTCCCAGCGGCGCTCGCTGCGTCCTTCGACGGCACGCCCAAACCCTCTAGGAATTTGACCTTCTTCAGCACGCTGTCGGCTTTGTCGGGATTTTTCTCGGCGAACTTCTCTAGGCAGAGATATGCCAACGCGTTGCCAATCACTGGAAGCCAGGTGGCCTCCGCGCTCTTATCGTGTGACACGTTCAAACCCTCAAATCGAAAATTAGTAGGATCTAGCGAATCAGTGAGGATAACTACTCAATCCGAAATACAATGGATCTGAGGGGGCGGAAGCTAACAAAAGCGGGTTATCCACGTTTCCCCGTGATCGGTGAATAACTGTTGGGCAGTAGTAAGTGTGATTTCGCAATCGCGAGCAGCGCGAGGGATGTATTACTTCCTTAGCCTTGAGATGAGCTGCCGCTGGCCGTCTTTCAAGGCGACGTACCAGTTATTCCAGGCATTCTCGACGTTGCTATGGATAGTTCGGCTAAGCTGATTGAGCGAATTACACTTCGCGCCGTTGTCGGTGCGGACTAGAAAGCCGTCGTTGGCCGTAGCCCGATATTCTTTCCCTTTGTAGGTCCGGAAGATCTGCTGGCCCTCTTTCAGCTCCACCCCGTGGCGCGGATCTGCCCAGCCGACACGATTGGATGCGGGGCTAGCCTCTTTCTCGCGTGAGATACTCAGGGGGGGTGACCCGCCAGTTTGTGATAACGTCGTGTGCAGGGATGCGCGTCCGTCCTCTGCTGGGGGACTTGAAAATCTCTTCATGGGCAAAACTCCGCGGCTCGGTTTTGATCCGTAGATAAGACCCAAAAGAAAGAGCTCGTTGACGAGACGTCGCGTAGGAAGCTGCTGCTATTCTCATGTTGAGAACCTCGAAACCGCTATCAAATTTAATACGTAACTCTGTGCCGAGCAGCAGTAGACATTCGACTGATGCACTGACTGCGCTTAGTCTTCGATGAGCTGTTCACTTACGCGAGGGATCGTCACCGAAGGCCGGGACTATGGCCCGGCGCGCCTGCGCGTAGAGTCCGGTCAGCCAGCTGACGCGATCTAATGTTGGCTATCCCATCAACCACTGTGGAAAAGAACAATTAAAGTGCTCGTTGGGGTTGCGTATTGTTTCTGTTCTTTATATGTTCTCTCTGTGATGTGGGGGAGAATAAATGCCAGTCAAGGTATTCATTTCGCATAAGAACGAAGACGCCGTGCAGGCTTCAAGAATTGCCAACTATCTCATGGTGAACGGGCTTGAAGTTTATCTAGACGTTATCGATGCCCAGCTCGGTAGAAGCGGGCCCGATCTTGCGGAATATATCCGGGCACAGCTCGACAAGTGCACACAGTCGCTTGCAGTCATAAGCGCTCGAACGCAGGCATCCTGGTGGGTGCCTTGGGAAATCGGTGTCGCTACCGAGAAAGAGCGCTTTCTCGCATCGTTCATATCCGACAACGCTTCCGTTCCAGAGTATCTGGCGAAGTGGCCGTACATGCGGACGCAGCCGGATCTGGACAAGTATATCCAGGAGTCAAAACGGGCCGAGTTGCTCGTCGAAAGCCAAATCCAAAAAGGTTATCGCAGCACGGCACGAGGAACGGCATTTCGGTCGTTCCATACTTCAATGAAAGCGGCGTTGCGGCAGCCGTAGGTTTTGATCACGGAGAACGGTAGATGGCTGATAAAAAAGTTATTTTCATTGCCTTCGCGATTGAAGACGAAACGCAGCGCGATTTTCTGAAAGGACAATCGCTTCACCCTCGCGCGCCGTACGAGTTCGTCGATATGTCGGTGAAGCAGGCGTATGACAGCGGTTGGAAAGATAAGGTCAGAACGAGGATTCGTCGTTCGGACGGAGTAATTGTTCTCGTCAGCAAGAACTCCAAGGCGTCCACGGGACAGAAATGGGAGATCGAGTGCGCAAGAGAAGAACGTAAAAAGATTAGGGGGATTTGGGCCTATGCGAGCGATCGTACTGAAATACAGGGCGTAACGACCCACACCTGGAGCGACGCCAACATCAGCAACTTCATCGACTCTCTTTAGGAGCGGTCATGCGCAAGGCCCTAATTGTCGGTATAGATCACTATCAGGACATCACGCCGCTGAGAGGGTGCGTGAATGACGCTAATTCTGTTGCTGCTGTACTAGGTCGTCATGCCGACGGCGCCATCAACTTCGCCACGCCAAAGGTGCTTACAGCTACTGGCGTACACAACCTGGTTTCTCGCAAAATGCTCCGCGACTCGATTGAGGCGCTTTTTGCGGATGAATCCGAAATCGCGCTGCTGTATTTTGCGGGGCACGGTTACGTCGATGAGACCGGCGGTTTTCTGTGTGCAAGCGACTGTCGGACAGGCGATGACGGTCTAGCGCTTCACGAAATAATGACATTTGCCCGGTCCTCAAAGGCGACGAATAAGATAGTCATCCTCGATAGCTGTCATGGTGGAATAGTAGGAAACCGACCAGGCGGTGGTGGAGTCGCCGAAATCAGTAACGGCATGACTTTGCTAACCGCGTCGACTGAGGATCAATACGCGTATGAGGGGCCAAATGGAGCGCCCGGTGTGTTTACGAACCTTTTAGTGGACGCTCTTAACGGCGCCGCCGCGAACCTCGTTGGCGATGTGACACCCGGTAGTGTCTATGCGCACATCGATCAGTCGCTCGGCCCGTGGGGTGGCCAAAGGCCTGTGTTTAAGACCAACGTGAAAAAGTTCGTTTCTCTCCGGAAGGCCGCGCCGCCAATTGCGCATGGCGAGTTGTTACAGCTTGCCACGCATTTTCCGCAGTCAGGCTTCAAATTCCAGCTCGATCCATCTTTCGAGCCGGAGCGTTCGCAAGAACAGAAAGACAATCCAGCAATTCCGCCGCCAAATCCAGCGAATACAGCGACTTTCAAGATTCTCCAGAACTACGTGCGCGTAAACTTGGTGCGGCCCGTCGATGCCCCCCACATGTGGCATGCGGCGATGGAGAGTAAATCATGCGAACTCACGGTGTTGGGCGAGCACTATCGCCGTCTGGTGGCGAAAGAGCTCATATGACATTTCACGAGAGCTGTTAGTGGATAGTTTGCAGCATCAGAAAGCTTTGGCCCAGTTGCTAGAAAAGCTTGCCTCGATTGAACACGAGCGCTGGGCACATTGGCAGAAATATATGCACGAAAAGGGCGAGTTGCTGCCTGATGGTTCACTGAAGCTGCCTGCAGAACTTGTTGGTCGTTGGCAGACACAGATTGAGACGCCCTACAACGAACTAACTGAGGGAGAGAAGGACAGCGACCGCGAGCAGGTCAGGAAATATCTTCCGCTGCTCGAACGCTGGCTTCAAGATGCTATGAAAGGCGAAAGAGGTGAGTGAATTCAAGTCGTTCCGGGATCCTCTTCTCTCGCTTTACCAATCGGCAGTCGGGGATGTCGCGAAACAAATCGATAGAACGCCTGTAAAAACGGTGCAGATGCGCGCCGGGCTAGGCCGATCTGCAACTAGTTCCTTGACGGGGCAAGCATCCAAAATTGCAGAGCGGGAGTATAACATAGCAGTTGGAAGTGAGCCTGACGCGAAAACACAAGACCCGATAGCCCGTGAGCTGACAAAGGGGGGTATCGCACAAGTCTGCGCAGAACTGGGCTGGCGGTACTTCAAGGCGCTAGCCGCTGGGAACCAGCAAGCCGTCGAGCAAATTAAGGCCGAGTTCAGTGCTGGCACATGCGATCCGGCGTGGATCACGACACTTGAAGCGTATCGCAGTTACTTCGGAGCAGACGGAAAACGCAAGCCCATACCATATGTCCGACCAAGCAGCATTGGTCCGAGGACGATTGAGATAAAAGCTGACGCCCGCGTGGCCTTGATGGGTGATTGGGGCACCGGAGCTGCGCCCGCCATGGACGTCCTCAAGTGTATAGCTGAGCACGACCCGGATGCTCTGATTCATCTGGGAGACATCTACTATTCGGGCACGCCTGATGAATGCACAAAGAATTTTCTTGGGCCAATCAATACTATTCTTCGTTCCAAAACGTGCGTTCCCGTCTACACCCTTGCGGGCAATCACGACATGTACTGTGGAGGAGTGGGGTTCTATGAGCTTCTCCCGCAATTGAATACTGCGCCGCTCACCCAGCCAGCCAGCTTCTTCTGCCTCCGATCCGCGGATGAAAAATGGCAGCTGCTTGCTATGGATACGGGCCTGCACGATGATAACCCTGCTACAGTGATGGGCGCGGTCACGTATCTTGAGGAAGATGAACTGGCTTGGCATTGCGATCGCATTCAGGAGTTTCCCGGTCGGACAATCTTGCTTTCCCATCATCAGCTGTTTTCGGCGTTTTCGCCGATCGGTTCGCCTGGGCCTGATGGAAAGCTTTCACCGGTAAATCCCAAACTGCTCGCGGCGTTTACGCGAATGACCGCTACAAAAGAGATTGCAGCGTGGTTTTGGGGACATGAGCACACGCTCAGTATCTATCAGAAGCTTTTCTGGTCTGAAGCGCGGCCGATGTTTAGGGAATGGCGCCGTTCCTGTTTCGATCATCGACAAAATTTACGAACCACTCGCCAACCTGAACGACACACCAGCGCTGCTTGATCCGACTCGGCTTGGCACGACGGGAGGGGTTTACAATCACGGTTATGCGGTTCTGACCTTCCAAGGTGACCGCTGCCAGACTGATTATTATCAAGTGGCGTCTGGCGTTTGCCGAGCAATTTTCAATGAACAGATTTTTTGACCAGGACCGAAAGAATTTAAAGATGCACCCGAAGGGGGGCATCCGTATCAGTTATCTGATGTTTCTTTTCGCTCACGGATGACCAATCGACCGGTGAGAGGCAAAGCGATGAGGTCGATGTTGTAGCCCTTCTTGTCATCGTGGGCCCAGACCGCACCCACTTTTGTCCAAAAGGTGTTTTCACCTTCGCCAGTGACGACGAAAGCTTCGTGAGTGGGCTTCTTTGAGTTGACAGCCATAGTTTTTCTCCCGTTGACGAAGCCGCCTGACAGGCGAGATCGGGCAGGAGGTGAAACGATCCAGCGCCGGTCTTAACCGGCAAACGGTGATGTCATCATAAGCGGGATGTTGTCTATCGCCTCTCGGCAAAGCCCGTTCGGCGCCATATGACTCGGGGCGCTGCGGCGAGTCAGCCGCAAATGTTCAACAATAGCTTATCTGGCTCGCACGTGGTGTGTAATTGAGAGTCTCAAGCCTAGTACGGCGATCTATGTTGCATCGTTGTATGAGTTGATCGACTATTTGTATGGGAAAGTTCTGATCGTTGTGTGGTCAGTATGGACGCTGAGCAAGGGCCGAAATCATGTCGGATACGTTCGATGTGTTCATATCCTATAGGAGATCAGACGCCCTCGCATTCGCGCGTCGTCTGAGACGACTGCTTCAGGAGTACAAACCCCCACGGCCGCTCCGGGATCGAAGGCGGGAGAAGCTTAAGGTCTACCTTGATACGATTTATGAGCAGGGTACGAACGATTTCTTTGAAAAAGTGACGCTCCCGGCGCTGCTCGCCTCGAAACATCTGGTCGTCGTACTGACCAAGGATGCAGTTGATCGCGGGCCGGGCGTTAATGACTGGATCCGGCGAGAGATTGAAGCTTTTGAGGCGGGACCGAACGCAGGCAACGTGATTGCTGTCCGGGCTGCAGACGTGCCCGGCAACGCACTACCCGGTGATCTGGCGCGCCGCTATCCAAATCTCGAGATCATTGATCTTTTAGGATTAGGTGCATTCGCATTCCTAAGCCCCATGAAAGGAGCAAGGCTGTCGGCAGAAATGGTAAAACTGATCGCCCCGTTAATGGGGTTCGGCAACAACGATATGCCTGTTCTGCATCGCGAAGAAGAGCGCAGACAGCAAGCGAGACTAGGTCTCGCCTCAGGAAGTGCGACATCGATCATCGTAGCCATTGCCGGTCTGGCAGTCTTCGCTTTGGAGAGCCGGAATCGTGCGGTAGACGCCCTTTCACGCAGTATATTCGCGACTGATAGGATGATTGAATCCGTGTCTACGTCGCTGCCTGCTGGAGAAGGACGGAGCAATCTGCTGGCCTCGAGTTGCGATCTTCTAGATTCTCTGAGAGATCGCGCGCCAGCTCCCCCACGGACGACCGCGATTGCGTTGTGTGCTGTTGGTCGCGCCGAAAGTCGCGACAAGGTGGGTGAAACACAGGAAGCATCTGCGACGCTCGATGCGGTAATAAACCTCGCAAAGCAAAAGTTCGCACAAGTCGAATCACCCGACAATGCATCGTCGGAATTGATCGTGCGGAGGGCGATGTTGGAGCGCGCGATTGACGGAAAAGTCCCGGCGAAGCAGGCTCTGGCAGATTTTATCGTCGCTTCTCGTTCTCGATCGAATGCTCTTTCGACCGATGCAGATCTACCGCGATACGCTGCGGATACGCTGCAAGTTGCCGCTGTGCGTTTTGTAGAGAAAAACCTAGGGAGCGAGGCTTTGCAAGCAGTCGATCAATCGATCGAGTTTGGAAAACTTGCGCTAGAACGTGGCGCGCCTCTCTCCACCAAGCTTGAGCATGTTGCAGTCGTAACCCTCAAGTCTGTGATTCATAATTGGCGTGGGGAAGCCTCTGCATCTGCTCAGGCCAAAGAAAAAGCTGTTGAATTATTCGCGTCGATCTCCGCGCAAGAGGCCGCGTCCGCCGGCTTAAGCGCGCGATACCGCGAGATCGTGGACTTAGTTAAGCCGCCTGTCACAAAGGCACCTACTGCGACAACTCCGTCATCTAAATCATCGACGACAAAAGCAAAGCCATGAAAGCGCCTTTCGTCAAAGCGTTTGTTATTGCAGCGATGCTCTCTGCCATCACAATCGTTGCTTTGAGTATCGGAGTGGCTTGGATTCTCGTACCTGCACCTCGCGAGCGTTTTGCTACCAGGGGGTTTTCGTTCGAATTGGCCCGAGGTTGGGCTTGCACGCAAGAAGGTACGGAGTTCGTCTGTCGCAACGGTAAGCCGCCTTCCGATTCAATTCTCATTATGACGATGAAGCACCGGTCTCCGGAAGATACGTTGTCGAAGTACGAACAGCATCTGCGCGCTGGTATGCCTATGGCAGACGGGAATGGCAGGGCAGAGGTCATCTCGATCCGACGCGTCGTCATCGGAGGGGCCGATTGGGTTGAGGGCGTCTTCCATGGTTCGGAAGTGCCTCGCTATGACACCACGTACCTAGCAGGCATTACTGCAGAGATCGGAATTCTTTTCACGATGAGCGTTCACAAAAATTTCCGGGACATTCGGTCGAAGGATTTGAAGAGTATGGCCGAAAGTCTCGTGATCTATCAGCGTCCTGACCGGCTCTGACTCGTGCCGGCCAATGCAATGCACGGCCAACTTGCGAGAGATGCCCATGTCTACTGTCGAGTTTGGAGTAGGCTGAGAATGGTGGTCTTGAGCGGCATCTCATCGCCCTCGAAACTGGCTATCATGGCATTCAGGAATGCATCGGGATCGAGGTCGTCAAGATCGATCGTATGACCGCGTGCTCGGGTGGGCTCACGTGGTTTGCGGCACGCAAATCGCTTCATTGCTGCTCGTACGCCCATCGAGATTCGATTTACTCGACAGGTATGTGTCAACCTGCGAACGCAAGTAAAAGCTCCCTAGAAACTTCTGAGGATCAAAAACCGGCCTGATGCTCGCATGATCGAGCATCAGGCGAACGGTCCGGGAGTGACTGCCGATACATTCGGCCACCTCGCGCGCGGAAACGTAAGTCTTTTGGAAGTGGTCTGCGACCTCTCGAGGAATGATTGGTATGGTCCGACGGGCTGCAGAGCAGAACTCATCACGCACCTGAAGATGTCCTTCCGCGATAAACGTTCCAACTGCGCCCTTTTCCATCCCAACGATCATCGCCGCAAACTCGGTTTTATTGACACCGGACGCACGAGTAGGATTGACGATCATCATGACCTCATTGACGTCCACGACTAGAGCGTCAAACCGTCGTTCGCCGCGGAGAAGGCCCTTCCATATCTTGCCTGAAACAAGCAGGTCTATGGCTTGATCTATCCTAATGCCAGTTGCTTTTCGTAGGTCATTGACGGAAACCTGAGCGCTTGAAACGTCCGATAGACTGACCGCGCCGGAAAATAGTTTATCTACAAACTTCTCGACGGTTGATCTTGCGAACAACGTTTTGACTCGACTATCGGGGCTAGACTCAACGAGTTTTGGCAAAAGACCTGACTCCATTAGGCATCGCATAACAACGATTGATATGCCTGCGAGGATTCTGACTTGCGCGGAAGTCATCGCGCCTCTCAGGTCGTCGAGAAATTCTGCGACCTCCTCGATCTTGAACGTCGTTCGATGATCCGGAAGCACCTCGCTGGGATCGGTGCTAACCATTCCTTTGTTCTCAAGTAGGTTCCTTATCGTGTATTGGTGGAGACCAGATTCCAACGCGAGACTTCGAATCGTGTGAACCTGCTGCTTGTCCAGTGTTTCACCCAGTACGTCCGTTCCGGCTGGAAGGGGGAAAGTCTCAACGATAAAGCGGCGCAGTAGAATTCTTGCTTTTGCGTATTCCGTTTGACCCTTCGTCTTCTCAACGAGATCGTAGAATTCCCGAATAATCTCCCGCAACCCCCACACACCATGTGCGTCCATTTGCGCTTGCTTCATTTGTAAAAGCTGCGAGGCGATCGTTTCCTCACCTCCGCTCGCAACGGTAAAACCGAGGTCTGCAGCTACTGCCAAGGTCGTTGCAGGTAGAACGCGAGACCTAAGCGTATGGAGACCTACTGCATTCTTCGCTTTTGGTAGAGATTCCGACAGCATCGAGAGCCCTAGCGCCTCGCACATGTCGATAGCAGCATAAAGCTCGATGTCATCGAGCCAATTGCTAGCGTCGCGACTACCATCGAGGCGACGAGTCAGCCACTCTTGAAAGTGTGAAATTGGAGCTGGCTCCGAATTCTCGCAATGATATGGCAATCGAGGAATGATATCTCGAATCTCTTCGGCAAAATCGAACGATCGATAATATCGCGCGGTCACAGGCGTCGGTATGAGATACACGCGGTGCGCTTTGCACGATCGGAAGTGGCTAATGGTCCACTCTAATCGCAACCAAGGCCTGGCGTGATCGGGGCCGGAGAATCTGTCCATATCCTCCGCGATGCAGTGCGGGCAGAAGAAGAACCGCTTCTGCTTGAAGGAAGAGCGGTGAAGGTACTCGTTGCCAATGGAAACGATCGGGGACTCTCGGTTGATCGTGGGCGAGGCGGACCGTAGCGCGGCCTTGTCGACGCCGCCTACGACCGCCAACGCTTCGATGCCGCTGTCCCTTCCATATTCGAGATCAGCCGCTGGGATAAGCATCTCTTGTAAGAAATGGATCAAGGGGATGCCGTTCAAGGCAGCCAGCCTGGATGCAAAACCTATTGCCGGCTCTCTCGATTCGAGTTGATGCCGCCAGCTTACGGATTTGCGCGCCGCCATCGCTAGGCCTCGTCTTCCAACTCGGCTTCATCCTCATCATCAATGATGAACGAGCCCTCTGGCAGGTGCATCCAGTTGTCGGTGGTGAACGGATTGTCTTCAATGCGCCCTCGTGCGTGAGAGTGCGCAACGAAGGCGTCCTCAAGATGGTCAGGCGTGAACTCGTGCGCGCTGCTCCGGAACGCTTGATGAATTCCTGCAAGAACGATCTGAGTGATCCTGCCATATCCGTAGCCCGCTGCATGTGCAATCCGGTCTGGCATGTCCGAGCGGACGATCGCGTCGGACGCTAGGTCCGCCTTCTTGCTCATCTCACGAATGATCTTAAGTACGAGCTTGCGCTGCTCTGGGTCTGATGTTTGAACACGCGGGATTCGTTCAAAGAACCCTCGGCGCTCGAATTGAACGTCCTCCGTCGCGAGAGTATTGACCTCCGGCAATCCACTAACGATGAAGCTAACCGGCCAGTCCTTGTCATTCATGACACCTTTAAGCGCCTCAGCGAGGAGCCTGCGCTCCGATGCCTTGGGGGTACTCCTAATCAGGTGCTGGGTTTCATCGATATGAACGAGCAGAACGTGACGATGGCCGAGCCTCTCGGACATCGATCCCCAGAGTTGGCTGGGAGCAAGCGTCTGGAGTATCGGGTATCCGGCGGCGCGCAGGATTCGTTCGCCCAATACACCCATCGTGCAGAGACCTCTGAGTGATACGCTAATAAATGGCTTCACTAGGCCGTAGGGGGTCTCTTCAGGTTCCAAAGCCGGGGTATTCTCGATCATATGACGGATCGCGCGACTCTTTCCTGCACCGCTTCGGCCGGTGATGAAAAAGATACGACCTTCGTCACACTGAGGCCCGTCCATGGAGAACATGTTCTCTAGAAATAAGTCGAACTTCTCCCTAAGTGCAGCGTCTCTGCCGCTCGTAACGTAGTGCGCTTTGACGAGTTTTAGCCGCTCGACCGTGTCGCGGCTGCTAGCTGGGAGTTTTGCAATCCGACGCTTCTTGAACTCCTCACGTGAGGATTGTGGGAATTCGTAAGTGTCCGACACTGTTGCGGTGCTTGATTTACGTTTTGTCATTCGCAGCTGTTGAAATTTCGACGGGATGAACGGGGCGGGTGGGCTTCTGTAGGTTGTCTGGTTGTCTGCTTCGACTTGGGTCGTCTTGGTCTTGACTGATGGGCTGCTTCGGTTGGTGCAACATCAACTCGCTCGCCGACTTCACCGGCATCGTCTTCTTCGATCGATGTTTCAGCATAGCGGTCAGATGACAGGTGTTCGGCGTCATCGCCTCTGAGACCAAATGAGGGACTTCACGAAAGGAGGATTTCTGGTTCATCGTAGCCGTCAGGAGCGAAGATGAAGCAGAAATCCGAACTGG
>WPCJ01034616.1_pt1 | contig 20658 bp, 18 predicted proteins | sample 5399831 | NCBI WGS metagenome assembly WPCJ01 (sample SAMN12869470, study PRJNA574797) | sludge metagenome | isolation source: wastewater treatment of pH10 | place: China:Beijing | collected 2019-05-20 | reverse complement strand
AGGTCGAGTTGCTGTCCGCTGCGGTCGATGCGCTCGCTCCCGGTGGCGTCGTCGCTTATGTGACGTGCTCGCCGCATCTCGCGGAGACCACCGGCGTCGTGCAGGAAGTGCTGCGGGAGCGCACGGACATCGTGGAGCTCGATGCCCGTGCGGCGATCGCGGATGTCTCGATGTCGCCGATCGATCTCGCGGTCGAGGGCCGTTCCGGCTCCGGCAGCGCCCAGCTCTGGCCGCATCGACACGGCACCGACGCCATGTTCCTCGCGCTCCTGCAGCGCCCATCGACCGAGAACACCTCATCCGGGAAGGAAGACTAGGACCGTGGATCTGCCCCGCGCCCCGCGCATCAACCCGAGTATCCTCGCCGCCGATTTCGTGAACATGCAGGCGGATCTCGCCCGGATCGCCACCGCGGATTTCGCCCACGTCGACGTGATGGACAACCACTTCGTGCCGAACCTGACCTTCGGCCCGCAGATGGTCGAGCGGATCCAGGCGACCAGCCCCATTCCGCTCGATGTCCATCTGATGATCACGGAGCCGGAGCGGTGGGCGCCGGAGTACGCCGAGATCGGCGCCGCGAGTGTCACGTTCCATCTGGAGGCCACGTCCGACCCCGTGGCGCTCGCTCGCCGACTGCGTGACATCGGATCCCGTGCGGGTGTCGCGGTGAAGCCGGCGACGCCCGTCGACTCATTGTTCGAGATCCTCGATGAGTTCGACCAGATCCTCGTGATGACGGTCGAACCGGGCTTCGGCGGGCAGAGCTTCATGCCGGAGACGATGCCCAAGCTCGAGGCGCTTGCGGCAGAGGCGCGTCGGCGGGGCTCCCGGGTCTGGCTCCAGGTCGACGGAGGCATCTCCGACCGCACGATCGAGATCGCCGCGGCGGCCGGCGCCGACACCTTCGTCGCCGGATCGGCCGTGTACGGGGCCGATGACGTCGAGGCGGCCGTCACCCGGCTGAGAGACCTCGCCCGAGCCGCTAGCCTGGAAGCGTGAAGACTTTCGACGAGCTGTTCGCCGAGCTCAGCGTCAAGGCAGAGACCCGCCCTGAAGGATCGGGCACGGTCGCCGAGCTTGACGGCGGCGTGCACACGATCGGCAAGAAGATCGTGGAAGAAGCCGCCGAGGTGTGGATGGCGTCGGAGTACGAGTCCGACGCCGCTGCCGCCGAGGAGATCTCCCAGCTGCTGTACCACGTCCAGGTGATGATGCTCGCGAAGGGGCTCAGCCTGCAGGACGTCTACCGACATCTGTGATGCGCTCCGTTCCGACCTCCTCGAACTGAAAGCCATCCATGCTGCGCATCGCTGTTCCCAACAAGGGCTCCCTCTCCGAGACCGCCGCCGAGATGCTCGCCGAAGCGGGCTACGCCGGGCGTCGTGATCCCAAGACCCTCCATGTCGTCGATGCCGAGAACGACGTCGAGTTCTTCTTCCTCCGTCCCAAGGACATCGCAACCTACGTGGGCTCCGGCGCCATCGACGTCGGCATCACCGGACGCGACCTCCTGCTCGATGCGCGGATGCCCGGCGCGCGCGAGATCGAGGCGCTCGGGTTCGCCGGCTCCACGTTCCGCTTCGCTGCACCGACGGGGCGTTACACCGACGTGTCGGAGCTCGACGGGCTGCGCGTCGCCACCTCCTACCCGGGCCTGGTGGATGCGTTCCTCGACGAGCGCGACATCGCGGTCGACCTGGTGCCGCTCGACGGCGCAGTCGAGTCCGCGGTCCGACTCGGGGTCGCCGATGCGGTCGCCGACGTCGTCGAGACCGGGACCACACTGCGTCAGGCGGGTCTCGATGTGTTCGGCCCCGTCATCCTGGAGTCGGAGGCGGTGCTCATCGCCGGACCGGTCGATGCGGACGGTGCGGAGACGCTGCTCCGCCGCCTGCGTGGCGTGATGGTCGCACGACGGTTCGTGATGATCGACTACGACCTCCCGGTGGCGCTCCTCGACGACGCCGTGAAGATCGCCGGAGGCGTGGAATCGCCGACCGTCTCCCCGCTCCGCGACCCCGAGTGGGTGGCCGTGCGCGTCATGGTCGCGCGCTCGCGCGTCAACCCCGTCATGGATGCGCTCTACGCCCTCGGCGCGCGCGCGATCCTGGTGACGGCCATCCACAACGCGAGGCTGTGATGACTCTCGCCAGCCGTGTCATCCCGTGCCTCGATGTCGCCGCCGGTCGCGTCGTCAAGGGCGTCAACTTCGAGAACCTGCGGGACATGGGTGATCCTGTCGAGCTGGCGCGGCACTATGCGGCACAGGGTGCTGACGAGATCACCTTCCTCGATGTGACCGCGACGGTCGACGCCCGGGCGACCACTTACGACGTGGTGCAGCGCACCGCCGAGCAGGTCTTCGTGCCGTTGACTGTGGGCGGGGGAGTGCGCACCGTGGACGACGTGGCCCGGCTACTCTCGGTCGGTGCCGACAAGGTGGGCGTGAACTCCGCCGCGATCTCGCGCCCAGACCTCATCGGAGAGATCGCGGACCGCTTCGGCGCCCAGGTGCTCGTCCTGTCCCTCGACGTGAAGCGCGCCCCGACCACGTCCTCCGGGTTCGTCGTCACGACGCACGGCGGTCGTACGGAGACGACGCTCGATGCACTCGACTGGGCTCGTGAGGCCGTCGATCGAGGTGCCGGGGAGCTCCTCGTGAACTCCATCGATGCCGACGGCACGCGAGACGGTTTCGATCTCGAGCTGGTGCGCTTGATGCGTGAGGTCGCGTCGGTGCCCGTGATCGCCTCGGGCGGTGCGGGGAAGGCCGCCGACTTCGCTCCGGCCATCAAAGCGGGAGCCGACGCGGTCCTGGCGGCGAGCGTGTTCCACACCGGCGCGCTCACGGTCGGCGACGTCAAGGATGCGCTCCGCGCAGAGGGAGTGGTGATCAGATGACCACCGTGGACGAGCGCATCGCGCAGGTCGACTTCAATGCGGACGGTCTCGCCCCGGTGATCGTGCAGCAGTGGGACACGCGAGAGGTCCTCATGCTCGCATGGGTCGACGCGGAGGCCCTGCGACGCACCCTGACCTCCGGCCGCGCCACGTACTGGTCGCGTTCACGTCAGGAGTACTGGCGGAAGGGCGACACCTCGGGTCACATCCAGGTCGTGCGCGAAGCGCGGCTGGACTGCGACGGGGACGCCATCCTGCTCCTCGTGGCGCAGCACGGTCCGGCCTGCCACACGGGTACCCGCACCTGTTTCGACACGACCGACCTCGAGGCCATGGTGGGGGAGGAGCAGTCGTGACACTCACGAAACGCGGTCGTTCGATCTCAGTGTCCGGCTTCTTGCTCGCCGGCGCGATCGGCATCATCTCCTCGACCCAGACCTGGTTCACGGTCGAGCGCGCGGATGCGGGAGAAGCGATCCTCGTGCCCGGCGCGTCCGCCCTCGTTCTCCTCGCCCCGCTCAGCCTTGCGGTTCTCGCCCTCGGTGCGGCGCTCTCGATCGCCGGCAAGGCGGTCCGCCTCGTCTTCGGAGTGCTGGCGGCCGTGACAGCACTGTTCCTCGGCTGGTCGACACTCCAGCTCCTGCTCACCGAGCCGTTCGGCGCCGTCGCCGCCACCGTGACCGAGGTGACGGGTCTGGCCGGCGGCGCGGCGGTCCACGAGACGGTCCTGAGCATCGTGCCTTCCGCGTGGCCGTACATCGCGCTGGTCGGCTGGGCGATCCTGCTGGTCGCGTCCGTCGTCGTCCTCGTGACCTGGCGCGGATGGAAGACGGGCGGACGGCGGTACCGCACCGATCGCGTCGACGTCGCCCACGATGGGCCTGTGGATGCCGTCGATTCGTGGGACGAGCTGTCCCGCGGGACCGATCCGACTCGTTGACCCCGATAGACTGATTTCGAACTGCACGTCGTCCCCCGGAGGAGAACATGACCAACCCGATCGCCGATCCCGGCCACGGACATTCGCCTGCCGCCTGGACCGCCGTCGTCATCATGCTGGTCGGCGTCGCCGCCGCCACTGTCGCGTTCTGCTTCGAGCAGCCGGTCCTCGTGATGATCTCGATCGCTCTCGTTCCCATCGGCGCGATCATGGGCTGGGTGCTGGCCAAGGCCGGCTATGGCGTGAAGGGTCCGAAGTACGCTCCGAAGGCGCACTAATGGTCCTCGCCGACCTGACGGCCGGCGCTGTCGCAGACGCTGAGCGTCGCGCCTTATCGCGCCCATTGGCCGCCGTGGAGCGCGATGCGCACGCGCGTCCCGCCGCGAAGGACGCGCTGGCGTTCCTCGCGCCGGCCGATCGTGTGAAGATCATCGCCGAGGTCAAGCGCGCGAGCCCCTCGCGCGGCGCTCTCGCGGAGATCCCCGACCCGGCGCTCCAGGCATCTCTCTACGAAAAGGGAGGCGCCTCGGCGATCAGCGTGCTGACCGAGGAACGTCGATTCGGGGGGAGCCTCGCCGACCTCGAGGCGGTCACCGCCAGGGTCTCGTTGCCGGTGCTGCGCAAGGACTTCATCGCCACCCGCTACCAGGTCCTCGAGGCCCGTGCCGCGGGCGCTGATCTCGTCCTCCTCATCGTCGCCGGTCTCGACGCCGAGGTGCTTCGAGACCTCTTCGGGTTCATCACCGAACTCGGCATGACGCCTCTCGTCGAGACGCATTCGGCCGAGGAGCTCGAAGCCGCCATCGACCTCGGTTCTCCGCTGATCGGTGTGAACGCGCGTGATCTGAAGACACTCGAACTCGACCGCGACCTGTTCGGTCGCCTGGTGGATCGGATCCCGGACACCGCGGTGAAGATCGCCGAGTCCGCAGTGCTCACCCCCGAAGACGTCGCGCACTACCGCTCCGCCGGCGCCGACGTCGTCCTGATCGGCGAGGCTCTCGTCACCGGCGACCCCGTCGCCACTCTCACGCGTTTCCTGGAGGCATGATGAGCCTGCGCGACCAACACGGCCCCTTCTTCGGCGAATTCGGCGGGCGTTACATGCCCGAGTCGCTCATCGCCGCGATCGACGAGTTGACCGTGGCGTACGAGGCGGCGATCATCGACCCGGATTTCCGGGCTGAGCTCGCGCACCTGCTGAGCTCGTACGCGGGGAGGCCGTCCGCGATCACCGAGGTGCCGCGGTTCGCCGAGCACGCCGGTGGGGCACGCGTCTTCCTCAAGCGGGAAGACCTCAACCACACGGGTTCGCACAAGATCAACAACGTCCTCGGACAGGCGCTGCTGACCAAACGGCTCGGCAAGACCCGCGTGATCGCCGAGACGGGCGCCGGACAGCACGGCGTCGCGACCGCCACCGCTGCGGCGCTGTTCGGCTTGGACTGCACGATCTACATGGGTGAGGTCGACACCGAGCGTCAGGCGCTCAACGTGGCCCGCATGCGCCTGCTCGGTGCGGAGGTCGTTCCGGTGACGTCCGGTTCCCGCACGCTCAAGGACGCGATCAACGATGCCTACCGCGACTGGGTGGCGTCGGTCGAGACCACCAACTACATCTTCGGCACCGCCGCAGGACCGCACCCCTTCCCGGCGATGGTCCGCGACTTCCAGAAGATCATCGGCGAGGAGGCGCGTGCGCAACTCCTCGACGAGGTCGGACGGCTCCCCGATGCGGTCCTCGCGTGCGTGGGCGGCGGGTCGAACGCGATCGGCATGTTCGATGCGTTCCTCGACGATGAGGGCGTCGCGCTCTACGGCGTGGAGGCGGCGGGCGACGGCGTCGACACCGAGAAGCACGCGGCATCGATCGAGCGTGGGCGACCCGGTGTGCTGCACGGTGCCAAGACCTACGTGCTCCAGGATGAGGACGGCCAGACGATCGAGTCGCACTCGATCTCCGCGGGGCTCGACTATCCCGGTGTCGGCCCGGAGCACGCCTGGCTCGCGGACATCGGCCGCGCCGAGTACATCCCGGCGACCGACGACGAAGCCATGCAGGCTCTGCGTCTGCTGAGTCGGACGGAGGGGATCATCCCCGCCATCGAATCCGCCCATGCCCTCGCCGGTGCGCTGCGCGTCGGGCGCGAGCTCGGCCCCGACGGACTCATCGCCGTGTGTCTCTCGGGTCGTGGCGACAAGGACATGGACACCGCAGCCCGCTACTTCGAGCTCTACGACCAGGCCGCTCTGGCCCACGAGGTCGCGGAGGAGAGCGCCGAGGAAGAGCTCGCATCGAAGGGGGAGCCCCAGCTATGAGCCGAGTCGAACAGGCGATCCAGCGCGCCCAGGACGCCGGCCGCAGCGCGTTCGTCGGCTACCTGCCCGTCGGATTCCCCGACCTCGAGACGAGCATCCAGGCGGCCATCGCCCTCGCAGAGAACGGTGTCGACATCATCGAGCTGGGACCGCCGTACAGCGACCCGGTGATGGACGGCGCGATCATCCAGGAGGCGACCACCACGGCTCTGGCCGGGGGGTTCCGGATGGCCGACCTCTTCACGGCGATCCGCGCCATCACGGCTGCGACCGATGTGCCGGTCCTCGTCATGACGTACTGGAACCCGGTCATGCAGTACGGCGTCGACCGCTATGCGGAGGACCTGCTCGCCGCGGGCGGCGCCGGACTCATCACGCCCGACATCACGCCCGATGCCGCGGGGGAGTGGATCGCCGCAAGCGAGCGGACGGGCCTCGACCGTGTGTTCCTGGCTGCGCCCACCTCCTCCGACGAGCGGCTTGACCTCGTCGTGACGTCGTCCACCGGGTTCGTGTACACCGTCTCGACGATGGGTATCACGGGCGAACGCGCCGAACTCGACCGCGCCGCACGCACCCTCGTCGGACGTCTGCGCGCGCACGGCGCCCGACGCGCGTGCGTGGGCATCGGCATCTCCACGGCCGAGCAGATCGCCGGGGTGTCGGAGTACGCCGACGGTGCCATCGTCGGCACAGCCCTCGTCCGTGCCCTGCGCGACGGCGGCGTCCCCGCCCTCGCCGAGGTCACCCGCAACCTGGCCGCCGGCACCTCGTCGGCGCGCCCCGATCACGAGAACTAGAATCGCACTCATGTCACTCGCGCTCCACAGCACCGTCACCGGTGTGCTCGCCAGCATCCCGAGCCCCCCGGTGTCCTACTTCGACCTCGGGCCCATACGGATCCACTTCTATGCGCTGTGCATCATCGCGGGCATCATCGCCGCGACGCTGCTGACCAACCACCGTCTCACCAAGCGCGGTGCGGAGCCGTGGGTCGTGATCGACATCTCGATCCTCGCGGTGCCCCTGGCGATCATCGGCGCCCGGATCTTCCACGTCCTCACCCACCCGAACGACTACTTCGGCGAGGGCATCAACACCTGGAACCCCTTCCAACCGGGCTCGGTGTGGGCCATCTGGGAGGGCGGTATCGCGATCTTCGGTGCGCTCATCGGTGGCGCGATCGGTGCGTATCTCGGCTGCCGCTGGACCGGCATCCGCTTCTGGACGTTCGCCGACGCTCTGGCGCCGGGGCTGCTGCTGGCGCAGGCCATGGGACGCTTCGGCAACTGGTTCAATCACGAACTCTTCGGCCTCCCCACCGACCTGCCGTGGGGACTGGAGATCGAGTCCACGAACTCCGCGTTCCCTCCCGGTCTTCCCGAGGGCACGCTGTTCCACCCGACCTTCCTCTACGAGGTGCTGTGGAACGGGCTGGGCGTCATCGTCCTGCTCTGGCTCGGCCGCAAGCTCTTCTTCCAGTGGGGTCGCCTGTTCGCGATGTACCTCATCTGGTACAGCGCGGGACGCATCGTCTGGGAGTCGATCCGCATCGACCCGAGCGAGATCATCCTGGGGCTGCGCAGCAACGTCCTCGCGGCCATCATCGGCGTCCTCGTGGGTCTCGCGATCCTCATCGTGCAGACGCGTCGCCACCCCGGTCTCGAGCCCTCGCCGTATCAGCCGGGCCGCGAACGGACCGACGCGGACGCTGATGTACAATCGCAGAACAATCCCTCTGACTTCGTAGACGTGAGCGAGCCTCCGACCGAAGAAGTCACCGCAGGAGCCACCGCCACAAGCACTGCTCCCACGAGCGAGGACGGCTCTCGATAACGCCGCCTCGTGGCGGGAGAACCATTGCACTGAACGAGCGGGCCGACGTCGTCCCCGGGTTTCACTCGACGATCTGAGGACGGTAACTGGTGTACTTCCAGCCCCCTTACGGCGCCTCCGGCGCATACCCCCCGAAGCAGGGCATGTACAACCCGGCGTTCGAGAAGGACGCCTGCGGCCTGGCCATGGTCGCCACGCTGCGCGGCGAAGCCGGGCACGACATCATCGCGTTGGCCCTTCAGGCTCTTCGCAATCTGGAGCACCGTGGTGCCATCGGTTCCGACGCCGGAACCGGAGACGGTGCGGGCATCCTGACGCAGATGCCCGATGCGTTCCTCCGCGCTGTGGTCGGCTTCGAGCTGCCGCCGGTGGGCGAGTATGCCGCGGGGCTGGCGTTCCTGCCTCGCGATTCGAGCGAGCGCCGTCAGCAGAAGGCCGGGATCGAGAAGATCGCCCGCTCCGAAGGACTCCGTGTCCTCGGGTGGCGCGATGTCCCCACCGCCAACGAGAACCTCGGCAAGCTCGCCGATGAGGCGCGCCCCGCCTTCGAGCAGCTCTTCGTGAGCGCCGGGGGAGCGACGCACGCCGATGCGCCGCTCACGGGCATCGCCCTCGACCGTGTCGCCTACCGCCTGCGCAAGCGTGCAGGACACGAACTCGGCGCGTACTTCGTCTCGCTCTCGGCCCGCACGCTCGGCTACAAGGGCATGGTCACGACGCTGCAGCTCGAGCCGTTCTATCCCGACCTGCAGGACGAGCGTTTCGCGTCCGAGCTCGCGGTGGTGCACTCCCGCTACTCCACGAACACCTTCCCGTCGTGGCCGCTCGCGCAGCCGCTGCGGATGCTCGCGCACAACGGTGAGATCAACACCGTCGGCGGGAACCGCAACTGGATGCGTGCGCGCCAGTCGCAGCTGGAATCGGAGTTGCTCGGCGACATCGGTCCGCTGCAGCCGATCTGCACCGACGGCGCGAGCGACTCCGCCTCTTTCGACGAGGTGCTCGAGCTGCTCACACTCACCGGACGGAGCCTGCCGCACGCCATCATGATGATGGTTCCGGAGGCTTACGAGAAGCAGACCGACATCTCGCCGGAGCTGCGTTCGTTCTACGAGTACCACTCGAACCAGATGGAGCCGTGGGACGGTCCCGCTGCCCTCATCTTCACCGACGGCACGCTCGTCGGTGCCACGCTCGACCGCAACGGTCTCCGCCCGGGACGGTGGACGGAGACGACCGACGGTCTGGTCGTGATCGGCTCCGAGACCGGTGTGCTGCAGTTCGAGCCGGAGCGCATCAAGCGTCGCGGCCGACTGCAGCCCGGAAAGATGTTCCTCGTCGACACGGCACAGCGTCGCATCGTCGAGGACAGCGAGATCAAGCGCGACCTCGCCACCATGCACCCGTGGCAGGAGTGGCTGGATGCCGGCGCCGTGCGTCTCGCCGAGCTGCCGGAGCGCGAGCACATCGTGCACCCTCCGGCCTCGATCACCCGCCGTCAGCGGACCTTCGGATACACCGAGGAAGAAGTCCGCATCCTGCTCACCCCGATGGGGCAGACCGGCGTCGAGCCCCTCGGTGCCATGGGCTCCGACACGCCTATCGCGGTGCTCAGCAAGCGTCCGCGACTGCTCTTCGACTACTTCACGCAGCAGTTCGCACAGGTGACGAACCCGCCGCTCGACTCGATCCGTGAAGAGGTCGTCACGAGTCTCAAGCTGGGTCTCGGGCCCGAGAGCAATCTGCTCTCCTGGGGGCCGGAGCACACCCGCACCGTGTCGCTCGATTTCCCCGTGATCGACAACGACGAGCTCGCGAAGATCCGTCACATCGACAAGGCGATGCCCGGCCGGTCGAGTGTGACCATCCGCGGCCTCTACCATTTCGACGCGGGCCCCCAGACCCTGCAGGACCGTCTCACGGAGATGTGCGCGGAGGTCGACGAGGCGATCGAGAACGGCGCCGAGTTCATCATCCTGTCGGACCGCGACTCGAACAAGGACCTCACCCCGATCCCGTCCCTGCTGATGGTGTCGGCGATCCACCACCACCTCATCCGGCGTGAGAACCGTATGAAGGTCGGGCTCATCGTCGAAGCCGGAGACGTGCGTGAAGTGCACCACGTCGCGACGCTGATCGGTTACGGCGCATCTGCCGTGAACCCGTATCTCGCGATGGAGACGGTCGAGCACCTCGTACGCACCGGCTACATCAACGGCATCACGCCCGAGAAGGCGGTCAAGAACCTGATCTACGCCCTCGGTAAGGGCGTGCTCAAGATCATGTCGAAGATGGGCATCTCCACCGTGTCGTCCTACGCGGGCGCTCAGGTGTTCGAGGCCGTCGGCCTCAGCCAGGAGTTCATCGACGCCTACTTCACGCGCACCGAGTCCAAGCTCGGCGGCGTCGGCATCGAGGAGATCTTCGCCGAGAACCAGGCGCGTCACGACTACGCCTACCCGGAGGATGCGGCGGCGCGTGCGCACGAGCGTCTGTGGACCGGTGGCGAGTACCAGTGGCGCCGTGACGGCTCTCCGCACCTGTTCAACCCGGAGACGGTGTTCAAGCTTCAGCACTCGACCCGCACGCGTCGCTACGACATCTTCCGGGAATACACGAAGCTCGTCGACGAGCAGGCGGCGGAGCTGAAGACGCTGCGCGGGCTGTTCACGCTGCGCACCGGTACCCGCAAGCCCGTCCCGCTGGACGAGGTCGAGCCGGTGTCCGCGATCGTCAAGAGGTTCTCGACGGGGGCGATGAGCTATGGCTCGATCTCCCGGGAGGCGCACGAGACGCTCGCGATCGCCATGAACAGGATCGGCGGGAAGTCGAACACCGGTGAAGGCGGCGAGGACCCGGATCGCCTGGTCGACCCGGAACGCCGCAGCGCGATCAAGCAGGTCGCCTCCGGTCGTTTCGGTGTGACCAGCCTCTACCTCACCGAGGCGGACGACATCCAGATCAAGCTCGCTCAGGGGGCCAAGCCCGGCGAGGGAGGACAGCTGCCGCCGACCAAGGTCTACCCCTGGGTCGCCCGCACCCGTCACGCAACGGCCGGTGTCGGTCTCATCTCGCCACCGCCGCACCATGACATCTACTCGATCGAAGACCTCAAGCAACTGATCTTCGACCTGAAGCGGGCGAACCCCGAGGCGCGTATCCATACCAAGCTGGTGAGCCAGTCGGGCATCGGTGCGGTGTCGGCGGGTGTCGCCAAGGCTCTGAGCGACGTGATCCTCGTCTCCGGCCACGACGGTGGAACAGGAGCGAGCCCGTTGAACTCGCTCAAGCACGCCGGCACGCCGTGGGAGCTCGGTCTCGCCGAGACCCAGCAGACGCTCATGCTCAACGGCATGCGGGACCGTGTCGTCGTGCAGGTCGACGGTCAGCTCAAGACCGGTCGTGACGTGATCATCGGTGCGCTGCTGGGAGCGGAGGAGTTCGGTTTCGCGACGGCGCCCCTCGTGGTCAGCGGCTGCATCATGATGCGGGTCTGCCACCTCGACACCTGCCCGGTCGGTGTCGCGACCCAGAACCCGGTGCTGCGCGAGCGCTTCACAGGAAAGCCGGAGTTCGTCGTGAACTTCATGGAGTTCATCGCCGAAGAGGTGCGCGAACTCCTCGCTGAGCTGGGATACCGCTCTCTCGACGAGGTGATCGGGCGCGCTGATCTCATCGAGGTGAACGCCGCCGTGGAGCACTGGAAGGCAGAGGGTCTCGACCTGACACCCGTGCTCGAAGGCCCGGTCTTCCCGGCGGGCGAGCCGCGTCGCAGCGGCCGCGCGCAGGATCACGAACTCGAGAAGCACTTCGACGTGCAGCTCATCGACATCGCGAAGGGGGCGCTGCTCAACGGCGAACCCGTCGTGGCGGAGCTGCCCATCGCGAACACCGAGCGTGCCGTGGGGACGATGCTGGGGCACCAGGTCACGTCGCGCCACGGCGCCGCGGGCCTCCCCGAGGGAACCATCGACGTCACACTGCACGGCACCGCGGGACAGTCGCTCGGCGCGTTCCTACCGCCGGGCATCGTGCTCCGACTCGAGGGCGACGCGAACGACTACGTCGGCAAGGGGCTGTCCGGTGGAGACATCACCATCCGCCCGCCGCGCGGGTCCTCCATCGCTCCGGAAGACAACGTGATCGCCGGCAACGTGATCGGCTATGGCGCGACGTCGGGGACGATGTTCATCTCCGGTGTCGTCGGTGAACGCTTCCTCGTCCGCAACTCGGGCGCGACCGCCGTCGTCGAGGGAGTGGGCGACCACGCGCTCGAGTACATGACGGGTGGCCTGGCTGTGATCCTCGGCTCGACCGGCCGCAACTTCGGCGCCGGTATGTCCGGGGGAGTGGCCTACGTGCACGCCCTCGACACCAGCAAGGTGAACGCGCAGTCGCTCGGGAGTGGAGAACTGCTGCTCGAACCACTCGATCGCGCAGATCTCGAGGTGCTGCGAAGCCTGTTGGTCGCGCACGCCGAGCGCACGGCCTCACCGCGGGCCTCCGCGCTCCTCGAGAACTTCGATGATGTCGCCGCGGAGTTCGTGAAGGTACTTCCTCGCGACTTCGCCGCGGTGCGGAGCATGCGCGAAGAAGCATTGGCCGAGGGGATCGACCCCGACGGCGACATCGTTTGGAACCGCATCCTGGAGGTGACCGGTGGCTGACCCCAAAGGCTTTCTGAAGGTGACCGAGCGGGAACTTCCCGCACGACGTCCGGTGCCTGTGCGCATCATGGACTGGAAAGAGGTCTACGAGCCGGGCGACAAGCAGGTCCTTCGTCGTCAAGCCGGACGTTGCATGGACTGCGGCGTGCCGTTCTGTCATCAGGGATGCCCGCTCGGGAACCTGATCCCCGAGTGGAACGACCTCACCTGGCGCGGTGAGGGCCGCGCGGCGATCGAGCGCCTGCACGCCACGAACAACTTCCCGGAGTTCACGGGGCGGCTGTGCCCCGCGCCCTGCGAGAGCTCGTGCGTGCTCGGCATCAACCAGCCGGCGGTCACGATCAAGCAGATCGAGGTCTCGATCATCGATGAGGCCTTCGCGAAGGGGTGGGTCGAGCCGGAGCCGCCCGAACGCCTCACGGGAAAGACGGTCGCCGTCGTCGGATCGGGCCCCGCGGGTCTCGCTGCCGCGCAGCAGCTCACCCGTGCCGGGCACACGGTCGCGGTCTTCGAGCGGGACGACCGCATCGGCGGCCTGCTGCGGTACGGCATCCCGGACTTCAAGATGGAGAAGACGCAGCTCGAATCGCGCCTTCGCCAGATGCAGGAGGAAGGCACGCGTTTCCGTGCCGGCGTGGAGATCGGCAAGGACATCTCCTGGCCCGACCTGCGTGCCCGCTACGACGCCGTCGTCATCGCGACGGGGTCCACGGTTCCGCGTGACCTCGCCATCCCCGGCCGTGACCTCGACGGGGTGCACTTCGCCATGGAGTACCTCGTCGAGTCCAACCACGCGGTCGCGGGCGACAAGGTCACCGACCAGATCAGCGCGGAGGGCAAGCACGTCATCGTCATCGGCGGTGGAGACACCGGAGCGGACTGCATCGGCACCGCGCACCGTCAGGGAGCTCTCAGCGTCACCAACCTCGCGATCGGCATGCAGCCGGGCGACGTCCGTCCGGACCACCAGCCGTGGCCGATGATGCCGACGATCTTCGAGGTGTCGTCCGCTCACGAGGAGGGTGGCGAGCGGGTGTACCTCGCGTCCACCGTCGAGTTCCTCGGCAACGACGTCGGTGAGGTGCGTGCGCTGCGCGTGGCCGAGACCGAGTACGTCGACGGCCGCCGCGTCCCCAAGAGCGGTACCGAGCGAGAGATCCCCGCGGACCTCGTCCTGATCGCGATGGGCTTCACCGGACCCGAGCAGGAGGGGTACACCGAAGACACGCTTCCGCAGGTCACCGACCGTGGCGCTTTCCGCCGCGACTCGTCGTACGAGTCGACGGTTCCCGGAGTGTTCGTCGCCGGAGACGCCGGTCGCGGTCAGTCGCTCATCGTGTGGGCCATCGCCGAGGGTCGCGCAGCTGCCGCGAGCGTCGATCGCTTCCTGATGGGCACCACCGTGCTTCCCGAGCCGGTGCGACCGAGTGATGTCGCGATCGGTCTCCAGCCCGCGTAGGCTGAGGCCGGCACCGTCGCCTGATTTACATCCCCCATTTCTACCCTGGAGTATCTGTTGAGACGCGCGAAAATCGTCGCCACCTTGGGCCCCGCAACTTCCACGTATGAGACGGTGCGCGCACTGATCGATGCGGGGGTGGACGTCGCGCGACTGAACCTCAGCCACGGCGACTACTCGGTTCACGAGAACAACTACGCGAACGTGCGTCGTGCCGCAGAGGATGCCGGCCGGGCCGTCGCGATCCTCGTCGACCTGCAGGGGCCGAAGATCCGCCTCGGCAAGTTCGAGGACGGGCCGTACGAGCTCGCCAAGGGCGACATCTTCAAGATCACGACCGAAGACATCATCGGCAACAAGGAGATCTGCGGAACGACCTTCAAGGGCCTCCCGCAGGACGTCAAGCCGGGCGACTTCCTGCTGATCGACGACGGCAAGGTCCGCGTCGAGGTCGTCGAGACCGACGGCGTCACGGTGACCACCAAGGTCATCGTCGCCGGCGCCGTCTCCAACAACAAGGGCATCAACCTCCCCGGTGTCGCCGTCAACGTCCCCGCTCTCAGCGAGAAGGACGAAGACGACCTGCGTTGGGGACTGCGCATCGGCGCCGATCTGATCGCGCTGTCGTTCGTGCGCAATGCCGCCGATGTGAACCGCGTTCACGAGATCATGGCGGAAGAGGGCGTCAAGGTTCCCGTCATCGCCAAGGTCGAGAAGCCGCAGGCCGTCGATGCGCTGGAGGAGATCGTCGACGCGTTCGATGCGATCATGGTCGCCCGTGGTGACCTGGGCGTCGAGCTTCCGCTCGAGGCTGTGCCGATCGTGCAGAAGCGCGCCGTCGAGATCGCTCGCCGGATGGCCAAGCCGGTGATCGTCGCGACGCAGATGCTCGAGTCGATGATCAGCAGCCCGGTTCCCACGCGCGCCGAGACCTCGGACGTCGCGAACGCCGTCCTCGACGGTGCGGATGCCGTCATGCTCTCCGGTGAGACCAGTGTCGGTGACTACCCGGTCGTGGTCGTCGAGACCATGGCGCGGATCATCGCCTCCACGGAAGAGCACGGCTTGGAGCGCATCCTGCCGCTGACGACCAAGCCCCGCACGCAGGGAGGCGCGATCACGCTCGCTGCTCTCGAGGTGGCGGAGTTCGTCGAGGCGAAGTTCCTCTGCGTGTTCACGCAGTCCGGAGATTCCGCGCGTCGTCTGTCGCGTCTGCGTTCGCGCATCCCGATGATCGCGTTCACCCCGGAGCCGGGAATCCGTCGCCGCATGGCTCTGACCTGGGGCATCCGCTCCACCCTGGTCGACATGGTCCAGCACACCGACCTGATGTATCACCAGGTGGACGAGTATCTGCTCGGCAACGGTCTCGCACAGGAGGGGGACAAGGTCGTCGTGATCTCCGGTTCCCCTCCCGGAATCGTCGGATCGACCAACGACCTGCGCGTGCACAAGGTGGGCGATGCGATCCGCGGCGCGGCACCGATCTACAAGGCCGGCGTCTGACATCGCGCATCGAGGGGGCGGAGCTTCGGCTCCGCCCCCTCTGCCGTGCGATCCGGTAGTTTTCCCTCATGGGTCCGCATCGTCTTCTGAAGAGCACGTCATCGGCGCGCTGAGGAAGGCGGGGTGGTGGTGCGCGGACTACGCGTACGCGGGGTTCTGGCAGCTGCGCGCGATGTTCGACCGCACGGATCCTGCATCGTTCACCTCCGGGAGCGGTGCACGGATCGTCGTCCTTCCCGGCGTCTACGAGACGTGGAAGTTCATGCAGCCGCTCGTCGCGGCGATGCATGAGCGAGGCCATCCGGTCCAGGTCGTCGACACCCTCCATCGCAATCGACGTCCGGTGGTGGAGATGGCGCAGAGCGTCGGGGACTTCCTGGAGCGCCATGACCTCACGGATGTGATCCTGGTCGCCCACAGCAAGGGCGGGCTCGCGGGCAAGCTGGTCATGACGGGACCGGCGGCCGGCCGTGTGCGCTCGATGCTGGCGATCGCGACACCGTTCGGCGGTTCGAGCTATGCCCGTTTGATGCTCTCGCGGACGCTGCGGGAGTTCGCCCCCGACGACCCGGGAATCGTCAGCCTCACCCAGAGGCGGTCGGTGAACGATCGTATCGTCTCGATCTACGCGGAATTCGACCCGCACATCCCGGAGGGCAGCGAACTCGTCGGTGCCAAGAACGTCCGTCTCGACACCGGGGGGCATTTCCGGATCCTCGCGCATCCCCGGGTGCTCGCCGAGCTGGCTGTCCTCGCCGAGGAGCCCTGAGGGCTCTCTTCATCAAACGGTGCCGGCGGTGGGACTCGAACCCACACGCCCTTTCGGACAAAGCATTTTGAGTGCTCCGCGTCTGCCATTCCGCCACGCCGGCTCGTGTGTCGCGTCTACGACTTTAGCGCAGCATGAGAGCCGGATTCTCCGCGCCGACCGCCTGGGGCCTGCGAACAGGGGCTCTCCACTAGGATGGTTGTGTGACAGAGCAAGAAGAGCAGGCTGAGCAGCCCACGTCATCCGCACCCCGACGCGTCGTCGTCGCCGAAGACGAGTCGCTGATCCGTCTCGACATCGTCGAGATCCTTCGCGACAACGGCTTCGATGTCGTGGGCGAGGCGGGGGATGGAGAGACCGCGGTCGCTCTGGCGACCGAGCTCCGACCGGACCTCGTCATCATGGACGTCAAGATGCCGCAGCTCGACGGCATCAGCGCCGCGGAGAAGCTGCACAAGGGCAACATCGCGCCGGTCGTCCTGCTCACAGCGTTCAGCCAGAAGGAGCTCGTCGAGCGCGCGAGCGAGGCCGGTGCGCTCGCGTACGTCGTGAAGCCGTTCACCCCGAACGACCTCCTGCCCGCGATCGAGATCGCGCTGGCTCGTCACGAGCAGATCATCACGCTCGAGGCCGAGGTCGCCGACATGGTCGAGCGCTTCGAGACCCGCAAGCTCGTCGACCGGGCCAAGGGCCTGCTCAACGAGAAGATGGGTCTGAGCGAACCTGAGGCGTTCCGCTGGATCCAGAAGGCATCCATGGACCGTCGTCTGACGATGCAGGACGTAGCCAAGGCGATCATCGAGCAGCTCGCCCCCAAGAAGTAGCGGTGAGCGCCGGCACGATCCGGCTCGATACCGAGCACATCCTGCGGCCGGTGAGGCGGGGGGATGGGGTTGCACTCGCCCGCGCGTATGTCGCGAACCGCGAACATCTCGCGCCGTGGGAGCCGGCGCGCTCGGAGGCGTTCTTCACCGTCGCCGCGCAGGAGCAGCACGCACAGCTCTGCGTGGAAGACGCGGACGCCGGGCGGAGTCTCCGCTTCGTCATCGAATCCGATGACGGGGAGATCCGCGGTCGGATGAACATCAACAACATCGTCCGGGGTGCGTTCTGGAGCGCTGACCTCGGCTACTGGGTCGATGCCACGCGGCTGCGTCGCGGCCTCGCGAGTCGCGCGGTCGCTCAGCTCATCGAGTATTCACGAACGCAGCTCCGCCTTCACCGGCTCCAGGCCGCCACCCTGCTGCACAACCTCGGTTCCCAACGCGTGCTGATCGGCAACGGCTTCGAGCGCATCGGCATGGCGCCGAAGTACCTCCGCATCGCGGGGGAGTGGCAGGACCATCTGCTGTTCCAGCGACTGCTCGAGGAACCGCTCAGTTCGCGGCGGGAAGGTCCTTGATCATGTTGGTGATGCGGATCGTGGAGCAGCGGCGTCCCTGATCGTCGGTCACCACGATCTCGTGCACGGTGATGCTCCGTCCCAGGTGCACCGGTGTGCATACGCCGGTGACGACGCCCGACGTGGCCGATCGGGTGTGCGTCGCGTTGATGTCGACGCCGACGGCGAGACGGCCGGTACCGGCATGCAGATTCGCCGCCATCGAACCGAGCGATTCGCCGAGCACCACGTACGCGCCTCCGTGCATGAGGCCGACAGGCTGGGTGTTGCCTTCGACAGGCATCGTCGCGACACAACGGTCGATGCCGAACTCGACGAACTCCATGCCCATCTTCTCGGCCAGGGCACCCATTCCGCGGGCCGTGGCCCAGTCGAGTCCCTCGCTCGTCGCGACGTCGCTCATGCATCCTCCTCAGCGGGTGTCTGTCGTCCTCGTTAGGCTGACAGGGTGACGGACTCCGCAAAGCCTACCCTCATGGTCGTCGACGGCCACTCGCTCGCCTACCGCGCTTTCTTCGCGCTCCCGGTCGACAATTTCACGACCAAGGACAATCAGCACACCAACGGCATCTACGGCTTCCTCTCGATGCTGGTGAACCTCATCAAAGCCGAGCAGCCGACGCACTTGGCGATCGCCTTCGACACCTCGCGTCACTCCTTCCGCACGGAGGAGTACTCCGAGTACAAGGCCACGCGTTGCGAGTCGCCGCAGGAGTTCAAGGGTCAGATCCCGCTTCTGCAGGACTGCCTCGCCGCCATGTCGATCCCTGTCCTGACGAAGGAGGGGATCGAGGCCGACGACATCCTCGCGACGCTCGCTTCACAGGGCGCCGAGCAGGGCTTCGAGGTGCTCGTCGTCTCCGGAGACCGTGACACCATCCAGCTCGTGAACGACGACGTCACCCTGCTCTATCCGTCGGTGCAGGGCGTCTCGCAGCTCAAGCGCTATGACCCGACGACCGTGCAGGAGCGCTACGGTGTGCGTCCCGAGCAGTACCCCGACATCGCGGCCCTGGTCGGCGAGACCAGCGACAACCTGCCCGGTGTTCCGAAGGTCGGGGAGAAGACGGCGGTCAAGTGGCTGACGCAGTTCGGATCGCTCGATGAGCTGATCGCCCGTGCCGACGAGATCAAGGGAGTGGTCGGCGGCAACCTTCGCGACCACATCGACGATGTCCGACGCAACCGCAAGCTCAACCGTCTCCTCACCGATGTCGAGCTCCCGGTCGGGCCCTCCGACCTGGCCGTGGCACCGATCGATGCGCAGGCCGTGCGCGACATCTTCGCCCGGCTCGAGTTCCGCACCCTGCTACCGAGGGTGTTCGAGGCCGTCGGAGCCGGGGAGGTCGCCGAAGACCCGGCGTCGGTCGTCGTGGTGCCCGCACCGGTCGAGACGTCACCCGCGGAGCTGGCGGCCTGGGCTGTCGCGCAGGACGGCGATGTCTCCCTGCGGATCATGACGCAGGGAGGTTCCCCCACACGGATCGGCGCCGCGACTCTCACCGACCTCCGCGAGTCGGATTGGACGGAGAGCGCCGCAGAGGCTCTGCGCGAATGGATCGAGTCCGACGCGCCGAAGGTACTGCACGATGCGAAGCCGCAGGTGAAGGCCCTGATCCGTCAGGGAATCCGCCTCCGCGGTCTCGCCTATGACACGAGCCTGGCCGGGTGGCTCCTGCGGCCGAGCTTCCCGGACAAGACCCTGTCCAACCTGGTCGAGCGCTACCTCGGCGAGAAGCTGCCCGAGGCAGACCCGTCCCAGTTGGTGCCCGAGACCGAGGGAGCCACACCGTCGCAGGAGGCGTGGTTCGCGTTGCGCGTCGCCGATGCGCTGCGTGAAGACATCCCCGAGTCGGTCGCCGCTGTCCTGGTCGACATCGAACTGCCGACCCTGCTCACACTCGCCGACATGGAGGTCGCGGGCGTCGCGGTCTCGCACGAGGTGCTCTCCACGTTCTCCGGCGAGCTCGCCGCTCGCGCCGAGGGACTCGCGCAGGAGGCGTTCTCGGTCGTCGGTCGTGAGTTCAATCTCGGTTCACCCAAGCAGCTGCAGGAGGTCTTGTTCGAAGACCTGCAGTTGCCGAAGACCCGCAAAACCAAGACCGGCTACTCCACCGACGCCGCGGTACTCGCCGACCTGCAGGAGAGCAACCCGCACCCGTTCCTCAGCCTGTTGCTGCAGCACCGTGAGGCCACCAAGCTCCGGCAGATCATCGAGTCCCTCGACACGGCGATCGGCGACGACCACCGCGTTCACACGACGTATGTGCAGACGGGGAGCCAGACCGGGCGACTGTCCAGTACCGATCCCAATCTGCAGAACATCCCGGTGCGTACGGAGGAATCGCGCCGCATCCGGAGCGCGTTCGAAGTCGGCGAGGGGTACGACGCTCTCTTGACGGCCGACTATTCGCAGATCGAGATGCGCATCATGGCCCATCTGTCCGGCGACGAGGGGCTGATCGAGGCCTTCAACAGTGGCGAGGACCTGCACCGGTTCGTCGGCGCCCGCGTGTTCGGGGTCGAGCCGAGCGAGGTGTCTCCGGCGATGCGCACGAAGGTGAAGGCGATGTCCTACGGCCTCGTCTACGGACTCTCGGCGTTCGGGCTCTCGAAGCAGCTGCGCATCGAGCAGTCCGAGGCCAAGCAGCTGATGGTGGAGTACTTCGCACGATTCGGCGCGGTGCGCGACTATCTGCGCGCCTCGGTCATGAAGGCGAAAGAGGTCGGCTACACCGAGACGATCTTCGGGCGCCGTCGGCCGTTCCCCGACCTCGCGAGCCCGAACCGGGTACTGCGGGAGAACGCCGAGCGCGCTGCCCTCAACGCGCCGATCCAGGGGAGCGCCGCCGACAT
>WPCJ01078574.1_pt1 | contig 20664 bp, 18 predicted proteins | sample 5399831 | NCBI WGS metagenome assembly WPCJ01 (sample SAMN12869470, study PRJNA574797) | sludge metagenome | isolation source: wastewater treatment of pH10 | place: China:Beijing | collected 2019-05-20 | reverse complement strand
AGGGTGATCTGGGCTTCGTCCCGGGAGAAGGCGATGCCGGTGACGATCTGCTGTTCCACGATGTCGTCCTCGTCGCAGATGAGGGTGCCAGGATTGGGGTTTTCGGGGTCGTCGAAGGAGGAGCGCACATAGGTCGGCACGCGCTGCGTCATGGCGATCTCGACCGAGCGTACCTGCAGCACCTTGGAGCCGAGCGAGGCCATCTCGAGCATTTCCTCGAAGGAGACCTTGTCCATGCGCCGGGCCTTCGGCACCACGCGCGGGTCGGTGGTGTAGACGCCATCGACGTCGGTATAGATGTCGCAGCGATCGGCCTTGAGGCCGGCGGCGAGCGCGACCGCGCTGGTGTCGGAGCCGCCGCGGCCGAGCGTGACGATGCGGTGCGTACGCGGGTTCACGCCCTGGAAGCCGGAGCAGACCGCGATCTCGCGGTTGCGGTCGAAGCCCGCGAGAATCCCGGCGCCGTCCACGCTTTCGATCCGGGCCGCGCCATGTTGGTCCGAGCCGTAGAGCGGAATTTGCCAGCCCTGCCAGGAGCGTGCGGGCAGGCCCATTTCCTGCAGGACGATCGCCATCAGCCCGGAGGTGACCTGCTCGCCCGAGGCGACGACGGTGTCGTACTCGGCCTGGTCGAAGGCCGACGCCGCTTCCTTGCACCAGCCGACGAGTTCGTTGGTCTTGCCGGACATCGCCGAAACCACGATCGCGACTTCGTTGCCGGCGTCGAACTCGCGTTTGACGTGCCGCGCTGCGTTCTTGATGCGCTCGACAGTGGCGACTGAGGTGCCGCCGAATTTCATCACCAAACGGGCCATGACGGTCTTTTCGAAAGGTGACCCAGCCAAGGCCGGGTCGAAAGGTCGCCCTCGCACTTGCAGCGAGGCGGGTGTAGATGACGGGCGTCAGGCGCCGTGTCAATGCGGCATCGCATCCAGGAAGGACCGGTTCATGGCGGCTGCGACCCAGCGCACAGGCTCGACGATCGACCCGGCCGAGGTCGCCCGCTTCGATGCGATCGCTCGTGACTGGTGGGACCCCAAGGGCCCCATGGCCGTCCTGCACAAGTTCAATCCGGTCAGGCTCGCCTTCGTCCGCGACGAGGCTTGCGCCCATTTCGCCCGCGATCCGAAGCGGATGAGGGCGCTGGATGGCCTGAGTCTGGTCGATATCGGCTGTGGCGGCGGCGTGCTCTCGGAGCCGCTCGCAAGGTTGGGCGCCGAGGTCACCGGCCTTGATCCGGCCCCGACCAATATCGCCGTCGCGCGCGCCCACGCCGAAAAGAACGGGCTTTCGATCGACTATCGCGAGGAGACGATCGAGGCGGTGGTAGAAGCCGGCAAGCGCTTCGACATCGTGCTCGCGATGGAAGTGGTCGAGCATGTCGCCGATGTCGAGGCCTTCGTCGCGGCCTGCTGCGCGGCGGTGAAGCCGGACGGCCTGCTGGTGATGGCGACGCTCAACCGCACGCTGAAATCCTACGCTCTTGCCATTGTCGGCGCCGAATATGTCCTGCGCTGGCTGCCCAAGGGCACGCATGACTGGGAGAAATTCGTGACGCCGGACGAACTGCGCGGTGCGATCGAAGGCAATGGATTTACGATCGGGAGGCAGACGGGCGTGGTCTTCAACCCGCTGACAGGCCGCTGGAGCGCCTCGCGCGACATGGACGTGAATTACATGCTCGCCGCCAGCCGGGGTGGCCGGTCCTAGCTCCCGCTTTTCTGCGCGTTCAGCGATGAACTCGCCGCAAGAAGTTGTTGCAGAAGGTCGGCGGGCAATACCTTCGCCACCCTGTTTTGCGCCTCCTGCCAGGCAGGCAGAGCCGCCTGCAACCGTCTGATCCCGCTCTCGGTGAGCCAGACGGTGCGACGGCGCAGGTCCTTCTCGACGGTGGCGATCTCGATCAGCCCGTCGCGTTCGAGCGCCCGCAAATTCCGGGAAAGCGTCGAGGGGTCTAGTCCGGCCCGCCCGGCAATCGCGGCCATGCGGTCGTCCTCGTTCGTCGCGATCACCGCCAGAAGGCCGAGTTGCGCGACACTCAGCCTGCTCTCCTGCAACGCCTCGTCATAGATCTGCGTCACCCGTCGCGCCGCTTGCCGGACGGTCAAGCCCACGCAACTGGTTGCGAGCCTGCGCACGTCGTCCCGCAATCCGCTTGTTTTCATCATGGCGAATCCGAGTTTACATGTAGATGCAATAATTGCATATACATCTAAATTTCCGCCGAGGATCCGTCATGCCCATCGACATCCTGAGCCGCGTCGGCGGCACCTCGCTTCTGCCGCTGCGCCGGATCGTGCCGGCCAACGGTACGCGCATCCTCCTCAAGATCGAGAGCGAGAATCCGACCGGCAGCATGAAGGACCGGATGGCGCTGGCGATGATCGAGGCGGCTGAGCGGGACGGGCGGCTGAAGCCGGGCGGCAGCGTCGTCGAATACACCGGCGGCAGCACTGGCGTTTCGCTCGCGCAGGTCTGCGCAGTGAAGGGCTACCGCCTGCATATCGTCACCTCCGATGCTTTCGCGCGCGAGAAGCTCACCCATATGCGCTTGCTCGGGGCCGAATTGACGGTGATTCCCAGCGAATCGGGCCGCATGACCGAGAAATTGACGAAGGACATGATCGAGGCCGCCCGCGTCATCGCGGCCGAGACGGGTGCGTTCTGGACCGATCAGATGCGCAACACCGACCAGCTCGCGGCCTATGATCGGCTCGCGGACGAGATCTGGGAGCAGACCGGCGAGCGCATCGACGCCTTTGTCCAGAGCGTCGGTACGGCCGCCTCCCTGCGCGGAACCGGCGAGGCGCTGCTACGGCGCGATCCGAGGATCGCGCTGATCGCGGTCGAGCCGGCTGAATCCGCCGTGCTGTCGGGTGGTCCAACCGGCGCGCACAAGATCGACGGGGTCGGCGCAGGCTATATCGTGCCGCTCTGGCGGGCCGATCTCGTCGATGCGATCGAGCCCGTCTCGACGGCCGAGGCGACGGCGATGGCCTTGCGGCTTGCGCGCGAGGAGGGGCTTTTCGCGGGGACCTCGACCGGCGGCAATGTCGCGGCCGCCTTGCGCCTCGCGGAGCGGCTCGGCGCCGGCGCGACCATCGTCACGCTGATGTGCGATACCGGGATGAAATACCTGAACAGTTTCGCAGCAAAGCTCTGAGGCTGACGCTCACGGCCGGAATACCGCCAAAGTTATCAGCAGCAGCAACCCGGACCCCGTCGCGATTGCGGCACGCAGGGCCTCGGCCGGGAAGCGCGTCGGAACGCCATACCGGTGCCATAGCCAGGCACCGGCAAAGGCGCCGACCAGCATGATGCCGGTATTGATCATTACGCCGAACGCGCTGTTGTCGAGCAGCAGGTCGGCGAACCAGCCGAGGAGCATGGCGCCGAGCACTATCATCGTGACGACGAGGATCAGGGACAGCAACGGCAGGTCGGGCAGGCCGACCATCATCAGCAGACCGCGCATCGTGTCTCCCTAGAGCATCGGCCCGAAAACCGGGGAGCGGTTCTCGGAAAAAGCCGATGCAAGATCAGAAGCCTGGCGCCTCGGACCGGATACGCTATTCGGTCCGATGCGCCTGTGCCGCGCAGGCCGTCAGCATCGTCGCAAACGATGAAGAAAGCGCAAGCGCCCGAAAGAAAGGGTTTTGCGCTGCAATGTAATTCCTTAGAGTAATGGCGCAGCGCAGCATATGATGCATGATCGGCATCCCATACCGCCGACATGCTCCGGGCTGGGCAACGACGGAAGAGAGCAGGGAGACGAGCATGTCGAAGTCGCAGGCCGCCGTGAAGCCGCTCAAGGATCTCTACGAGCTCGATGAACTGCCCCCGCTCGGCCATGTCCCCGAGAAGATGTATGCTTGGGCGATCCGGCGCGAGCGCCATGGGGCGCCGCAGGATTCGTTCCAGATCGAGGTCGTGCCGACCTGGTCGATCGGCGAGGAGGAGGTGCTGCTCCTCGTGATGGCCGGCGGCGTCAACTACAACGGCATCTGGGCCGGCCTCGGCCAGCCGATCTCGCCCTTTGACGTCCACAAGGCGCCGTTCCATGTCGCCGGTTCCGATGCCTCGGGCATCGTCTGGGCCGTTGGCTCCAAGGTGAAGCGCTGGAAGGTCGGCGACGAGGTCATCGTCCACTGTAACCAGGATGACGGCGACGACGAGGAGTGCAATGGCGGCGACCCGATGTTCTCGCCATCCCAGCGCATCTGGGGCTACGAGACGCCGGACGGCTCCTTCGCCCAGTTCTGCCGCGTGCAGTCGCGCCAGCTGATGCACAAGCCCAAGCACCTCGCCTGGGAGGAGGCCGCCTGCTACACGCTGACGCTGGCCACGGCCTATCGCATGCTCTTCGGCCACGCTCCCCACACCATCAAGCCCGGCGACAACGTCCTCGTCTGGGGCGCCTCCGGCGGTCTCGGCGTCTTCGGCGTGCAGCTCTGCGCCGCCTCCGGCGCGAACGCCATCGGCGTGATCTCGGACGAGACCAAGCGTGACTACGTGCTCGGTCTCGGCGCCAAGGGCGTGATCAACCGCAAGGATTTCAACTGCTGGGGCCAGATGCCCAAGGTCAATTCGCCCGAGTACAACGAGTGGACCAAGGAGGCCCGCAAGTTCGGCAAGGCGATCTGGGACATCACCGGCAAGAAGGATGTCGACATCGTCTTCGAGCATCCGGGCGAGGCGACCTTCCCGGTCTCCTGCCTCGTCGCCAAGCGCGGCGGCATGGTGGTGTTCTGCGCGGGCACCTCGGGCTTCAACATCACCTTCGACGCGCGCTATGTCTGGATGCGGCAGAAGCGCGTGCAGGGCTCGCATTTCGCCCATCTCAAGCAGGCGAGCGCAGCCAACCAGTTCGTGATAGACCGGCGCATCGACCCCTGCATGTCCGAGGTCTTCCCCTGGGACAAGATTCCGCTCGCCCATCACAAGATGTGGAAGAACGAGCATGCGCCGGGCAACATGTCCGTGCTGGTCTATGCGCCGCGAACCGGCCTGCGGACCTATGAGGACGTGGCTGAGGCCCTGACCGGCTGAGGCGCTTCAGGCAGCCTGGTCGCTGGCGTTCACGGCTTCCATACGGTGCAGGAAGGCCTCGACCGAGGTGGTCAGGGAGCCCGCAACCTCGGCCATGACCTCGGCTGCCTGCCGCGCTTTCTCGATCTCGGCCTTCGTCTCTCCGACGGCGCTATAAGCCTGTTCGACGCGCTCGGTCGCCTGTCGGCTGTGGTCCGCGGCGGAATCGATATTGCTCGACATGGCGGCGGTCGCTGCCCGCTGCTCTTCGACGGCGGAGACGATGGCATGCGTGACGTCGTGAACGTCGAGCACGGCCTGGCGAATAGCTTCGATCGAGCGCGTCACATGGGCGGCCGAGGCGCCGATCGCGCCGATCCTGGTGATGATCTCGTTGCCGGCCTCGGTCGTCTGCGCCGCCAGGCCCTTGACCTCGGCGGCGACCACGGAGAAGCCGCGCCCGGCCTCGCCGGCACGGGCAGCCTCGATGGTGGCGTTCAGGGCAAGCAGGTTGGTCCGTCCGGCGATCGCCTGGATCATCTCGACGATGCCGGTGATGCCCTGCATCAGCGTGGACAGATGGGCGATGTCGTTCATCGCCGTCGCGCTGACCGAGACGGTGTCGCTGATCACCGCACCAGCGCGGTAGGTTCGCTCCCCGATCCGGGCGATCGCATCGTTGAGATGGCCGGTGCTGGCGGCGATGGCATCGATCTCACCGGTGGCGCTTGCTGCGGCACTGCGTGCGGCCCCGGCCTGATTGGCGGTCGTTTCCGCTGTGCCGGAGAGCGATGCCGCGCTGGCGGCGATGCCGCAAGTCTCGCGCCGGACGACATTCTGGAAGCCGGCCATCGACTGACGAAAAGCCGCGACGACCTCCATCAATTCGCGATGTCGACGGCTCGTCTCGTCGCGCTCGGCGAGGGCGCTGTGCTGGAGCTGGGCACGCTCGCGGCTGCTTTCGATGGCGGCATTGCGACCGCGCACGGCTTCCGCCAGCGTCGCGCCGTACGACGTGACATGGCGGGTCATGAATACGAGATAGAGGGCGAGCAGCATCGCCACAGTGATGGCCGTGCCGGTGGAAAACTGGGCAAAGGCCAGGACCGCGGTCGCGCCCAGCGTGACGCCGTAGATCAGCGCAGCGCGCGGCACCACGACGAAGCGCGTCATGCCGCTCGCGATCATGCCCGCGATGACGAAGCCGATCGCGATGTTCTCACGCGGGTCGACGGTCGCGCCCGCGACCCAGGGCAGCGCCCCCCAGATCAGTCCGAGCACCGGCGCGCGCAGGTGCACGATGCGCATCGGCCAGGGAGAACGCTCGTGGAGGCGGCTACGCCAGGCGGCGATATCGAGCCCCATCGAGAGCGAATAGGCCAGCGTGGCCGCAACCCAGCCGACAAGCGCGGCCATGCGATCTGGCTGCCACAGCATGGCCGCCACGGCGACCACGGCCGCGAAGTTCAGGATCGCTGAGGCCAGTGCGTTGCGTGCGAAGGTGACGAAGCCTTCGTGCTCGCTGTTCACCAGCTCTTCGTTCGGGGCGGAGGAAGGATGAGGAGGATGCGGCATCGGGCTGGTTTTCGATCGAACCTGACATTGCGCGCCGTGCGTTGAGGATTGGTTGACGATGCGGAAGGGCGCGCGTCATTTTTCGTTAGGGATTGTGGCGGCACGTCACGCGGTCGTCTGTCCACGGTCAGCCAGTTGGCTCGATATCTGATTGCAAATCGCAATCGGTTATCTTATGCCGGCGAGCAGTCCAGGCTCCTGCAGGAGGCAGCCCGTGTCGCTCACGCTCTACGCTCATCCGTTCTCGTCGTATTGCCAGAAGGTGCTGGTGGCGCTCTATGAGAACGAGACGCCGTTCGCCTATCGCAAGCTCGGACCGGAAGACCCGGAGGCCGGTGCCGAGTGGGCCAGGCTATGGCCGATGAAGAAAATGCCGGTGCTCGTCGATGGCGAGACGCCCGTCTTCGAGTCGAGCATCATCATCGAGCATCTCGGCCTGTTTCATCCCGGTACGGTCCGGTTTCTGCCTGCGGATGCGCAGCAGGCGCTCGGCGTGCGCATGATGGATCGCTTCTTCGACAACTACGTGATGACGCCGATGCAGGCGATCGTCTTCGACCACCTGCGACCGGCCGATGACCGCGACCCCTCTGGCGTCGCCAGGGCGCGCGACAAGCTGGAGGATGCCTATCGCTGGCTGGATTGCGCACTCGCCGGGCGGCATTGGTCCAGTGGGGATGACTTCAGTCTGGCCGATTGCGCAGCGGCACCGTCGCTTTTCTATGCCGACTGGGTTCATGAGATCGACGCTGCGCTGGGTAATCTCCGCGCCTATCGCGCTCGCCTGCTGGCGCGGCCGTCTTTCGCGCGTGCCGTCGAGGAGGCGAGGCCCTTCCGCAAGCTCTTCCCGCCGGGGGCGCCAGATCGCGATTGACCCGCACGGCCTCCATGACAGCATGGGGTAGGGGCGTCGGCGCTCTGTCAGGCGCTGCCGATCGGCGCTAGACACGGAGAGTTCCGGCGGTTTCAGGTGCCAATGTCCTCGTCTTTCGTTCTGCGCGCGATCCCGCTGCTCTTCACCTTTCTCTGGTCCACGGGCTGGGTGGTTGCCGGCTACTCCGCCCGCCATGCCGATGCGCTGACCTTCCTCGTCGTGCGCTTTTCGATCGCCGCCGCACTGCTGACGCTGATCGCGCTCGCGACGGGTGCACCCTGGCCGCGTAGCCGCCGGGCCATTGCCGACGTGGCCATCACCGGCATCCTGTTGCACGGCATCTATCTCGCTGGTGTCTGGTGGGCGGTGCGCCATGGCCTGCCCGCCGGCATTTCGGGGCTGATTGCAGGGCTGCAACCGATCCTGACCGCGCTCCTCGCGCCGGCCCTGGTCGGCGAGCGGATTTCGGGCCGGCGCTGGCTCGGCATCATCTGCGGTTTCCTCGGCATCGCGCTGGTGCTGGAGCCGCAACTGGCCGGCGTCGAACCGGCGGCACTCTGGGGCATCGCCGTGCCGATGCTGATCAATATCGGCGGCATGTTCGCGGTGACTGCAGGCTCCTTCTACCAGAAGGCCCGCGTCGTCTCCGGCGACCTGCGCACGATCACCGCGATCCAGTATGTCGCCGCCGGACTCGTTGTGCTGCCTTTCGCCGTGGCTTTCGAGCCGATGCGGATCGAGTGGAACCTGACCATGCTGCTGGTGCTGGCCTGGTCGGTGATCGTGCTCTCGATCGGCAGCATCTGGCTTTATCTGTTCATGCTCCGGCGGGGCGAGGTCTCGCGCATCGCCGCCTTCCTCTATCTCGTGCCGGCCCTCGTTGCGGTGGAGGCCTGGCTGCTCTTCGGCGAGACGCTGGCGCCGCTCCAGATCGGTGGCATGGTCGTGACGATCCTCGGCGTCGTCCTCGCCAGCCGGAAGTAGGTCTCTCCCCAAAAAGGAGGGTTTCGGTTTCGTGCGATCTCCCCTTATGCTGCGTCGCAACAAAGGGAGGATCGAAGACCATGAACGCCAATACGGCCGCGAAGGCTGAGAAACGCGCCAATGCGATCGAATTGATCGCGGCGGCGCTGCCGGGCTTCGAGACGCTGTTCAAGCAGGCTGTTGCCGCAGTGCGGCAGAAGGTTCTGGTCGACGGTCGTATCTCGTCTGCCCGGCTGGAGGCCGAGCAGCATGCCGCCCATGGCCTGTCCTGGCTTGCGACCTATGTCACGGCCCTGCGCGAGCTGAAGGCGTATGGCGAGCGCCTCGAGGCCGAAGGCCGCTACGGTGCCATCGAGGACTACGCGCTGCGCATCGGCGCCGGCGAATATGCCGCCCAGATATTCGGTGGCATCCCGATGAGCCAAGGCGAGATTCTTCGCCTTCCTGCGCTCGGCTTGTCGCAGAAGGCGGTTGCGGCCGCCTGCTCGGATGCTGTTGATGCCCTGATCGCCGACGGCAATACCCCGCAGAACCGCGCCCGCTTCGTCGCGCTCTTCAGCCAGGACCAGGGGGCGGCCAGCATCGGCGATACCGGCCTCGATGAGACACTTGAAGCGATCCGCTCGGAGATGCGCCGCTTCTGCGCCGCCGAGGTGACGCCGCACGCCCATGAATGGCATCTGGAGAACGAATACATCCCGATGCCGGTCGTCGAGAAGATGGCCGAGCTCGGCGTCTTCGGTCTGACCATTCCCGAGGAATTCGGCGGCATGGGTTTGTCGAAGGTCTCGATGTGCGTCGTCTCGGAGGAGCTGTCGCGCGGCTATATCGGCGTCGGTTCGCTCGGCACCCGTTCCGAGATCGCGGCCGAGCTCATTCTTTGCGGCGGCACGGCCGAGCAGAAGGAGAAGTGGCTGCCGAAGATCGCTTCCGGCGAGGTTCTGCCGACGGCGGTCTTCACCGAGCCCAATACCGGCTCCGACCTCGCCTCGCTGCGCACCAAGGCGGTGAAGGAAGGCGAGGGGGCTGAAGCAGTCTGGAAGGTCAGCGGCAACAAGACCTGGATCACTCACCCCGTCCGCGCCGACATCATGACGCTGCTGGTGCGTACCGATCCCACGGAGCCCGGCTACAAGGGCCTCTCGATGCTGATCGCCGAGAAGCCGCGCGGCAGCGATGCCGATCCATTCCCGGTCGAGGGCCTGACCGGCGGAGAGATCGAGGTGCTCGGCTATCGCGGCATGAAGGAATACGAGCTCGCCTTCGACGGTTTCGAGGTCAAGGCTGAAAACCTGCTCGGCGACGTGCCCGGCCAGGGCTTCAAGCAGCTCATGCAGACCTTCGAGGCGGCGCGTATTCAGACCGCGGCGCGCGCCATCGGCGTGGCCCAATCGGCCTTCGATCTCGGGCTGCGCTATGCACAGGAGCGCATCCAGTTCGGCAAGCCGCTGATTGCCTTCCCGCGCGTCGCCGACAAGCTCGCGATGATGGCGGCCGAAATCCTGATCGCCCGCCAGCTCACCTATTTCGCTGCCCGCGAGAAGGATGCCGACCGGCGCTGCGACCTCGAGGCCGGCATGGCCAAGCTGCTCGGCGCCCGCGTCGCCTGGGCTGCGGCCGACAACGCCCTGCAGGTCCATGGCGGCAACGGCTTCGCGCTGGAATATCCGGTGAGCCGCGTGCTCTGCGACGCCCGCATCCTCAACATCTTCGAAGGTGCGGCCGAGATTCAGGCGCAGGTCATCGCGCGGCGGCTGGTCGAGGAATAGCGCGCCGCTATTGCGGCCAGCCGAGCGCAATCTGCTCGATGCGCGGCTTCACCGCCCGCATCTCGGCGGCGTTCGAAGCGAAGGGCTTGTCACCTGAGACCTTCGACACGGCGGCGGGCTTCGCTTGCGGGGAGGGGCCGAAGCGCAGCGAGAGGCTGCACCCGCCCGCCAGCTTCGCGAGCCGGCCGCCGTTCCACTCGCCGACATAGCCGGCCCCGTCCCAGCCGAAGCCGTTGAGCGTGAAAGGCTTGCGGTTGACGGCCTCGGCGGTCGCCAACTCCGTGCCGTTCCCCAGTGTCGCGGCGCTGTCGCCGGGTACGGCAATCCGCCAGCGCGAGGGCGCGCGCACGATGATGCTGCTCGGCCGGCGACGCTTCTCGCCATCGTACCAGAACACCTCGATGCGCCTCTTGTCGTCGTTCTTGAAGATCACCGTGCCCGGCTCGGTGAAACCTTCGCCGACATCGAGGGCCTCGTTCGCGACATTGGCAGCCCCGAAGGCCGCGATGAGCGTCGCCTCGCTGGCGTCCTTCGCGAAAGGGCCGTGGCAGCCGAGCAATTCGGACCCTGCCGCCAGTGCAGATGCCGGCCCGGCCAGTCCGATGAGAAGCGCCGCGACGGCAGATGCGATCTTCGACATGGCCCCCTCTTGGCAGCGATGATGGTCTGTCGGCATGCGAGGAGCAAGCCATACGCCGCTCTGTCGCTGCGCGGTCGTGACAATTTCGACATCATCAGGCGCTTTGGCATCGTGGCGGCCGTTTGCCGCCGAATCTGCAGGAGTCATGATGTCCCACCGTTTCGCCCCCGCCCTGGCCGGAGCCGCTCTGATCGCCGCCGCGATGCTGCCGATCGCCTCCGCCACGGCCCAGGAGGATGCCGCCCGGCAACCCACGCCGCGCATCAGCGTGGTCGGGGAGGGCGAGGTGAACGTCGCTCCGGACATGGCGATCCTCAACCTCACCGTGCTGCGCGAGGCCGAGACGGCGCGCGCGGCGCTCAGCGCCAATAATGATGCGATGAAGCAGGTGCTGGCCGCGCTGAAGGAAGCCGGCGTCGCCGAGCGCGATCTCCAGACCTCCGGCCTCAGCATCCAGCCTCGTTACGCCCAGCCGGGCAAGGACCGCAGCGGCGAGCCGAAGATCGCCGGCTACAGCGTGAGCAATGCGCTGACCGTCCGGGTCCGCAACCTCGCCGACGCTGGCGGCATTCTCGACAAGGCGGTCGGGCTCGGCGTCAATCAGGGCGGCGGCATCGCCTTCATCAAGGACGACATGAAGCCGACGCTGACCGAAGCTCGCAAGCGCGCGGTCGCCGATGCGATGGCGCGCGCCAGAACCCTGGCCGAGGCAGCCGAGGTCAAGCTCGGCAAGATCCTCTCGATCGAGGAGCAGTCGATCATGCCGCGGCCGGTGCCCTATGGCGGGGGCCTGCGCATGGCTGCCAGCGACGCTGCCGTGCCTCTGGCCGCTGGCGAGAACACCTACCGGACGCAGGTCAATGTGATCTTCGAGATCGCACCCTGAGGGCCGAATTCAAGCGCGCCCGGCCTGCTCCGGGCGCAGCTTGGCAGCCGCCGAAACCGGCAGGCTGGTGATGATGACGCCGCACAGCACCCAGAACCCCGGCAGCAGAAGCTCTGCCGGCGGCACTTCCGCCAGCAGCAGATAGGCCGCGAGTGTGATCAGCGGCACGCGCAGCGTATCGGCGCTGCAGAGCTGCAGGGCGGTGCCGTGGCGCGAGGCATTGGCGAGCGCAGCCTGCGAGACGAAGCCGCCGACGATCAGTGCAAGCACGGCGCCACCGATGACGGCAAATTCGGGTAACGTGAAAGCCAGCCGGTAGGGTTGCGGCGGAGGCGACCACTGCTCCGGTACGAAAAACCAGAGCAGCAGATAGAGCGGCAACTGGATTGCATGCATCAGCAGTACGATGGACAACGTGCTGCGCTGAGCCGCGAGCCGCGCCAGCATGAGATTGGTGGTGGTCAGGATAGCGACGGCGCCGATGGCGATCGCGAGATCACGATTGGGGACGGCGTCCAGCCTGAAACCCAGCAGCCCGATTCCGGTCGCGAGCACTGCGAGGCCGACCATCGCACCGATGCCCGGCCGGCGACGCAGGGCCAGGAAGAGCAGCACGGCCGCAAAGAGCGGGCCGGTGAATTCGATGGTGGTGACGAGTACGAGCGGCAGATGCGCCACGCTCCAGATCAGGGCGAGCGAGCCGCCGAGATGCAGGACGCTGCGGGCGACATCCTCGCCCAGCTTCGGTGGCAGGACGTTGCGGCGCTGTTCGGCCTCGCCCGCCCAGACGGCGGCGCCGGCGATGGCGAAGCTGCCGACCGAGCGCAGAAGCCCGATCTCGATGACCGTGAGATAGCCGGCCAGAAGGCGAATGGAGAGGGCGATCGCGAGATAGGAGGCGAGATAGGCGCTCATCCACCCGAGGAAGACCGGAAACCCTCGACCTGCCCCGTCCAGGGGATTCCCAGCAACATGCGCTCCAGGATGGCCATCCGCATCGGCACGGACAGCTGGACCTGGCGGAAATAGCCTGCGTTCGGGAGGCTGTCGCATGAGGTGTCGAGCTCCGAGAAGCGCGGAAGAGGGTTGAGGATCAACGTGTCTGAACGGGCGTCGAGGACCTTGCGGGCAGTCAGGGTGAAGGGTTCGCTCTCTTTTTCCTTGTCCACGGCCTCGTTGCCGAGGGAGGCATGGGCGAATTTGCTCATGTCCTGCATCTGGATGCTGAGCACGTCGTGATCGAGCGTGTGGCGGATGTCGTGGACGAGGCCGACCTGGGTGCCGAGATCGGCGAGCACGGTCATCGCCTCGCGCATCGCCGGGTTGATCGGCGTATCCGGCAGGCAGCACAGCGTGAAGCGTTTCGGCGGGGAGAGGCGCAGCATCTTCACGAAGGAGATCGCGAAGCGCGCCCGCGAATCGCTCGATAGCGCGATGCTGAGATTCTCGATCGCGCCGCGCATCTGCCGGATCGCGAAGATGTCGACGAGGGCCTGGGTCGGATGCTCGTCCGCGCCGTTGCCGGCATTGATCACCGGCAGGTAGCTCAGGCGGCCAACGCGATAGGGCATATCCTCCATATGCGAGCGTACGATGAGCAGGTCGCTGTAGAGTTCAACCGTATGGATATGGTCCTCGATCGACTCGCCCGTCGCGGTGCCCATGCGACTGCGGTCGGTGTCATAGGCATCGATCGACTGATGACCGAGCCGCGCGGCAGCAGTCTGGAAGCCCAGGCGGGTCCGCGTGCTGCGCTGGTCGAACAGGGTGGCGACCACCTTCGGCCGGCGGCGCGGAGCCGGCGGCTGCTCGGGCAGGGGCAGGCCCGCCTTTTCCAGCTCCTCCTCGCGCAGATGCCGTTCGGCGCGCTCGATGATGTCATCGAGGTCGAAACGCGAGACCGCATCGGCGCTCAGCAGATCCTTCCCGCTCGGATAGTTCGGGCGCTGCATCCTAGAGGCTGTGAAGAACCGTGGACGGGATTCGACGCTGGCGATTTTGCGCGACCGCGAAGAACTCGCGGACGCAGGCCTTCCGCCCCGCTGCGAAGAACGAGACGGCAGCCCTGCAAAAGCGCCGCGCCTTGCGGTAGAGGCGAAAGCGCTGGAGCTGCAGCGTCGTGCCGCTTGCCGATACAGGGGTATCGGCGGCGCGATGCGCATCCCATCCCTGCGGTTTTGACCTCATCACATCGCCCCCACGGTTCTTCGCAGCCTCTGGGCCTCCGGCTGGTGCGCTCGTCTGCATCAGGAGCGTGTCAGGCAACCTGACTGAAGCGTCCCGGCTTGCGCGAGCCGGAGGAGCGCGACCGCGCCGACCCCGTCCGCTCGGTGGGAACGCGGTTGCCGATCATGGGCAGCAATTCGGCCGCTGTCATCGGGCGGGCGAAAATTTAGCCTTGAATGCCGTGGACGGCATGCTTTTCGATGACGGTGAGCTGCTCCTGCGTCTCCACGCCTTCGATGATCAGACGCAGCTTGAGATCATGGGCGAGCTGGGCGATCGCGTTCATCAGCGAACCCGCCTTGCGTGAAGTGCCGATCTCCTGGGTGAAGGCCTGATCGATCTTGATCGTGTCGATCGGCAGATGCGCGAGATAGCTGAGCGAGGAATAGCCGGTGCCGAAATCGTCGAGCGCGATCCGCACCCCGAGCGCGCGCAGGGCCACGAGACGGGAGACGACATGATCGGGGTCGTCGATCAGCGAGCTCTCGGTGATCTCGATCGTCAGGCGCTGGGGCTCGATGCCGCTCATCCTGAGCAGCGCCTCGACGACGCCGACGATGTCATGACCATGGTCGAACTGCCGGGCGGAGACGTTGACGCTGACGCCGACGCTGCGCGGCCAGGACAGCGCCGTTCGGATGGCCTCGCCGAGCACCCATGAGCCGAGCACGGTGATGAGCCCGGTCCGTTCGGCGAGCGGGATGAAAATCTCGGGGCTGATCATGCCGCGGCGCGGGTGCCGCCAGCGAAGCAGCGCCTCCGCCATGGTCGCGGTGCCGGAGCGCGGGTTGTAGATGGGCTGGAAATGCAGCTCGAATTCGCCGCGACGAATGGCGTCACGCAGCTCGGTCTCGAGCGCAAGCCCGTCTTCATGCTCGTTTCGGATAGCGTCGGTGTACATCACGACGCGGTTCCGCCCATCGAGTTTGGCCCGATAGAGCGCGATGTCGACGCATTTCAGGGCTTCGTCGATCGAGCTGGCGCAGCCGGCCGGTGCGATGCCCATGCTGGCGGTCGCGGTGATATGGCGTCCGCCGATGACGCGCTGGCTGGCGAGCATCATCACCAGACGGGCTGCAAGCGCGTTCGCGGCCTCGGCATTGCGCGATGTCGCGACCATGAATTCGTCGCCGCCGGTGCGCGCGGCAATGTCCCCAACACCGAGTTCCGCGATCAGGGTCTCGCTGAAGCCTTGCAGTAGTGCATCGCCGATATCGTGGCCGAGGCTGTCATTGATGCTCTTGAAGCGGTCGATGTCGATCGAGATCAGCGTGACCGGACGGCCGGAGGCCGCCATCTGCCGGATCTCGCGCATGAAGCCGCGTCGATTGTAGAGGCTGGTGATCGTGTCGTTGACGGCAAGATGCTCGAGTTCCCGCATCGTGCGCAGCCGGGCGAGGAAGATCTGGTGGATGACCTGGGCACTGGAGAAGGTGAGAATGGTGGTGAGCAGGACCGAAAGGCCGATCACCAGATAGGCGAGGTCGCCCGTCCAGAGCAGCGCGAACGTAAACGGCATTGCCGCAGCCAGAACCTGGACGCGGGTGATTACCGGCCGCGAGCTGTTGCGCCCTGAAATGCCGGCGAGATAGCCGATCGTCTGGGCGATCGCCAGCACAGCGACAGGTTCGTGAGTATAGCGCAGGATTGAATAGGTGCCGAAGCTCGAGATCAGCGCGGCGGTCGACCAGGCGCCGGCCATCGCGAGGTTCTCCAGCCTGGCGATCTGGCCTTCCGTGGCTGTGGCGAGCTGGATGCCCTTGTAGTAGCGGTGCGACAGATAGCGAAAGACGCCGATCGCGACCATGATCGCCGCCATGGCGTGGAAGACGATGTCGCCGCCCGTCAGCAGCGCGCTCGCCGCCATCACCGCCGCGACGGTGACGGTGCCGATGAAGATCGTTCCGGGCGTGGCATAGAGCGCTGCCACCAGCTCCGACTTCATCGCGATGTCGCTCTCGTGAACGTCGACGATCATCAGGCGTCCCGTCGCTATATCTGCTTTCTGTCCGGCGTAGCCGCTATTCTCGCTAAAAATCTATTAAAGAACTGTATGTCGCTTCGGAGGTTTCGCCGACAAATTATAAATCGCAGCTTATGTCGTGCGGTCAGCCCCGCAATCGGTACTTGACGAAACCTTCCGGTCCGTCTCCGACAGGCTCTGCCTTCAGCCCCGCCGGCACTTTGCCCGCCGCCGCGGGCGAGGTCAGAAATGTGGCATTGACGGTGGCCGGCAGCGGGGTGAGCGACCAGTTGCCGTCGGCCTTCGGGTCGATGGTCTTCCTGTTCAGGATATAACGTACGACGACGTCGCGGTTCAGATCGGGCGCTTCCAGCACAACGGTCGTCTTCGTACCGGGAAAATTGCCGCCGCCGCCAGCACGGTAGTTGTTGGTGACGATAAGGAATTCAGCCTTCTCGTCGATCGGCGCTCCGGCGAAGGCGAGATCGAGGATACGGTGCGCTTCGGCTGCGACGAGCTTGCCGTCATTGTCGTAGCGCGAGGCCTGCGTGACGTCGATCCGGTAGGTTACGCCGTCGATAATGTCGAAGTTGAAGGCGGGGAAAGCGGGGTTGATCAACGGCTGCTCGCCGCTCTTGGCGAGGTCGATGCGGTTGAAGATGCCGGCCGCGCGTTCCAGCCATTCCCTTACGTCAGATCCGCTGATTTTTACGATCTGTACTGTATTCGGGTAGAGATAGATGTCGGCGATGTTCTTCAGGGCCAGCGGCCCGGCGGGGATGTCGGTGTAGAAGGACGGTCCGGAGCGCCCGCCCGACTTGAACGGCGCCGCTGCCGAGAGGATCGGCAGGTTCTTCCAGCGCGTCTGCGCCATCAAGGGCTTGGCATAGGCGATCTGCGCCTCGGCGACGATCTGGATGGAAGGATCGTCCGCCACCAGCGCGAAATAGGAATTGATCGGCGCGGCCGTGCTGCCGACCGGCTCGCGCATATAGGCCAGCGTCGCCTCGTGGTCGACCTTGACCGCGGCCAGGATCGCCGGCTCGGCCGTGGCCTTGGGCACGATCTTGCGATCGGGCGTGCGCTCGTAGATCGGCTTCGCCTGGACCTTGAAATCGGCAATCGCCCAGCGCTCGCCGCGCTTTTCCAGCTCGAGGTCGACGATGCCGAGATGCGAGCCCCAGAAGCCGGGCTGGCAGGCCGGCTTGCCGTTGAGCGAGCCCTTGACGTTGTCGACGCCATCTATGCCGTCGAAGGATTTTCCGCCGGGAAAGACCAGATGCTGATGCCCGGTCAGGATGACGTCGATGCCCTCGATCTTCGAGAGATGCAGCGCCGCGTTCTCCTCCATGCCGCGCCGCGTGCCCCCGGCGATGCCGGAATGGCAGAGCGCGATGACGAGGTCGGGCTGGGCATCGCGCAGCTCCGGCAGGTGTTTCTCGGCCGCATCGACGATGTCGGTCGCGACGATCTTGCCGTCGAGATTGCCCTTGTCCCATTGCATGATCTGCGGCGGCACGAAGCCGATCACGCCGATCTGCAGCACATGCCGGTTGCCGGCCTCGTCCTCGAAGCTCTGCTCGAACAGGCGCCAGGCATCGACCAGCGGGCCGCCGCCGACGCGCTCGACATTGGCGCAGACCATCGGGAATTCCGCCTTGGCGAGGCCATGGTCGAGGAAGTCCAGCCCGTAGTTGAATTCGTGGTTGCCGAGCGTGCCGCAGAGATAGGGCAGGGCGTTCATCGCCGCGAGCATCGGATGCGTTTCGCCGGCCTTCAGCCCCTTCTTGTAGGCGATGTAGTCGCCGAGCGAGGAGCCCTGCAGGAAATCGCCATTGTCGAAGAGCAGGCTGTTCTTCACGTCGGCCTGTGCCGCCTTGATCAGGTTCGCCGTCTTGGCGAGGCCGACCGTGTCGTCGGGGCCGTCTCGGAAATAGTCGTAGGGCACGACATTGACGTGGAGATCGGTGGTCTCCAGCACGCGCAGCCTGAGCCTCGCGGGAGCTTGCGCGGCGGCTGTCCGCGGCAGCGCGGCGCAGGCGGCGATCGCGGCTCCGGCCTTGAGCGTCTCGCGGCGATTGAGACGACGATCCTGTGCCATGCCCGGCTCCCACTATCCTTGCCGGGGCAGGACGTTAGCATTCCGGCGCGGCCGTGACATCGGGAAGATGCCTGGCTGGCCGCCCATTCGGAAGACGGTGAACGGGGAGAGTGCGATGATCCTGATCGGCCAGTACGATTCGCCCTTCGTCCGCCGCGTCGGCATCACGCTTGCGCTTTATGACTTGCCATTCGAGCACCGTCCCTGGTCCGTCTTCGCCGATGGCGAGAAGGTGCGCGCCTTCAATCCGCTGATGCGGGTGCCGACCCTCGTGCTCGACGATGGCGAGGTGCTCATCGACAGCGCCGGCATGATCGACGCGCTCGACGATCTTGTCGGGCCGGAGCGCGCGCTCTGCCCACACAACGGCCCGTTGCGGCGGCGGGCGCTTTCCGCCGTAGCGCTTGCCATGGGGGCGGCCGAGAAGGCGGTGAGTCTGTTCTATGAGCTGCGGCTGCACGAGCAGGTCTCGGCGGTCTGGGCAGAGCGCTGCCGCGGCCAGATATTCTCGGCGCTCGCTGCGCTCGAACGTGATCGCGCCGGCCGCGCCGGACCCTATTGGTTCGGGGAGAGGTCGGGCCATGCCGATATTGCCCTGGCCGTGGCGCTGCGCTTCATCACCGAGGCGCATCCGGGGTTGGTCGACCTTGCCGCAATCCCGGCGCTAGCCAGCCATGCAGCGGGGTTGGAAGCACTTCCCGTCTTCAGCGAGATATCCCAGCCCTTCGTCGCGCCTGCCTGAACGTCGTTACGCCGGACGGTGAAACCCTTCCATGCGCACCCGTCCGTCCACGCCCTCGGTCCAGCCACGCACGCCGCCATCGGCCAGCCGCTTCGCCTTCACGCGGAAGATGTCGCCGGCGATGAGTGGGCTCAGGCCCCGATAGTCGAGCCGGATCGGCGCGCCCTCCGTCAATGTCGCGATGATGTTGGCGATCAGCGTCGCCTGGATCGGACCGTGCACGACGAGCCCGGCATAGCCCTCCGTCCCCGTCGCATAGGGGAAGTCGTAATGGATGCGGTGCCCGTTGAAGGTCAGAGCCGAGTAGCGGAACAGCAGCAGCGGGCTGCCTTCCATCTCCCAGGTGAGATCGGCGGGCTCGCCATCGGTTGCCGTACCGGGCGCTCCCGCCGCAGCAGTTGCCGGTTGCGCCGCCTCGCGATAGACGATGTCGTGCCGCTCGCGCAGCGCCACCCCGCGCTCGGTCAGATAGTCGTGGTGGACGGCGACGAAGCAGAGCGGGCCGCTGCGTCCCTCCTTATAGGCGATGTCCCCGATCCGAGAGCGCCGCGTGACAAGGTCACCCTCGCGTAGCGGCGCCAGCGTCTCGATCCGCCCGCCGGCCCACATCCGCCGCGGCAGCGGCACTGGCGGCAGGAACTCGCCCTTGGCGGCATGGCCATCGGGTCCGCAGGCGTCGATATTCGAGATCGGCGGTGCCAGGCACCAATGCAGTGCCAAGGGCGCTTCGTCTGCCCCGTGAGGCGCCAGATGGCGGCCGAACGTGGCGGCGAAACTATGCATGAGCCGCGGGGTGATCACATCTTGTGCTTCTTCGGTCCTGCCGGCCCAGCGTGAGAGCCGGGCGATGTCGATGCTCATGAGGGGTTTTCCTCGGTCTGGCGGGTAAATTCAGCACGGAGCGCCGCCTCGTGCTGGCCGGGCGCCGGCACGGGCCGCGTCGCGACGCATTGTCCATCGCCGGCGACGCGGGGGGCAGTACCTCGACCGGACCGCTCGGGGTGGGGCTCTGGCAGAGCGGTCGCCGCCGGATGGTCCGTCAGGGCGCCGACGGTAGAGGTCGTGCCGTAGGCGCTCGCCTGACGATCCAGCGCGGCCACCGCCTGCTCCAGCGCGCCCTCGACGGTACCCTCCAGCGCTTTCGACATCGGTATTCTCCACAGCAGTCGGGCGAGCAAGAGCGGCCCGCCTCGGCCTGGTCAAATCCAGCCCCGGCAATGCACGCATGCCGGCTCGCCGGGCAACTCCAGATCGCCTCGGGACGGGACGGGAGATCGCGCCCGGAATATGCGAACAGCCTGATTCAGGATGTCATCGATCGTCGCGATGTAATTGGTCGGAGGGGTGAAACCATCGTCGGCCTGGACTCACATTCTGACGATGTGCCGGATCGTGCGGCCCTCGTTGAGGGCGTCGAAGCCCTCGTTGATCTCGTCGAGACTGCCGGAGCTGGTCCAGAGCTTGTCGACGGCCAGCCGGCCGCGCTGGTAGAGTTCGACGAAGCGCGGGATGTCACGGGAGGGCACGCAGGAGCCCACGTAGGACCCCTTGAGCGTCCGCTCTTCCGCGACAAGCCGCACTGGCGAGAGCGACAGCGTATGGGCGGGGTTGGCGAGGCCGGCGGTCGTCGTCGTGCCGCCGCGTCTTGTGATCTGGTAGGCGAGGTCGAGCGCCTTGACCGAGCCGGCCATTTCCAGCCCGTGATCGACACCGCCCTTGGTCGCCTGCCTGATCGCTTCGACCGCATCCGGCGTATCGGCCTTGAAGGCGTCGGTCGCTCCGAGCGCCAGCGCCAGATCGAGCTTGTCCTGCGCGAGATCGACGGCGATGATCCGCGAGGCGCCGCAGGCGAGGGCGCCGAGCAGCGCCGAAAGCC
>WPCJ01306468.1_pt1 | contig 20667 bp, 20 predicted proteins | sample 5399831 | NCBI WGS metagenome assembly WPCJ01 (sample SAMN12869470, study PRJNA574797) | sludge metagenome | isolation source: wastewater treatment of pH10 | place: China:Beijing | collected 2019-05-20 | reverse complement strand
GCTCCGGCCGCGCCGCGGGTCAGGACGACGAGCTGAGGCCCTTGTTCCAGAAGCGCCGGTCCGAGTTCTCGCGTGAAGCGTTGCGGTTCGCTGGCTTCGCCCTGTCCAAGGCCCAGGGCGGCTGCAAGGCCGCGCGCCTCGATCTCGTTGACGATCAGGATCGAGGTCAGCGTCAGGATGGCAGCGGGAATTGCCCGATAGGGCGAGGGGTTGAGCAAGGTCGGGACGTTGGCCTGACGTGCCAGCGCGAAGGCGGCCTCGATTGGCGCATCGCCGATCTCGAACTGGGCCGTCACCAGCGCGGCACCGGCGATGGCCCGCGCCCGCTCCCTGACATGGTAGGCCGAGAGGGCCAGATTGGCACCGGAGGCAACGGCGAGGCAGGTCTCGCCGCCGGCATCCGTGAAGCCGATGCCGCTGCCGGTTTTGCCCGCAAGCCGGACCAGCATCGATGGTGGCAGGTCTGCCCGTTCGAGTGCGGGCCGGGCGAAGGCGGCGGCGAGGTCGTCGCCTACGGCGAGCAGGCCGTCGACTTCGGCGCCGAGCCGGCGCGCCATGATCGCCTGGTTCAGCCCCTTGCCGCCAGGCTCGATCGTCACGGTCTCGGCGGCGAGCGATTCACCCGGGCGCGGGAAGCGGGCGACCTTCGCCGAGCAGGCGACGACGAAGCTTCCGAGCACGAAAATTGGTTTGCCGGTCATGCAATTTGATTTTCCCGTTCTCGAACTGCTACGCGGGTTGTGTCACGCTCATGCCAACGATGACAGTGCCTAAGCAGATTACGAAACCGCCCTTCCAGAACCTGCTGGAATTGCGCACGGACACCGCCAAGCCGCTCTACCAGCAGCTTGAAGACCAGCTGACTCGGCTGATCGGAGACGGCACGCTGCCCCCCGGCACGACCCTGCCGGCCGAGCGCCAGCTTGCCGAGCGCCTCAAAATCAGCCGCGCCACCGTGCAGCGCTCCTACAATGCCTTGCGCGAGCGGAAGCTGCTCAGCGCACAGGGGCGTCTTGGCTCGATCGTTCAGGGCGGGGGCGCGCGCCTGCATTCCGGTATGGACCGTCTCAAGGGCTTCACCCAGGAAATGCAGGAGCTTGGACGCGTGCCGTCCTCCCGCATCGTCGAGCGTTCCGTCGTGAATGATCGGTCTATCGCCTCGATTTTCGGCCGCTCCTCGCATGCGCGCTTCCTCAAGCTCGTGCGCGTCCGCTCGGGGGACGGCATCCCGATGTCGCGCGAGGTCGCCTGGTACAATCTCGAACGGGCGCCCGATCTGGCCGAGGCCGATCTCTCGGGCTCGGTCTATGCCCACTTCGCCGCGCTCGGCCTGCCTTTGACGCGCTGCGACCAGACGATCGAAGCCGCGGCGCCGACCTCTGAGGAATGCGCCATCTTCGGCTTCGATGCTCCTGTGCCCTGCCTGCTGATCAAGCGGCGCAGCTATGGCGCCGATGGCGACATGCTCGAATATGTCGAGGGTCTGTTCCGGGGTGATACCTATACCTACCGGCTGACGCTGACCGCCTGACGCGACACCGTCGAGATGCTCCCGCGGGCAACCGCTTTCGATATCCAATGGCAGTCCAAAGTCCGAGGCGGGATTTGAACCTGCCCGCAACTCGTCGCGACCAAGGGAAACGGAGCAGCATTCGTCCGGCCCTAATGAGACCGGCGACACGGTGCGGCGATCCGCTGATTGCAGGGATGGATATTGCGATGTCGCTTCATGTCTCGATTGTCGGCAGGACGAGCTACCCCCCGTTTCCGCCGCGCCATGACGTGGCTGCCGAGGCCTTCGGACGGGCTTCCAGGCCGGTTTTCGTCATCGATGCCGAACTGAACCAGCGCTTTGGCAATCGCGGTGCGGAAGCGCTTGCCCGCGACGGTCTGGGCGGCATCGACCGCTTTACCGCCTGCGACAAGGATTTCATGGCGCGGCTGCAGGTCTGGTTGAAACGCTGCCGCAATGGCAGCGTCGTCGGTGAGACGCGGCTGCCGCTGATGCTGCGCAACGGCAGGCAGATCGCGGTCGAGGCTGTCCATCTGAGCAGTATCGAATTGTTCGTCCTGACGGTGGATGATCCTGAGAGCGCGATCGACCGCAATATCGCCCGGGTCAGCGAGACCTGCGGCCTGACGCCGACCGAGGAGCGTATGCTGGCCCTGATGGTCGAGGGGCTCGACACGATCATCGCCGCCAAACGGCTGGGCATCGCGCCGACCACGGCCCGGACCCATCTCCAGCGTCTCTTCGCCAAGACCGGCACGGCCCGGCAGAGCGAACTCGTCCGCTTCGTCGCGACCTATGTCGAGGAGGTCCGCTGAGCAGGCGGTTCGAAGACGCATCGTATCGACATTCGGTATTGTCTCGACATCGGCCGTGATGTTCGGGAACACCGATCTCGAAACGCAGGATGACGGCACGGATTGCCTCAAGCGCGGCCCGCTGGGTATCGACGCTCGGCCGCAATCTTGCATCCCGCTTCATTCATGGCGCCCGTCATCTGGCTGATGACCGCGCGGCGATCCTGCTGGAATCTCCGCTCTCCTTCCTCAGGCTCGGCAGCTTCGATCTGATGAGCCGGGGCCATATGCTCGGCGGGGTGCGCACGCTCCGACTCTCCGCCTGCTGGATCAGCTTCTTCACAGGTCTCGCGCTCTTCGTGACGAGGCTCGTGCTGCACGACCTGGGGATCGCGGTGCAGATACGCGGCCGCATCGTCGAGGCGGGCCGACCCGCAGCACGCGTATGCACGGCAACTGCTGGCGGCAGTGCCCGGCCGCGGGCGCTTCGGGCACTAATAGGGTTCTCGCCGTCATCCCCGGGGCGAAGCGGAACCAAGACCCGGGAATCTCGTAGCGAGCTGACACTGGTTTCCGGGATGCTCGGGTGAAGCCGGGCATGATGCTGCATAGGAACGACCATGCCTCTCGACCCTGCCTTGCGCGCAAAAATCCTCGCCGCCGTCGAGGCGGGCTTCGACGAGCAGGTCGCTTATACGCAGGAGCTCGTCCGCTTCGCCTCCACGCGCGGGCAGGAACACACGGTTCAGGACTTCATCTTCCGGGCAATGAAGCAGCGCGGCTTCATCATGGACCGCTTCGCCATGGACAAGGAGGCGATCGCGGCCCATCCCGGCGGCGCGCCCTTTTCCGATACGCATTCCGACGCTCCGATCGTCGTCGGCATTCATCATCCCCGCGAGGAGAAGGGCCGCTCGCTGATCCTGCAGGCCCATGTCGACGTCGTTCCGGCCGGCCCAGCCGATCAGTGGAAGCATGCGCCCTTCGATCCGGTGATCGAGGGCGACTGGATGTATGGCCGCGGCAGCGCGGACATGAAGGCGGGCGCTGCCGCGAATCTCTTTTGCCTCGATGCGCTCAGGAGCATCGGGATGCAGCCGGCGGCGACGGTCTATGTCGAATCCGTCGTCGAGGAGGAATCGACCGGCAATGGCGCACTGATGACGCATCTGCGTGGTTATCGAGCTGATGCCGCGCTGATCCCCGAGCCGGAGCACGAGATGCTGGCCCGTGCCAATGCGGGCGTGCTCTGGTTCCAGTTCGAGGTGCGCGGCATTCCCGCCCATGTCCGCGAGATGGGTGTCGGCGCCAATGCGATCGACGCCGCCTACCGGGTCGTCGCCGCGCTGCGAAAGCTTGAGGAACAGTTCAACGTCGAGAAGGCCGGCCGCGAGCATTTCGAGGATCAGGCCCATCCGATCAATCTGAACATCGGCAAGATCGAGGGTGGCGACTGGGCCTCCTCGGTTCCGTGCTGGTGCCGCGTCGATTGCCGTGTCGGCCTCTACCCCGGCGTCGCCGCCAAGGAGACCGCGCAGCGCATCGAGGACTGCATCCGCGACGCCGCACGTGGCGATTCGTTCTTGGCGAACAATCCGCCGAAGGTCACCTTCAACGGCTTCTGGGCCGAGGGCTACGTGCTGGAGCCCGGCAGCGAGGCGGAAGCCGTACTCGGACGCGCGCATGAGGCGGTGCTCGGCAAGCCGCTGAAGAGCTTCATGACGCCGGCCTATCTCGATGCCCGCGTCCACGCGCTCTACGACAAGATTCCCGCGCTCTGCTACGGTCCGATGGGCGAGAACATCCACGCCTTCGATGAGCGAGTCAGCCTCGCCTCGGTGAAGCGCATCACCGGCGCGATGGCGCTTTTCGTCGCCGAATGGTGCGGCCTCGAAAGCGTCGACGCTTGAGCGCCGCCCCGGGCATCGGACCGAAAGATGGGAACCGGTTTTCGGAGGGCCCCATGCTGAAGCAGGAAGCGGGATTGCCGCGCGCTCGGGGGGATGCCGGGCGATCGAGCAGGGCGCTGCTGCTCGTTCCATTGCTCGGACTGCTCTGGGGCTTCAACTGGCCGGCGGTGCGGATCTCGTTGACGGAGATCGCGCCATGGACCCTGCGCGCCGCCGGCATGAGCTTCGCCGGCGTCGTCCTCGTAGCGGTCGCGCTGGCGCGCGGTGTTCCGCTCGCCGTGCCGCGAGCGCAGTGGTTGCGCCTTATCATTGCTGGCATTCTCTCGATCGCGGCTTTCAACGTGCTGCTCGCTTTCGCCCAGCTCGCGGCGCCGACCTCGCGTGCCGCCATCCTGACCTTCACCATGCCGATCTGGGCGACGCTGCTCGCCCGCTTCGTGCTCGGAGAGGTCTTCGACGGGCGTCGCCTCGCCGGCCTTACGCTCGGCATCGCCGGCCTTGTCTGCCTGGGTTTGCCGCTGATCCTCGCCGGGCAGCTTTCCTTCGGGCTGATGCTGGCGCTCTGCGCGGCGGTGAGCTGGGCGCTGGGCACGATCGTCACCAAGCGCTGGCCGGTCTCGGCTCCGGCACTTGCCATCGCGGCCTGGCAATTGCTCATCGGCGGGCTCGTCGCCGGCATCGGCATGCTCGTCTTCGAAGGCCTGCCGGTCCCGAAACTGCTGTCGTCGCGCGTGCTAACGGCGCTGGGCTTCCACATCATCGGGGCGCAGGCGCTGGCCTATTTCCTGTGGTTCACTGTGGTTGCGCGCCTGCCCGCCGGCATCGCCAGCCTCGGTACGCTGATGGTGCCGGCGGTCGGCGTGCTCGGCTCGGTGCTGTTGCTCGGCGAGCGGCCGACGCCGACCGATTGGCTGGGCCTCGCCCTGGTCATTGCGGCCTCAGGCGCGATCCTGGTCCCGGCCCGGCGTGGCTGACGTTGCCGTTCCCAGGTCTCTTACGGAGACGAAATTGATCAGATTGCCGTTGCCCCTTGCCTTCCTTCTTCTCCTGCTGGCCCTCGGTCCGCAGACAGCTTTGGGACAAGCCATGACGGATACAAGATTGCATGTGGCGGCGGCCAAGGGCGATGTTGCCGCGATCAAGCGCCTCGTCGCCGAGGGCGTCGCCGTCGACGGGCGCGACAGCCGCGCGCAAACGGCCCTGCTCGTCGCCACCCATGAAAATCGCCTCGATGCCGCCCGCGCTCTGATCGAGGCCGGTGCGGACGTGAACGCCAAGGATGCCATCAACGACAGCCCCTATCTCTATGCGGGCGCGCGCGGCCATCTTGCTATCCTCAAGCTGACGCTGGAGCATGGCGCCGACCTGAAGAGCACCAATCGCTACGGCGGTACCGCGCTCATTCCGGCCTGCGAGCGCGGTCATGTCGAGACCGTCCGTACCCTGATTGCGGCCGGCATTGCCGTCGATCATATCAACAATCTCGGTTGGACCGGGCTCCTGGAGGCGATCATCCTGAGCGATGGCGGCGAGAGGCATCAGCAGATCGTCAAGGATCTGCTCGCCGCCGGTGCCGATGTGAACCTCCCCGACCGCGACGGCGTCACTCCGCTCCAGCATGCCCGCAAACGCGGCCAGACCAGGATGCAGCAGATCCTGATCGCTGCGGGAGGGCGATGACCGGGCAAGCAGGACGCACTCAGGTCCTGTCGCCGAGATAGGCGGTCGCGTCGATCTCCACGATGCAGTCCGGTGAGCCGAGGCCGTTGACGATGCAGGAGACACGATGCGGCGTCGCCTCGGCGAAATTGGCGAAATAGACCTCGTTCATCGGCTCCCAATAGGCGCGGTCGGTGACATAGACGGTGCATTTCACGATATCGTCCAGGCCGCCGCCGGCTTCTTCGAGCAGGGTCTTGATATTGTCGATGCATTGCTGGGTCTGGGCCCGGGCATCGCCGATGGCGAGCTTGCCGTCCTTGTCGGTGCCGATGCAGCAGACGAACATGAAGCCGCCTGCGACCGTCGCCTGGGCGAAGGGCAGGCGGCCTTTGTGGATGCGGTCCGAGATGATGATGCGCTTGGCCATGGCAGACTCCGTCGGTGGAGGCCGATCCTGGAGACCGGCCGCCGCGAGAGCAACGCGATCGTCGGGAAACGGTGAAAATGTGGCTGCTGTCTTGGTATTCCAGCGTCGCTTGAGCGATTTTTCTTCTCTCGCGCAAATTCCATAGATTAACCTGGACGCAGGCCAGGTCGGACAGCCGCGACAGGGCAGCCACCTCCGAACGCTCGGGGCGCACCCGGAATGGGATCGGTATCGCTGGACTCCTACGACGACGACCGCGTGTCGGTCATCAGCCGCAATGTGGCTGCGGCCATCGATGCTGCAACCTTCGGAGAGGGGGCGTGGGACCAGGTTCCGGCGATCCTGAGTGAAGCCTTTCCCGGTTCGTGGGGTGGCCTCGCCAACATGAATTTTTCCGAGAGTCGCCTCAATTTCCTATCGCTCCAGAACATGGACCCGGCTTTCGCCGCTGCCTATGCGGAGCATTTCGCCTATATCAATCCTTGGAACGTTTACTGGGGACGCATCAAGGGAACCACGATCGCTGCCTCGGAAGAGGTGTCTCCGGCCCAGAATTTCAGCAAGACCGAGTTCTACAACGATTGGCTGCTTCCCCAGAACCGGGCGGTGGCTGCCGCTGGCATGAAATTCGTTGGTGAGAGCGGTGAGGTCGTAAACCTTCTCGTGCACTATCCTCTGTCGAAATCCGGCGTCTATGATACGGCGACGGTCAAAGTACTGACCAATATCCGCGGCAATCTGCAGCGTTCGGTCAACTTGGCCCGCCTCCTGCGCATGAGCGTGGAAACGGTGGTCGCCGAAGCAGCCCTTGTGGAGCGCAGCCGCGGCGCGGCCTTCATCGTCGATGGCAGCCGGCGTCTGCGCGAGGCAAACCGGCCTGCAGCACGTCTCTTCGCTTCGGGGCAGGCCGTGGCGGTTCGGCATGGCCGCTGCTATCTTTCCGATGCGGTTGCGGATGATCGCTTCGCGGCCGCGCTGGAAAAGCTCTCCCGGGGAGAGCCCACGCCGATTTCACGGATCGGTTTCCGCACCGCGGCTGGCGCATGGCAGGTGTCGGTCGCCGCGCTGCCGGTCGCGCAGCCGCCGGGCGGAACGCGTCTTGCCCTGCTTCCGCTGCGGCGCATGGTCCTGGTGCTGGCCGTTGATCTCGGTTCGAGGGGGATGAATGCCGGCGGCCTCGAGGCGCTAGGCGGAAGCTTCGGCCTGACGCAATCGGAAATCACCTTCTGCAGGCGCTTGCTGCTGGGTGAAACGATTGCCGAGGCGGCGGAACGGCTCGGTATCACCCTGGGAACTGCCCGAACGCGATTGAAGGCGATCTTTCATAAGACGGGCACATCGCGGCAGGCGGAGCTGATGTTGCTGCTGGTCAACGTAAGTTGACGCAACTGCGTGGACAGAGTGCGCCCTTGCTGGCGGAAGAGGGGCGGCCAGAATCTTGGGCAACCGGCGGGACAGATGCCGCCTTCATGTTGCTCGAGGATTCGGGCGAGAAACCCCGGGCTGTGCGACATCCGGCTCGCGGTCGGCATGCGGTCACCGGCTCTCGCGAAGAAACAGCGATAAATCAGAAGCTGCCTTACGCCGGCTCGTTGCCCAAGGTCTGCACCTTGGAAACCACGATGTCGAATGTCTTGCTTTCTTCCAAAAGTGCCATGTTGATATCTCCTGCAGTCAGAGCTTCCAACAGTAGGTTTTTGAATTCAGCAGCGGCCTCTACACCATCGCGAGCCGCGATGTGTTTCATCGCGAATTCAAGGCAGAGATAGAGCGAGTTGAATATGATCTTGAGCTGCTCCAGATTCGTATCGCTTACCTTTTCGCTCACATCGACCATTTCCGCCTCCATCTGACCTGTTCGGCCGAAGACCTGCTCCTGCCGCTTATGGCTTAACGGGGCGGGCGCCAGCCTGTTCCGATGCGTCGATCTCCTGCCGGCGATGGCATCGAGGAACGCTGTGCCCGACACGCGCGTTCGCTCGGGATGAAGTGGAGCGCCCGATGAGAATTCATCTGCCGGCCATGGCAATCTCGATGCTTTTGATCGGAGGGGCTGTTGCCCAATCGATCCATCCACCGACAAGGGAAGGTTTCGGCGCCAAGCCGGATTCTGCTGAATCTCAGCGGGAACGGATTCCGGAGCCTCCTGGCGCAAATAGGCCTGAGGCCCGGGGCGGCGCGAACTCGACCCAGAATCTGAATTACGGGAGAGAGACCGAGGCGGAGGGCAAGAAACTCCACGAAGGCCTTCCCCCCGATTTCAGGCGCTGATGGGCGGGTGTCGGAGCAGTGTACCCATGGCTGTCTATGCCTATCGGCCTGCTCTTTACAGCGAAGTCTCAGATGCCGAGAGCCGCCGGACGGGCGCACAATCCGATGCCAGCCAGGCGAGGATTGCCTGTTCTCTACGCTGACGAAATGGGGGACTCTTGCTCTCGTCGTCGCCTATCGTCCGTAAAGCCTGTGTGGCCGCATCGCGGGTTCAGCAACCTGAATGCTGCAAGCGCCTGCCTCGATCCGCTGCCGACATGCTTCGACCAGTGCCGGGCCCGCGTCCGCGCGCCCCATGAACCGTTTTGCGTCCCGCCGCGACAAAAGCTCACGGAACTTCAATCGTGGAAGGGCCTGACAGATGACGCTGAAACAGCAGGTAATCAGAATCTTGCGTGGGCCGACGGCAGCCCGCATCCGTTTTACATTCCCGTCCGGTGGCAGGACCATCGAGATTTCGGCCGGCACGTTTCACCATGTGGCGCGCGCCCTGGAAACCGGCCGGGCAACGGTATCTCCCCCCGCGGCTATCGTCCCTGGAGCAGCGGCACAATACACCGGCTTCAGCGGCGGTTCAGTGCCGGCAAACACGATGGAGGTGCCACGCATACTCGGACGCATCGAGGAAGGCCATGTTCTCCACGAGTCGCTTCATTGCGCCTATGATCTGCTCGGCACGAACATCGCTGCCGCGGAGGACGAGGCATCCTGCTATGTGGTCTCGGCTCTTGCGTTTCTGATGACCGGTGTAAAGCCGCCACGCTGGGCTGTGGAGCCTTATGTATCCGCCGGTCGGGTCGCACGTGGCTTGCTAGCCCGGTATCAGCGCGGCGAACGAGGCACGCATCCGGTAGATGCGGCGAACTGGCAGCTCCTGCGTGCCGTCCTCATGACACACCCGCTCTATATGTTTCCATGGAGCGCTTCAAACAACTGGACTCTTGGCCCGGTTCCCTCCGGAGGCAGCTACACTCACGACGGCTGACGATGAGCTGGCTCGTCCAAGCCGAGTGTCCTGAAGCGTGTCTGGCCCGTGTGAGTGCGGTTTTGCAGTTTGTCGAGATTCTGACATTCGCACGCAGGCAGCCTGCCGTTCGATGGAGATCCTTAGGGCTCGAGCGGATTCTGTCGTCTCGATCCACGAACGCTTGCCGTCCTCGATGCACTTATCGATGAGACCCTGGAGTGGTTCCGCACTTGATGGAAACGGAGGGCTTCGTTCGGTTTTGGAGTTGGGATTCGAGATGCCGGCGTGGCGCAGGCTAGCATCGCATTGTCCGATCTCTCTGGGCCTATCTGGGTAAGAGTGTTGGTTGCCGCGGTTTTGGCTGGCAAGGCGACCATGGCTTTGCCAAGAACCCGGCCGCCGCATTCTGCGTCCGTTTGCCGAGATACGCCTAGCGATCAAGCCGAGGATTGAGGCTAAGGCTTCAATTTTATCGAGAAGCGCTGGTGCTGCGAGCGAGGATTGAACTCGCGACCTCTCCATTACCAATGGAGTGCTCTACCACTGAGCTACCGCAGCAGGTCCGCCGGCCGGGGCGCTCGCGGTCGCTCTGAGGCGGTTGCGGGCGCTGGCGTCGTTCCGAAGCGGCGCCCTGATGCCACAACCTTGTGACGGACGCAACCCGCTCGATCAATCCGGCAGCAATAACCGTGGATCGATCCGGAAGAGACGGCCATCGCCGAGCAGATGCGCGCTCAGTCCCGAGCGGAAGAGCGGTCGGAAAGCGGCGTCGCGCAGGTTGAGGCCGCCGGCATAGGCACCCATCGCCGGCATGATGCAGCGCAGCGCCGACAGGGCGAAACAGCGCCGCCGGATCGCCCGGCCGCGCATCCTGATCTTGGCGGCTGGGTGAAGATGTCCGGCGATCTCGTATTCGTTCTCGGAAGCGGTCGGCTCGTGGCGCAGGGTCACGCCGGCGAGCGTCACGGCCGCCGCACTCTCGCCGCCCATGGCGTGGCTGATCGTCGGGTCGTGGTTGCCCGTGATCCAGAGCCAGTCGCGCCCCTGCTGCAGGGAGGCAAGCGCGGCGCGAGTCTCGGGCGCGAGGCGGTTTTCGGCATCGCGGTCATGGAAGCTGTCGCCGAGAGCGATCACGCGGGCCGGCTGGTGGCGACGGATCGCGGCGGCGAGCACGGCGAGCGTTGCGGTCGAATCATAGGGCGGCAGCATCACGCCGCGCGCCGCATAGGCGGAACCCTTCTCCAGATGCAGGTCCGCAACCACGAGCGTACGCTCCTCCGGCAGCCAGAGCGCGCCCGAGAGATCGGGCACGAGCGCGAGCCGGCCCAGCATGAAGGTTTCGCTCGACTCTCCCAATCGCTTGGCCGGCATTGCCGTTGCCGCAGTCACGCCATCGCCTCTTCCGTCGGCATCGCCTCTGCTTCCGCCAGGATCTCGTCCGCCGCCTCGCCATAGACCGCCTCGCGCCCGATCTCGAGCATGACGGAGACGCCGAGCGGCGAGACATGGTCGAGCGGCTGATGCACGATTCGGCCGCTGATCCGTGTCAGCATCTCACCGAGCCGGCGAATGTCGAGCAGGCCCGTCGCCGCATCCGCCCGTGCCGCCTTCAGCAGGATATGGTCGGGCTCGTGCCGGCGCAGCACGTCGTAGACGAGATCGGTCGAGATCGTCACCTGCCGGCCGCTTTTCTCCTGGCCGGGGAAGCGGCGCTCGATCAGCCCGCCGATGATGGCGCAGGAGCGGAAGGTGCGCTTCATCAGCGCCGATTCCGCCATCCAGTCCTCCAGATCGTCGCCGAGCATGTCCTGCGCGAAGAGTTCGTCGAGATTGAGTGCGCCGCGCGCGACCGCCGCCGTCATGTCGCCGAGCGTCCAGCAGGCCATGCCGTAATCATTGCAGACGAAGCCGAGCGGGCGCACCCGGGCGCGCTCCAATCGTCGCGTCAGCAGCATGCCGAGCGTCTGATGGGCGAGGCGGCCCTCGAACGGATAGGCGACGAGATAGAAGCGCCCGCCGCGCGGGAAGGTCTCGACCAGAAGCTCGCCGGGCTGGGGCAGGCGCGATATCCGCTTCTGCGCATGGAGCCAGGCCGAGACCTCCTCCGGCAGCGTATGCCAGAGGCTGGGCGAAGCCAGGATGGCGCGCACGCGCGCGGCGAGGAAGGTCGAGAGCGGGAACTTGCCGCCGTCATAGGACGGAATCTTCGGGTCGGTGCCGGCGGCGGCGCGCGAGCAGACTGCCTCATTCTCGACGATGCCCTCGAAGCGCAAGACCTCGCCGGCGAAGACGAAGGTGTCGCCCGGCACCATCGTCTCGGCGAAATATTCCTCGATTTCGCCGAGCACGCGCCCGCCGCGCGTGATCATGCCGGGCTGGCCGGGCTTTCCGGCGCGCGCCCGGCCGAGCCGGACCTTCAGCATCGTCGCCTCGACGATGGTGCCGACATTCATGCGGTATTGCTGGATGACGCGGGCATTGCTGGCGCGCCAGAGTCCGGCCTTGTCCTGCCGAAGTTTTGCGAAGCGCTCATAGCTCTTCAGCGCATAGCCGCCGGTCGCGACGAAATTGACGACGGCGTCGAAATCGTCGCGAGAGAGATCGGCGTAGGGCGAGGCCGTGCGGACCTCCTCGTAGAGCGCCTCGGCCTGGAACCCGTCCGAGCAGGCGACGCCGAGCACATGCTGGGCGAGCACGTCCAGCGACCCGATGCGCGGCGGCGGCGTGTCTTGCGCGGCCTCGTGGACGGCTTCGAGCGCAGCGCGGCACTCCAGCAGTTCGAAGCGGTTGGAGGGCACCAGCAGCGCCTCCGAGGGCTCGTCCATGCGATGGTTGGAGCGGCCGATGCGCTGGATCAGCCGGCTCGCGCCTTTGGGCGCGCCGAGATTGACGACAAGGTCGACATCGCCCCAGTCGATGCCGAGATCGAGCGTCGCGGTGCAGACCACGGCCTTCAGGCGTCCATCCGCCATCGCGGCCTCGACCTTGCGGCGTTGCTGGGCGTCGAGCGAGCCGTGATGCAGCGCGATCGGCAGGTTGTCGTCGTTGAGGTTCCACAGCGACTGGAAGGCGAATTCCGCCTGCATGCGCGTGTTGACGAAGACGAGGGTCAGCTTGTGCGTGCGGATGGCCTCATAGACCTCGGCCATGGCGTGCAGCGTGGTGTGGCCGGCGATTGGGAGGTTGCGCTCGGTATCGAGGATGCCGATACGCGGCTTGGCCCCGCCCGCGACGGTCACAAGCCCGGCCGGCGTCCCGGCGCCGCCGAGATAGCGTTGCAGGTCGGCAGGTTCGCGCACCGTCGCCGAAAGCCCCACGGCCGAGACCTGCGGCGCGAGTGCCTTCAGGCGCGCCAGATCGAGCGCCAGCAGGTCGCCGCGCTTGGAGGTGACCAGCGCATGCAATTCGTCGAGCACGATGCGGCGCAAGCTGGAGAAGAACGGCGCGGCATCGCGATGCGAGACCAGCAGCGCGAGCTGCTCCGGCGTCGTCAGCAGGATATCGGGCGGGCGCTGGATCTGGCGCGTGCGCTTGGCGGCGGAGGTGTCGCCGGTGCGGGTCTCGATCGTGATCGGCAGCGCCATCTCGCGCACGGGCGCTTCGAGATTGCGGGCTATATCGACGGCGAGCGCCTTCAGCGGCGAGATATAGAGCGTGTGCAGGCCGTCATGTTTGCCCTTGCGCTCTGCCAGTTCGACGAGCGAGGGCAGGAAGCCGGCGAGCGTCTTGCCGGCACCGGTCGGCGCGACCAGCAGCGTCGAGCGCCCGGCGCGGGCTTCCTCCAGCAAGGCGAGCTGATGCGGCCGCACGCTCCAGCCGCGCCTGGCGAACCAGGCCTCGAAGGCGGGAGGGAGCGGGGAGGGGGCTGCCATGCCGGCCGAAGATAGGGGGTGATAAGGGAGAACGAAAGGGGAATGAGGCGATGGGGGTGCTGGCGCGGGCGCTCAAGCCGAGGCAAAACGATCCCTATGACTGACCTGCTCGACATCTCGCCCGACGCTTACGAATCCGTTCTCGCGCTCAACGCCGCCCATGTCGTGGAGCTTTCGCCGCTTGACCGGGAGAGCCTCGCCAGTTTGCTAGCCGGGAGTTTCTACGCACGCCGGATCGGGGTCGCAGAGGCGGCCCTGATCGCGCTCGACGAAGGGCACGCGACCTATGCGAGCCCGAACTACCTCTGGTTCCGGCAGCGCTATCCACGCTTCGTCTATATCGACCGGGTCGTGGTGGCCGACAGCGCCCGTGGCAAGGGACACGCGAGGCGTCTCTATGGCGACCTGATCGAACGGGCACGCGCCGCGGGGCACGACATTCTGGTGTGCGAGGTCAATTCGGAGCCGCCGAACCCGGCGTCGGATGCGTTTCACGCCGCACTGGGCTTCAAGGAGATCGGCAGCGCGGAAATCCATGGCGGAGCCAAGACGGTGCGTTACCTGGCCCTTCGCCTCGCCTGACGGCGTCTGGGCAGCTTCACCGCTTCTCCGCGACCACCAGCAGCCCCGGCACGGGCGCGCCACGGTCCTGCCGCGCGCTGGCGGGCTCGACGAGTAGGGGAGTGAGCCCGGCTTCCGCGAGCCGCTCCCTCAGCCAGCTTTCCGCATGCGCGAACCGCCGATCCCCGCCCACGACGACGCCCTCGCCGTCATGACTCTGCACCGTGAAGGCCAGGAGGCCATCCGGCTCCAGCACGCGCGCGCTCTGGGCAAAGCAGGGGGCGAGCTCGCCGAGATAGACGAAGACATCGGCGGCGATCACGAGATCGGCGGAGGCGTCCGGCCGGCTGGTCAGGAAGCTCGTCAGCCCGGCGACCGCCAGCTTGTCGTAGAGCGGTGTGCCGTCGGGTGCCAGCTTGGTACGCGCCCGCTCGACCATGCGCGGCGACAGATCGCAACCGGCGATGAAGCCGCTCTGTTCGTGGATCGCCTCGCCCATCAGCCCGGTGCCACAGCCGAGATCGTAGACGATATCGAACCGGAAGGGCCGGCCGGCGTTGCTGCAGCAGCGGACCAGAGCCGCCTTCAGCAGGTCGGGTGCGTTGTAGTGCAGGGTTTGCTTGAGATGGCTGTCGAAACGGTCGGCATAGGTATCGAACAGCGCGCTGGAGAAATTCTCCGAGGTCGCCTGCTCGGCCGGCAGTGCGCCGATTCGAGCGAGATCGAGCCGTGCGCCGAAATGGTCATTGGGATCGAGGTCGAGGCATTGCCGCCAGGCGGTCGCGGCATCCTCCCTGTGGCCGAGCGCTTCCTGCGCCAGCCCATAGAGATACCAGGCCGCAGTGAAGTGGTAGGCTTGCGCTACGGTTTGGTCGAGGATGTCGACTGCGGTTTGTGGATCGCCATCTTCCAGCGCGGCTTTGGCTCGGCCGTAACGGCGGTCGAGCACCGGGTCGCCGGAGCTGGCGAAATGCATGGGCGAATCCTCGGAAGTGGAGTTGGCGGATCTAGAGTAACGCGAAGCGAAGCGAAATGCGCCTTTCGCAGAAATCCAAGGCCGATTTCGGGCAGCAGGCGGCCATTCACCCGCCTCGCGACGCCGCACGGAGGAATATGACGCTGCCCAGACGAAACGCCGGCTGGCGCCCCTCCGAATTGCTGCTGCCGACGCCGACCGGGCTCTATTGCCCGCCTGCCGACATCCATATCGACCCCGTTCGCCCAGTGGCGCGGGCGCTGATCACGCATGGCCATTCCGACCATGCCCGCGCCGGCCACGGCGCCGTGCTGGCAACGCGTGAGACGCTGGCGATCATGGCCTTGCGCTATGGCGACGGTTTCGCCGGTTCGCAGCAGGTCGCGGTGCCCGGCGAGGCCATCCGCATCGGCGAGGTCGGTTTCACCTTCGTGCCGGCCGGCCATGTCCTCGGCTCCGCCCAGATCGCCGTCGAGAGCCGGGGGCTGCGGATCGTCGCCTCCGGCGACTACAAGCGCGAACGCGACCCGACCTGCGCCGGTTTCGAGCCCGTGCCTTGCGACATCTTCATCACCGAGGCGACCTTCGGCCTTCCGGTCTTCCGCCATCCGCCGGCATCGGGGGAAGTGGCCAAGCTTTTGGAATCCGTCAGGCTCTTTCCAGAACGCACGCATATCGTCGGCGCCTATTCGCTGGGCAAGGCGCAGCGCGTCATGGCCCTGATCCGCGAAGCCGGCTACGAGCGGCCGATCTATATTCACGGCGCCGTCGAGAAGATCACCGCCTTCTACGAAGCCGAGGGCATCCCGCTCGGCGAGATCAGGCTGGTCGCCGAGACCGATCGCAAGACGCTGGGCGGCGAGATCGTCATCTGCCCACCGAGCGCGACGCAGGATCTGTGGGCGCGCCGCTTTCCCGATCCGGTGACGGCCTTCGCCTCGGGCTGGATGCGGATCAGGGCGCGGGCGCGTCAGAAGGGCGTCGAGCTGCCGCTTGTCATCTCCGACCATGCCGACTGGGACGACCTGCTCGCGACGATCAGGGAGGTCCAGGCCGGCGAGATCTGGGTGACGCATGGCGAGGCCGACGCGCTCGTCCACTGGTGCGGCACGGCCGGCCTCAAGGCCAAGCCGCTTCATCTCGTCGGCTATGGCGACGAGGGCGAGGCCGATCCTGCCGAGGGGGTGGCTGATGCAGCTTCTGTCTGAGAGCCGATCAGCGCGAGGCCGCGACGATCGGGCGGGCCGGCGCGGCCATGCCGACCATGGCATTCGCCATGTCACGGGCGAGGCAGTCATAGCCCGCATCGCTCATGTGGAAGCCGTCGGTCCAGAGCGCGGCCTTGAAGGCCTCGGCATCGGTGCGATGCCATTCGCGCATCGCGTCATAGCGGCCGAAGACCGGCACCGCTTCGCGCCGGGCGACCTCGCCGACGGCCTCGACATATTGGCCATAGCGTTGCGGATCGCGCACGGAGGGGAAATACTGAGGATCGAGGATGGCGAGTGCCGGACCGGCCTCGCGAACCAGCGAGATGCCCTCGCCGACCATCGCCTTGAAGGCGTCGAGATCACCGCCCTTGACGGCGTCGTTGGTGCCGACCTGCCAGATCACGAGATCGTAGGGATGGGCGGCCAGCGCAGCCTTCATGCGGGCCAGCGTCTGCGGCGCGGTCTCGCCGCCGATGCCGGCATTGACGATCTCGACCTGGGACTTCGGCCAGGCCCTGCCGAGCAGCGCCTGCAGGCGGGCCGGATAGGTCTTGTCCTTGGCGCTGGCACCGATGCCCTCGGTCGAGGACGAGCCGATGGCGAGAATCGTCAGGGCCTGGCCCTGCGAGACCTTGGCGGAGAGCGGCGCGAGCGCGGCGTTCGAGCGCACGATCGGCGTCTCGCGGCAGGAGAAGCTCGCCGCTTGCGCGGGGGCTCCGGCCGACAGCATGGCAGCGATGGCAGGCAAGGCAAGGAACCGCATCGCGGCACGCATCGGCGTCTCTCTCCTGGCTACTCCGCTGCCGTTAAGGTTTGCTTCATGAACGGTATCTGAACGATGCGGTGCAACGGAAACGAACCGAAGCGCTGTGGCACGGGGGCGACAGCATGAACCGCTTCGCCTGGCTGCTCGATCGCCTCGCCTATGAGCCGCGCCGCAACGCCAAGATCGCGCTGATCGCCGATTATTTGCGCACCACGCCAGACCCCGATCGCGGCTATGCGCTGGCGGCGATGACGGGCGGCCTGGTCTTTCGCAACGCCAAGGCCGGGCTGATCCGTGCCCTGATCGCCGAACGCACCGACCCGGTGCTCTTCGCGCTGTCCTATGACTATGTTGGCGATCTCTCGGAGACGGTCGCGTTGATGTGGCCGGCCCGGCATGGCGCCAACGCGGTGCCGCATCTCCCCGAGGTGGTCGAGAGCCTTCGCGAGGCCGGCAAGACCGATCTGCCGCGCCTCGTCGCCGGCTGGCTCGATGCGCTCGACGAAACCGGCCGTTGGGCCTTGCTCAAGCTGATCACCGGGGCCTTGCGCATCGGCGTATCCGCTCGACTCGCCAAGACGGCTACGGCCAGCCTCGGCGGCGTCCCGCCCGACGAGATCGAGCAGGTCTGGCATGGGCTGGAACCGCCCTATGCCGAGCTCTTTGCCTGGCTGGAAGGCAGGGGCGCGCGGCCCGAGGCACGCGATCCCGCGCCGTTCCGCCCGGTCATGCTCTCGCATCCGATCGAGGACGGCGATTTCGACAGGCTCGACCCGGCCGAATTCTCGGCCGAGTGGAAATGGGACGGCATCCGCGTCCAGATCGTCAGCGGCCGCAAGGCCGACGGCAGCCGCGTGACGCGTCTCTACTCGCGCACCGGAGAGGATATCGCTGCCGCCTTTCCCGATCTCGTCGAGGCATTGACGATCGATGGCGCGCTCGACGGCGAATTGCTGGTGATGCGCGAGAGCACGGTCCAGAGCTTCAACACGCTGCAGCAGAGGCTCAACCGCAAGACCGTCACCGCCAAGATGCTGGGCGAATTCCCCGCCCATATCCGCGTCTACGACCTGCTCGTCGATGGCGAGGAGGATATCCGGCATCTGCCGCTGGAGGAGCGGCGCCAGCGGCTGGAGAATTTCCTCTCTCGGCTATCCAGCATCCGCTTCGATCTCTCGCCGGTGATTCCCTTCGTCTCCTGGGAGGAGTTGACGGCGGCCCGTGCCGATCCGGCCGGTGCGGGTGCGGGGGGCGATGCGGAAGCCGTCGAGGGCTGCATGATCAAGCGCCGCGATTCGCCTTACTTGCCCGGCCGCCCCAAGGGCTATTGGTGGAAATGGAAGCGCGATGCCCGGCTGGTCGACTGCGTGCTGATGTATGCCCAGCGCGGCCACGGCAAGCGCTCCTCCTTCTATTCGGACTATACCTTCGGCGTCTGGCGTGTGGGCGAGGATGGTGGTGAGGAGCTGGTCCCGGTCGGCAAGGCCTATTTCGGCTTTACGGATGAGGAACTGATCGAGATCGACAAATATGTCCGCAAGAACACGCTGAATCGCTTCGGCCCGGTGCGGGAGGTCACGCATGAGGCTGAGGCGGGCCTCGTCTTCGAAGTCGCATTCGAGGGCCTGCAGCGTTCGATCCGGCATAAATCCGGCCTCGCCATGCGCTTCCCCCGGATCAACCGCATCCGCTGGGACAAGCCGCCGCGCGAGGCTGACCATATCGAAGTGCTGGAAGCGCTGTTGCCGACCAATGGTTGAACCGGAATGAGTTGCAGCCTTGCGCTTGCAATGCTTGTGATGCGCGGTCGGCCTGAGGCAAAATGTCCGGGTCGGACGAATGCATCGGTCCGGAGCGGGTCACGCGGCTTCGGGCGGGGGCGATGCAGGTTTTAAGGAGTGGGGCGATGAGCAAGCAGCCTTCGACGCGGATCGTCATTGCGGACGATCATCCGCTGTTTCGTGGCGCGCTGCGTCAGGCTGTGTCGAGCGCGCTCGGCGGGGCCGAGGTCAGCGAGGTCGGCTCGCTCGAGGCTTTGACCGAGGCCCTGGCCAGCGGCGGCGATGCGGATCTCGTCCTGCTCGATCTGACCATGCCGGGCGTGCAGGGCTTTTCCGGCCTGCTCTTCCTGCGTGCCGACCATCCCGAGATCCCGGTCATCGTCGTCTCCGCCAATGACGATCCGGCGGTGATTCGCCGCTGCATCGAGTTCGGCGCGCTGGGCTTCCTGCCCAAGACCGCTGACGTCGCCCAGATGGGCGAGGCGATCCGCGCCGTGCTCGACGGCGGCGTCTGGACGCCACCGGGCGTCGATCTTTCCGCGCCGGTCGATGCCGAGATTGCCGACATGGTCCGCCGCATGTCGACGCTGACGCCGCAGCAGGTGCGCGTTCTGATGATGCTGTCGGAGGGGCTTCTCAACAAGCAGATCGCCTATGAGCTCGGCGTCTCCGAGGCCACGGTGAAGGCGCATGTCTCGGCAATCCTGACCAAGCTCGACGTCGACAGCCGCACGCAGGCCGTGATCGCGGCCTCGAAGATCGCTGGCACGGCCTGGGCGACGGCTGGCGCTTCGGCCACCGCCTGACGCTATCCGTTCAGACACCGTTCAAGCGCGGCCTGTTTCAGGTTAAGACAGCGCGGAAGCGCCCCGGATCGGCTTGGGGCGCAACAGGATGACGATTGGTTCCATGGAACGGTTTCTCGGTGGCTCGCCCCTCAGCGTCCTCGTCCGCCTGATCTTCATCTCGCTGCTGGTCGGCGCGGCGATGGCTTTCCTCGGCCTGTCGCCGCAGAGTCTCTACGAGGCCGCTGCGCGCTTCCTGCGCTCGATTACAGGGCTCGGTTTCGGCGCCGTGCGCGAAATCGGCCAATGGGTCATCGCGGGCGCGCTGATCGTCGTCCCGCTCTGGCTGTTGATGCGGCTCTTCGCGGCGCGGAAGTAAACTCTACAGACCTTCGCCGCGTGCGATCGCCGCCGCGTCGCGTCCGATCAGGGCGGTCAGGCGCGTGAGACCGGCACGGCGTGCCCGCGTGGCGAGCCCCGCCTTGATCTCCTTGGCGAGGCCCGGTCCCTTGAACACCATCGCCGAGTAGAACTGCACCAGCGTCGCGCCGGCGCGGATCTTGGCGAAAGCCGTCTCGGCCGAATCGACGCCACCGACGCCGACAAGCGGAAACTGCCCTTCGACGCGCAGGAAGGCCTCGGCCAGGATGCGGGTCGAGGCGGTGAAAAGCGGCTTGCCGGAAAGCCCGCCGGTCTCGGCCTTGTTCGCACTCCGCAGGCTCTCCGGGCGCGCGATAGTGGTGTTCGAGACGATCAGCCCGTCGATCTCGCGTTTGCGCGCGACCGCGATCATGCCGTCGAGTTCGGGCAGGGTCAGGTCCGGTGCGATCTTGATCAGGATCGGCGTGCGTTGGCCGCCGGTTGCGACCTCGTCCCGCGCCGCGAGCGTGCGCGCCACGAGATCGTCGAGCGCGCTTTCCGCCTGCAGGTCGCGCAGGCCGGGCGTATTCGGCGACGAGACGTTGATCGTCAGGAAATCGGCAAGTGGGGCGAGCCGGCGCGCCAGCGTCGCATAGTCGGCGGTACGATCGGCCGATTCCTTGTTGGCACCGAGATTGACGCCGACGAGCCCGCCGCGGCCCCGGCGGGCTTCGAGCCGTTTCGCCACGGCCTCCATGCCCTCGCTGTTGAGGCCGTAGCGGTTGATGACGGCCTCGTCCTCCAGCAAACG
>WPCJ01049705.1_pt1 | contig 20715 bp, 21 predicted proteins | sample 5399831 | NCBI WGS metagenome assembly WPCJ01 (sample SAMN12869470, study PRJNA574797) | sludge metagenome | isolation source: wastewater treatment of pH10 | place: China:Beijing | collected 2019-05-20 | reverse complement strand
ATGCGCTCGGCGACCTCGGCCTGCGCGCTGGCCATGACATCTCGATCATCGGCTACGACAACTCGCCGATCGCGGACTACGTGGCGACGCCGCTGACCAGCTTCGACCCCGATATCGAAGGCGCCGCCGCGCGCATGCTCGACATGCTGCTGGCCCAGCTCGCCGGCCGCGACGGCGCGGCGATGACCGAGCTGCGCAGCGCCACCCTCGTTCCCCGCCGGTCCGATGGACCGGTTCCCACCGATAGCGGCCGCCTCAAGAGCCGCAGCATCTCCAGGGAGGAGACATCCGATGACGCAAGGCCCTACGACCCGGCTTAGGCGGACCGCTGCCATCGCCGCCCTGACCTTCGCCTGTCTTGCCAAACCCGCGGCCGCAGAGGTCGTCTTCCTCTCGACGCAGCTGAGGCCGATCGAGGCCGCCCAGAAGATGCGCTCCGAGATCCTCAAGGACTTTCCCGGCGGCGCCGATTTCGTCACCGAACAGCCACCGCAACTCGGCGTCCATATCCGGGCCGAGCAGCAGGCCGGCAAGCCGGTTTCCAGCCTGATCGGTGCGCTCCACGGCGAGCTGCAGCCGCTGGCCGCAGATTCGCTCGTGCCGCTCGACGACATGCTCGCCAAGCTGAAGGATCGTGGGCTCAACCCCGGCATGGTCGAGGCCGGCAAGCTCGGCACCGGCAAGCAGATGTTCATCCCCTGGATGCAGGCGACCTACATCATGGTCGCCAACAAGCAGGCGCTGCCTTTCCTGCCCGAAGGCGCGGACATCAATGCGCTGACCTATGACCAGCTCGCTCAGTGGGGCGCGAATATCCAGGCCAAGACCGGCAAGCGCATGCTCGGCTTCCCGGCCGGGCCGACCGGGCTGATGCACCGCTTCTTCGAGGGTTATCTCTATCCGTCCTATACCGGCGGGGTGGTGACGACCTTCAAGTCGCCGGAGGCGGTGGCGATGTGGACGAAATTCCGTGAGCTGTGGAAGACCGTCAATCCGAACTCGACCAATTACGGCTTCATGCAGGAGCCGCTTCTGTCCGGCGACGTCTGGGTTGCCTTCGACCATGTCGCGAGGCTGATCGACGCGCTCTCCCGCAAGCCCGACGACTTCGTCGCCTTCCCGGCCCCGTCCGGGCCGAAGGGGCTGGGCTATATGCCGGTCGTCGCCGGCCTCGCCATCGCCAAGGGCGCGCCGCAGGCCGAGCAGGCCAAGCAATTGATCGAATACCTCACCCGTCCCGACATCCAGGTGAAGACCGCGAAGGCAGTGGCCTTCTTTCCCGTCGCCAAGGTCGATCTGCCGACCGATATCGATCCTGGCCTGAAGCTCGAGATCGATGCGGTGCAGAAGATGACGAGCGCACCGAACGCCGTGGTCAGCCTGCTGCCGGTCGGGCTCGACCAGCGCGGCGGCGAGTTCGACAAGGTCTATCTCGACACCTTCCAGCGCATCGTCCTGCGCGGCGAAGATCCGAAGGCTGCGCTCGAACGGCAGGGCGAGGCGCTGAAGCGCATCATCACCGAGACGAAGGCCGCCTGCTGGCTGCCCGACAAGCCGAGCGACGGCCCCTGCCCGATCCAGTGAGCCGGTCGGCGACGATGCGCGAGCCCAAGCTCCTGCCCTATCTGCTGATCGCGCCCTCGGCGCTCTTCCTCACGGGGCTGTTCCTGATCCCGCTGGTACAGACCGCCGTGCTGGCCTTCCAGGACGGTGGAGCGTGGAGCTTCGGCAATATCTCGCGCATGGCCAGCGACCTCAATTTCGAGGATGCGCTGGGAAACACCTTCAAAGTTGTGCTGCTCGCCGTGCCGCTCCAATTGGCGCTCGCGCTCGGCATGACGATGATGCTGCGCAAGATCCGGCGCGGGCGCGACCTCCTCGTCTGGGTCTGGTCGATCCCTCTCGGTATCTCCGATCTTGCGGCCGGCCTCGTCTGGCTCGCCATCCTGAACGACCAGGGCTGGCTCAATTCGGTGCTCTTCAAGCTCGGGCTGATCGCTCGGCCGCAAGCCTGGCTGACTTATGAGACGCCCGCCGCGCTGCTGGCTGCGATCGTCGTCGCCGAGATCTGGCGGGCGACGGCGATCGTCTTCGTCATCCTGCTCGCCGGCGTGCAGCTCCTGCCCAAGGAATACGAGGAAGCGGCCGAGGTCTTCGGCGCGACGCCCTGGCAGCGCTTCGTCCGCATCACCCTGCCGCTGCTCAAGCCCTCCATCCAGACGGCGCTGATCCTGCGCACCGTGCTCGCCTTCGAGATGTTCGCTATGGCGCTGGCTCTTGGAGGTCGCAACTTCCCCGTCCTCGTCAGCGAGGCCTTCAACGCCCAATATTTCAGCCAGGATTACGGCGTGGCGGCAGCCTATGCCGTGCTGGTCATGGCGATCTCGATTGCGGCGACGCTGCTCTACCTCGTTGCCCTGCGCACGCCCACGGAGCAGCGGGCATGACCGGCGCCACTCGCTCCGACCGCGCCATGCTCTGGGCCGGCGTCGCCGTGCTCTGCGTCTGGACGCTCCTGCCGATCTATCTGCTCGCGCTAGGCGCGTTGGGCGGCCGCGAGATCGTCTCGCAATGGCCCAAGCCGTTCACGCCCTTCGGCGCCTCCTTCGAGGCGCTCAGGAGCTTCCTTGCCATCGAGGGCGTCTGGCGGGCGACCTGGGTCAGCATCAAGGCGGCCGCCATGACCATGGTGATGGCGCTCGCGCTCGGCGTGCCCGCCGGCTACGCGCTGGCGCGATTTCGCTTCCGGGGCGCGGGTGCCTATCGCGTGCTGATTCTGATGACGCGCGCCTTCCCGGTCGCGATCCTGGCGCTGCCGCTCACCGTCTCCTTCATCAGGCTCGGCGTCTATGACACGCCCTTCGGCGTCGCACTGGTCCATGCCGTGCTGGCGACGCCCTTCGCCACGCTGGTCTGCGCCAGCCTGTTCATGGGCATCCCCAAGGAGCTCGAGGAGGCTGCCTGGGTGTTCGGCTGCTCGCGGTTCACCGGCTTCGTCCGCGTGGTGCTGCCGCTGGCTCTGCCGGGGATCGCGGCTGCCTCGATCTTCGCCTTCGTGCTGTCCTGGAACGAGGTCTTCGCGGCCTCGGTGCTGACGGTGAGGCAGCGCACGCTCACCGCCTATCTCCTGTCGGTGCTGTCTGAATCGCCGCTGCATCTGCAATTCGCCGGAGGGCTCGTGCTGATCGTGCCCTCCGTTCTCTTCATCTTCCTCGTCCGGCGTCGCCTCTTCGCGATGTGGGGCATCAGCAACCGGTAGGCGCCATGGCGACCATCACCATCGAACGAGTCGCCAAGCGGTTCGGCGAGGTCACGGCTCTCGCGGAACTCGACCTCTCGGTCGCCGATGGGGAATGCCTCGCGCTGCTCGGCCCTTCGGGCTGCGGCAAGACGACCTTGCTGCGGATCATCGCCGGGCTCGAAAGCCAGACGAGCGGGCGCGTCCTGATCGGCGGGCGGGACGTCTCCGCTCTGCCGCCGCGCAAGCGCGGCCTCGCCATGGTCTTCCAGAATTACGCCGTCTTCCCGCATCTGACCGTCTACGAGAACGTCGCCTTCGGGCTGCGCATGGCCAAGGCCGACAAGACCCGCATCGCGCGCCAGGTTGAGAAGACTGCGGCGCTGCTTCATATCGAGCCGCTGCTGCAGCGTCATCCGGCGCAGCTCTCCGGCGGCCAGCGCCAGCGGGTCGCGGTGGCGCGCGCACTGGCTGTCGAGCCGGCGGTGCTGCTCATGGACGAGCCGCTCTCCAATCTCGACGCGCTGCTCAGGCTCGAGATGCGGGCCGAACTCAAGGCCGTCCTGAGCGGAGCGGGCACCACCACCATCTACGTCACCCATGACCAGACCGAGGCGATGGGGCTGGCGGACCGCATCGCGGTGATGCATGGCGGACGCATCGAACAGATCGGCACGCCATCCGCCATCTACGACCACCCTGCCACGCGCTTCGTCGGCGGCTTCGTCGGCAGCCCGCCGATGAACTTTCTGGAACTGCCGGTGCGAGACGGCCATGCCGATCTCGGCGGGCTCGCCCTGCCAGTGCCGCAGGGCGCCGGTGACAGGGTCCTGCTCGGACTGCGCGCGGAGGATGTCGCGCTCGCCGCAGCCGATCAGGATGCTTTCCCGTTCATCCTCAAGGTCGCGGAACTGCTCGGCCCTCAGATCCTCCTGACGGGGACGGCGGCCGGCAGCCAGCCGATGCGCGTCGTGCTGTCGGCCGCCGGCCCGCTGCCGCCCCTGGTCCCCGGCAGCGAAATCGCGCTCAAGCCCGATCGCACCCGGCTGAGCTGGATGAACGCTGCTGGGCATGCATTGGAGACCCGCTCATGAGCCGCATCGAGGCCGCCCGCGCCATCCTCGCCGCCAATGATCGCGGCGGCTATACGGTCCCGACGAACCGTCTCTATCCCTTCCAGTGGAACTGGGATTCCGCCTTCGTCGCGATGGGATGGGCGACCTTCGACTTTGACCGGGCCTGGCGCGAGATCGAAAGATTGCTAGAGGGGCAATGGGAGGACGGGCTGGTGCCGCAAATCGTCTTCCACGCCCCGTCCGAGGATTATTTCCCCGGTCCCGCCGTCTGGGGCATCGCCCGCACCCCGCCGACATCCGGTATCCCGCAGCCGCCCGTCTTGGCGACCGCGGCCCGCTTCGTGCTGGAGCGGCACGGAGAAGACGGCATTGCGAGGGCGCGCGCCATCTATCCAAAGCTCATCGCGAACCATCTCTGGTGGCAGCACGCGCGCGATCCGGACGACACCGGGCTGGTCGCCACCCTGCATCCCTGGGAAACCGGCATGGACAACAGCCCGGCCTGGGACGCCGCGCTCGAACGCGTCCCGACCGAGACGCAAACCGAGATCCGGCGCCGCGACACCGGCCATGTCGATGCCGCCTTCCGCCCGCGGGGCGTCGAGTATCAGCGCTTCATCCATCTGGTCGATCTGTTCCGCGGGACCGGGTGGGACGCCGTACGCATGCTCCAGCTCTCCCCTTTCAAGGTCGCGGATGTCGGCACCAATGCGATCCTGCTGCGGGCGGAACGGGACCTCCTGGCTCTGGCCGAGCGTTTCGGCACAGCAGAGGAACGCGACACGATCGCCTCGCGGATCGCGCGCAAGGAAACCGTGATCGCGGGGCTATGGGACGAGCCGCTCGGGCACTACCTCACGCGCGATCTGATCGGCGGGGGCCTGATTCCGGTCCGGACCTCAGCAGGGTTCCTGCCGCTCTTCGCCGGGCTGCACGACCACGCTGCCGCCCTTGCCGAAAGGATAGACGCCTGGCGGCGGCGGGGCATCGGCCTCGTTCCCTCGACCGATCCCGACGCGGCAAGCTTCGAGCCGCAGCGCTATTGGCGCGGGCCGGTCTGGGCCGTGGTCAACTGGATGATCGCGCGCGGCCTGCGCGAGGCCGGCCTCGACGCGACGGCCGATTCCGTAGCCTCCGAGACCCGCAGGCTGATCGGGGACGCCGGCTTCAGCGAGTATTTCAATCCGATCGACAGCGCCGGGATCGGCGGCGGGACCTTCTCCTGGACAGCGGCGATCGACCTGCTGCTCGGCGAGGAGGCACAGAGATGAGCGCCCTCACGCTCGGCGGCATCGACTGCGATCTGCACCCGGCGGTGCCGGGCATCGCCGCGCTCATCCCCTATCTCGACCCGCAATGGGCGGATGCGGTGGCGCAGCGTGGCGTCCATGATCTCGAGCCGACGAGCTACCCCTTGCGCGCGCCGCTGACATCGCGGCCGGACTGGCGCATCGCCGGCGCCAAGGCGGGCTCCAGCCGCGAGCAGCTCTGCACGCAGGCGCTCGACGGATTCGGCAGCCAGGCCGGCATCCTGAACTGCCTCTACGCTGTCACCACACTGTTCAGCGAAGACATGGCCGCGGCTTTCGCCCGCGCCCTCAACGACTGGCTGGCAGCCGAATGGCTGGACAAGGACCAACGCCTGCGCGCCTCGATCGTCGTCCCGATCCAGAGCCCGCCGCTAGCGGCGGCCGAGATCGAGCGGCGCGCTGCCGACCGCCGCTTCGTGCAGGTGCTCCTGCCTTGTCTCGCCGACCAGCCGCTCGGCCGGCGCAGCCTGTGGCCGATCTACGAGGCGGCGGCGCGCCATGGCTTGCCCGTCGGCATCCATGCCGGCTCGACCTATCGCCATCCGGTGACTCCGGTGGGATGGCCCTCCTATTTCACGGAGGATTACGTCAACCAGGCACAGGGCTTCCAGACCCAATTGACGAGCCTCGTCTGTGAGGGCGTGTTCAGCAAGTTCCCCTCGCTCAAGGTCGTGCTGATCGAGTCCGGCTTCACCTGGCTGCCGGCCTATCTCTGGCGGCTGCACAAATACTGGCGCGGCCTGCGCATGGAGATCCCCTGGGTCGACCGGCCGCCGCCGGAGATCATCCGCGAGCAGGTTCGCTTCACCTTGCAGCCGGTCGACGCGCCGGTGGAGGGCGACGCCCTCCTGCGCATCCTCGACCAGGCCGGATCGGACGAGCTTCTCCTGTTCTCGACCGACTATCCGCACTGGCAGTTCGACGGCCAGGACGCGCTGCCGCCGCTTTTGCCCGATAGCCTCAAGACCAAGATCCTGATCGACAATCCGCTCGCGACCTATCCCCGTCTCAAGGAGGATTTCGCATGAACATGGAGCTGCCCGCCCGGCCGAAACCGGAAAGCACCATCGTCAGGCCGATCATCGCCGATTGCGACATCCATCCTTGTCTGGCCAAACCCGCCGACATCCTGCCCTATCTGCCCAAGCGCTGGCAGGAGCACGCCATGACCTATGGCATGCTGCCGCGCCACGGCTACCAGAGCGGCCCGGCCTATCCCAAGGGCCAGCCGGACGCCGCGCGTCTCGATTCCTGGCCTCCGGACGGCCGCCCCGGCTCCGATCTCTCCTTCATGCAGGCGCAGCATCTCGACGCCAACAAGGTCGAGCTCGGCATCATGACGGTGATCGCGCCGGCGGCCGGCGCGGCCCAGAATCTGGACTATTCCGCCGCGCTCGCCCGTGCCCTGAACGAATGGCAGGTGGCCGAGTGGACGAGCAAGGATTCAAGGCTGAAGGCTTCGATCGTCGTGCCCTATGAGGACGGCGCTGCTGCGGCAGCCGAGATCGATCACTGGGCCGGGCACGAGGCCTTCGTGCAGGTGCTGCTGCTCAGCCGCACCGCCGAGCCGCTCGGCCAGCGCCGCTACTGGCCGATCTACGAGGCCGCCCAGCGCGCGAAACTGCCGATCGGCGTGCATGCCTTCGGCTATGGCGGCTATCCCGTCACCGCCGGAGGGTGGCCGTCCTACTACATCGAGGAGATGGTCGGGCATGCGCAGTGCTGCCAGGCGCTGCTGACCTCGATGGTGATCGAGGGCGTGTTCGAGCGCTATCCCGGCACGCGGATGGTGCTGATCGAGGCCGGTCTCGCCTGGCTGCCCTCGCTTGGCTGGCGGCTCGACAAGCATTGGTCCCGCCTGCGCAGCGAGACCCCCCATCTCAAGCGACCTCCGAGCGACTACATCCGCGACCATGTCTGGATGACGACGCAGCCGATGGAGGAACCGGAGAAGCGCAAACATTTTCACGACATCGTCGAATGGATCGGCATCGATCGTCTGCTCTTCGCCACCGACTATCCGCATTGGGATTTCGACGACCCGCTCTGGGCCGTGCCGGTCAAGCTCGACGATGCTGCCCGGCAAGCGCTCTTCCTCGACAATGCCAAGGCGCTCTACGGACGGGGCTGAAATGGCCAAATACGTCATCGGCCCTGCCGCGGACCTGCCGCCCGGCCAGCGTCTCGTCACCGAGGTTGCTGGCCGCAAGGTCGTGATCTTCAATCTGGGCGGCGAGTTCTTCGGCCTTTTCAATCGCTGCCCGCATCAAGGGGGAGACCTTTGCATGGGCCGCACCACCGGGCTGGTCGAGGCGGGGGTGGAGCCGGGGCAGTACAGCTACAGCAGGCGCGGCGAGATCCTGCGCTGCCCCTGGCATGGCTGGGAGTTCGATATCCGCACGGGCAAATCGCGCGCTGAGCCTGACAGGATCCGTGCCAAACGCTACGAGGTCGAGGTCCGGCCCGGCAAGGATCTTTTCGATGGCCCTTATCAGGCCGAGACCGTGCCAGTCTTCATCGAAAAAGACTATCTCATCGTCGAAGCATGACTCATTCGCAGAGCTGAAGCTGCAGCAAGCGTCCTGGCAAAGACCATCATGCTCTAAAAGTGCGCCTCAAGCTGACTCATCCCTCCATGAAGCGCCAAAAGCCGACCTTGGGTCTCGCGCCGATAGCCGACGTTCGAACGTTGCGATGCTTACCCCCATCGTAGCGCGGCCGTATGGACCGGCGCGTCCCAGAGTTGGATCAGGCTGTCGTCCAGCGCCGTCACGGTCAGCGAACAACCCGCCATGTCCAGAGAGGTGACGTAAGACCCAACCAGCCCACGTGCGATGGCGAGACCGCGCCCCGCCAAGACGCGCCTTGCAGCATTGGCCATCAGATAGAGCTCCATGGCGGGCGTCCCGCCGAAGCCATTGACGAGCAGCAGGCAGGGCGCGCCGCCCTTCAGCGAGAGATCGTCGAGGATCGCGCCCATCATTTCGTCGGCGATAGCGTCCGCCGTTGCCAGCTTCATGCGCCGCCGGCCCGGCTCGCCATGGATGCCGACGCCCATCTCCATCTCATCCTCGGCGAGCGAGAAGGTCGGCTTGCCGGCTGCGGGCACGGTGCAGGATGTGAGGGCCACGCCCATCGACCGGGTGCGCCGGTTGACCTCCTCGCCGAGGGACTTCAGCGCATCGAGGTCGCGGCCCTGCTCGGCGGCGGCGCCGACCATCTTCTCGACAATCAGCGTGCCTGCGACGCCGCGCCGGCCGGTGGACCAGGTCGAGGCCGGGACCGCGACGTCGTCGTCGGTGACGACGGTCGCGACCGGGATCTGGGCCATCTCGGCCGCCATCTCGAAATTCATCACGTCGCCTTCATAGTTCTTGACGATGAAGAGCGAGCCCGCCGACGTACCGACGGCGTCCACCGCCGCCAGCATCTGGTCCGGCGTCGGCGAGGTGAAGACCTGCCCCGGACAGGCGGCATCGAGCATGCCGGTCCCGACGAAGCCGGCATGCAGGGGTTCGTGGCCAGAGCCCCCACCCGAAATCAGCGCAACCTTGCCAGGCTTCAGCACCTTGCGCCGAACAAACTTCTCCTCTTCGCCGAGCATGAGGATATCGCCATGGATGGCGGCGAGTCCCTGGAGGCTCTCCGACAGAATGCCGTCGACCGCGTTGATCAGCTTCTTCATTGGCTCCCCCCCTGCCCGTCGGCGTCTTCGTCGTCGGCGGCCGGGATCAGCGACACCAGGCCGCGCGCGACCCCCAGCACGATATGGTCGGCCCGGGCATTCAAGTCGGCGCTGCCGAAATCCGGCAGCTCGACGACCAGCCGGCGCATCGGCCGCCCGGCATCGACCACCTCCAAGCGCCCGGGATGCGCAGCGCGATAGGCGTTCAGGAAGGCCTGCCGCTCCGGGGGCGCGAAATGGCAGACATGGAAGATCGTCTCCAGATGCTGCACCGGCACCGGCGTGGCATAGGCGGGGCTGATGATCTGCGAAATGAAGCTGCGGTTCTTGCCAATGGCTTCCGCCAGCCGCTGCCGGGTGCCGGAGGGTCGGTTCTCGATGACCGCGCGCAGGATCGCCTTGTACGCGGCCAATGGCGAAGAGTCGGCCGGGAGGGTTTCGGGGCCGGTCATGCGTCCGTCCCTGGCTGCAAGAGATCGACCTCACGGATCGCTTCCTTCGCCATCGCCAACAGCCCGGGAGAGACCGATACGGCCCGGACGCCGGCCCGCAGCAATGCGGCGATGGCACGCGGATCGCCCCCCGCATCGCCGCAGAGACTGACCTCTCGACCAAGCTCGGCGCCATGGCGCGCGACATGGGCTATCATGGCGAGCACGCCGGGATGCAGGACATCGGCATAGGCCGCGACCTCCGATCCATCGCGCGCGGCGGCGGTCGCGTATTGCGTCAGATCGTTGGAGCCGATCGAGAAAAAGGCGGCGTCGAAGGTCGCGACCGCCATGGCGGCGGCCGGAACCTCGACCATGATGCCGAGCGCAGGCGCTGCATGCGGCAATCCTTCCGCCGCGAGTTCCGCCAGAACGCTGTCCAACAGCACTCGCGCTTGTTCCAGTTCCAGCGCTGCGGTGACCATGGGCAGCATGACCTTGAGCGGGCCCAGGCTCGCCGCCCGGGCCAACGCCCGCAACTGGACACGAAAGACCTCGGGATGGCGCAGGGACAACCTGATGCCACGCAGGCCAAGAAAGGGATTGGTCTCGCCATCGATCGTGTAGCCGGCGATGGGCTTGTCTCCGCCGGCATCCAGCGTGCGGATCGTCACCGGCCGGCCGCCAGCCCAGTGCAGCAACGCGGCATAGGTCTCGAACTGGCGCGCTTCATCCTGCAAGGCCTGCTCGACCAGGAACTCCGTGCGGGTCAGGCCGATGCCGTCGCAAGCCTCTGCCGGGAAGCCGACGAGATCGGCCATCCCCGCGACATTGACCATCACGGCGATCGGGGTCCCGTCGCGGGTCAGCGCAGGCTCACGCTTGCGGGTTTCCGCCTTGCTCCGCAGGTGGCCGAGCTCGTCTGCCCGCCGTCGCGCCTCGTCGATGCTCGCGCGCGACGGGCCCGTCAGAACGAGACCTGCCATGCCATCGACGACGACCGTGCCGGAGACCGCCTCCCAGTCGGAGCCGATGCCGACGACCATCGGCACGCCACGCCCGCGCGCCAGCATGGCGACATGGCTGGTCGGGCTGCCGGCCCCGAGCACGATGCCGCCGCCTTGCGACCAATCGATGCCGAGGAAGGCGGAGGGCGGCAGATCCTGCGCCAGGATGACGGCGCCGGGCGGCGCATTCGTCAGTTCGGGCAAGCCGAAAAGCTGGCGCAGAACCCGGTCCCGGATGTCAGACAGATCTGCGGCGCGGGCGCGGAAATAGGCGTCGTCAGACGCCTCATACCCCGCGATCTCCTCCGCCAGCGCCTGTCGCCAGGCCGCGTCAGCCGGCACGCCGCGCTCGATTGCCGCATAGGCGCCCTCGGTCAAGGCGTCGTCTTCGAGCAGTGCCACCTGAAAGCCCACGATATCGGCAGCCTCACCGTGAAGACTGGCCGCCAAGGCCGTGACGGCCCGAAGGGAAGCGGCAACGGCGTCCGCCAGAGCCTGTCGCTCACTTGAGACTGGACCCTTCTCGCGCCGCATCTCGCCGACGGCGCGAAAGGCCACCGCCGGGCCGAAGGCGAGCCCGGTCGATGCGGCGAGGCCGGAAAGGCGGCGTTCCATCACGCCTCACTCCTCATCGAACTTGCGTGCGACGATATCGACGAGCGCAGCGAGCGCAGCCGGAGCATCTTCGCCGCTGGCCTTGAAATGCAGCATTTCGCCCTGGGCCGCCTTGACGCGCATGATCTTCACCGGGCTCTTGGCATCCGTCCACGGGCCGGCCGCGCTGGTGGCGACCTCGATACGGGAGCCGAAGCGCTTGGCGATCTGGGTAAGCTTCACCGAAGGCCTGGCATGAAGCCCGATCTTGTTGGTGAGCAGGGCGCTGGCCGTCACCTCCTGCATCCTTGCATTCCTCTCACTACCTTTGGCCGACATGTCATTCATGCCGACATGAGTTCCTCGGCCGTCGCCTGCACGACGGCCAGCGGCGAGCCGCCGGACGCTTCGGTCGCGGCCATCACGGCGCCTTCCACAATCGGTGCATTACAGATGACGATGCGCTCGCGCCGTTCCTCCGGCATCATTTCCACCGCCATCTCGCTATTGGTCTCGGCCCCGCCGAGATCGACCAGGATGGCGACGCCCGCTTCCGACCATGCCTCGTCGATCGCCGCCATGATGGCGGCCACATCGGTGCCCAGGCCGCCTGCGGCATTGCCCCCGGCCGCGGCCAGCAGGACATTGTCGCCGACCATCTGGCGAACCATGTCGGCGGCGCCTTCGGCGACCTTGGCCGAGTGCGACACGATGACGATGCCGACATTCTTGCTGGCTGTCATGCTTTCAGGCTCCGATGGCGTTGCAGATTGCGGTGGCGAGCAGGGCCGACGAGCGTGCCCCAGGATCCATATGGCCGATCGAACGTTCGCCGAGAAACGAGGCGCGTCCGCGAATGGCCTTGAGCGGCACCGTCGCCTCGGCCGCAGCCCTGGCGACTTCGGGAAGGCGCGTCGTGAGATCGGCGCCGCCATGGGCGAGTGCGGTCTGGAGCGGCGCCAACACGTCGAGCATGGTCTTCTGGCCGAGATCGGACTTGCCTCGCGCCTTCACGGCCTCGATCGCTGCGGCCAGCGCCCGCGCCACATCCGCAATCGTCGGCTCCGGCGGCAGCTCCTTACCGAGCGTCATGAATAGCGTGCCGTAGAGCGGCCCTGAGGCGCCGCCGACTTTCATCACCAATGTCATGCCGATGGCCTTCAGGGCGTCGGGCAAGGGCTTTGCCGTGATCGGATCCATGTCCGCCAGCACCGCCTCGAAACCACGCTTCATGTTCAGGCCGTGGTCGCCGTCGCCAATGGCCTGGTCGAGCGCGGTCAATTCATCGGCATGGGCCACGATTGCCCCGGCCATGGCCTCGATCAGCTTCTTCTTCAACGCGCCATCCATGGTTCACCTCACCCGCTGGCCGTCGGCGTCGAAGAACAGCGGCTTGAGCAGGCTCACGCTCACCTCGTCGCTGACATCCAGGCCTTCATCCGGATCGACCAGGCTGACGATCTGCTGCTGGTTCACTGCGATATGCAGGTGGTTCTGATCGCCGAGCCGTTCGATCCAGTTGACCTTGCCCGTGACCGCACCGTTCCTGGCCTTGGCGATGGCGAGATGTTCGGTGCGCACGCCAACCGTGGTCGTGTTGGCCGGCGCCTCCAGATCGGGGAAGAGCGCGCGCGGCAACAGGTTGATGCCGGGGCTGCCGAGGCGGGTGGCGACATAGATGTCGCTCGGGTCCTCATAGATGCTGCGCGGCGTTCCGATCTGCACCAGGCGGCCGTGGTTGATCACGCCGATGCGCGAGGCCAGCGTCATGGCTTCGGTTTGATCATGCGTGACGTAGAGGATGGTCGCACCGAGATCCTGCTGGATATGCTTCAGCTCGATGCGCAATTCCGCGCGCAGCTTGGCATCGAGCGAGGAGAGCGGCTCATCCATCAGATAGATCGACGGGCTGCGCACCAGGGCACGGCCGATCGCGACGCGCTGCATCTGGCCGCCAGAGAGCTGCGTCGCGCGGTTCTGCAGCTTGTCCTCGATCTTGAGGAGCTTTGCGACATGGCCGACCGCGCGCCGGATCTCGTCCTCGGGCGTGCGCCGTGTCGGCGACCGCAAGGGGAAGGCGAGATTGTCGAAGACGCTGAGATGCGGATAGAGCGAGTATTGCTGGAACACGAAGGCGACGTCGCGCGCCGCCGGCGGCAGCGCCGTGACATCGACGCCGCCGATGAAGATGCCGCCGTCATCCGGGGCCTCCAGCCCGGCAATGAGGCGCAAGGCTGTCGTCTTGCCCGCGCCCGTCGGCCCCAGCAGCACGACGAACTCGCCATCGGCGATGGTGAGCGACAGATCGCTCGCGGCCTGCACCGCACCGAACCGCTTCGAGACCTGCGTCAGCGTGACCTCAGCCATGGGTGCGCCTCGTCGTGCTGGCCTCATGCAAGGCTGAGCGGATCGCCTTTCCCGTCACCGCATCGAACAGCGATAGCCGCTCCGGCTTGAACGACAGGCTGACGCGGTCGCCGGCGGCCACCGGCAGATAGGCAGGCAAGCGCGCCTTGAGCTTGCCGCGCGGGGTGGCGACCGTCACGATCTGGTTCGTGCCGAGATATTCGGTGCCAAAAATCTCGCCCGGAAGGGCGCTGCCCTGCCGGCCGGGATCGCCGATGACGATCTGCTCGGGCCGCACCCCAAGCGCCAGCGGTCCGGGCGCGTGGCTCTCGCGCAGTTCCGGCAGGGTCACGCAGGCGGCATCGATGCTGACCGAGGTCGAGCCCGCAATGGCCGCGCCGTCGAAACGGATGAAATTCATCGCGGGCGAGCCGATGAAATCCCCGACGAACATCGAATTCGGGCGGTCATAGATCTCCTGCGGCGAGCCGAGTTGCTCGATCACGCCATCGTTCATCACCGCGATCTTGTCGGCCATCGACATCGCTTCGAGCTGGTCATGGGTGACATAGACCGTCGTCGCCTTCAGCCGATCGTGCAGGGCGCGCAGTTCGCCGCACATCAGATGGCGGAACTCGGCGTCAAGCGCGCCCAGCGGCTCGTCCATCATGAAGGCCTTCGGTTCGCGCACGATGGCGCGTCCGAGGGCGACCCGCTGTCGGTCGCCGCCGGAAAGACCGGAGACCGATTTGTCGAGCAGATGCTCGATGCGCAGCACGCGCGCCGCTTCCTCGACGCGCCGTCTCGTCTCGTCCCTGGACACCCCCATCGAGACCAAGGGAAAGCTGATGTTCTTGCGCACGTTCATATGCGGGTAGAGCGCAAAGAGCTGGAACACCATGGCGATGTCGCGTTCGCGCGCCCGCTTGAAGGTGACATCCTCACCATCGAGCCGGATGCTGCCGGAGGATGGCAGTTCCAGCCCCGCAACCATCCGCAACGTCGTCGTCTTGCCGCAGCCGGAGGGACCCAGCAGGCAGAAGAAATCGCCGTTCTCGACCGTGAAACTGGTATCGCGCACCGCCATGAAGGCGCCGAACCGTTTCACCAGATTATCGACCCGGATCTCGGCCATGGCTCACTCCGGGAATTTGGTGACGAAGGTGAACATGACGACGCCGATCAGGGTCGTGACGAAGGAATGGCCGTAGAGCGTCAGCGAGAAGGGCTGCAGCAGCATCAGCACGCCGGCCGAGATCAGCAATGTTGCCAGTGTCTCCATCGGTCCGCGTCGCAGCGCCTTCGGCCAGCGCGATGCGGCCGCACCTTGCGGCTCACGGGAGTGGCTCGGATGCCGGTTGATTTGCAGGTTCATTTGCGCACCGCCCCGAAGGTGATGCCGCGCAGGAGGTGCTTGCGCAGCAGCACGGTGAAAACCAGGATCGGGATCAGGAACAGCGTCGTTCCCGCCGCAACCGCCGGCCAATCCTGCCCGCCCTCGCCGATGATGATCGGGATGAAGGGTGGCGCGGTCTGCGCCGTGCCCGAGGTGAGCAGCACGGCGAAGGCATATTCGTTCCAGGCGAAGATCAGGCAGAAGATCGCGGTCGCGACGATGCCGGTCGTGGCCTGCGGCAGCACGACCTTGCGGAAGGCCTGCAGCCGCGTGTAGCCGTCGATCATCGCCGCCTCCTCGTATTCGCGGGGGATCTCGTCGATGAAGCCCTTGAGCAGCCAGACGGCCAGCGAGACGTTGACCGAGGTGTAGAGCAGGATCATGCCGAGCCGCGTGTCGGAGAGGCCGAGCTCGCGATACATCAGGAAGATCGGGATCGCGACGGCGATCGGCGGCATCATCCGTGTCGAGAGGATGAAGAACAGCAGGTCGTCCTTCAGCGGCACCTTGAAGCGCGAGAAGGCATAGGCCGCGCAGGTGCCCAGCCCCACCGAGAGCAGCGTCGAGCCGAAGGCGATGATCAGCGAATTGACGAAGCGCGGCACATAATTCGACGGGCCGACGACCACCATGCTGCGCGAGCGTGCGATCTCTTCGCAGGCGGAATTCGCAGGCGGGAGCGAGGCGAGATAATCCGCCGTCTGGCGCGAGCGCGTGTTGAACAGGTTGCAATAGCCTTCGATCGAAGGCTCGAAATGCACGAACGGCACGACCTTGGGCGGGTAGGAGATCGAGTCCGGCGGCGTCTTGATGCTGGTCAGGCCGATCCAGAGCAGCGGCACGATGGCCACCAGCGCGTAGAGAACGACGATGGTACCGGCCAGCAGCTTGACGCGTCCGCTCGGCGCGACGACGGAATGAGCCGTGGAAAGAGCGCCGCTCATCGTGCCTTCACCTTGTTCAGCGCCTTCACATAGATGTTCGCCAGCCCGAACACGGCGACGAACAGGATGATCGCGAAGGCGGAGGAATAGCCGGTGCGCCAGGCCTCGAAGGCGGCACGCTTCAGCGTGATCGAGGCGAGTTCGGTGGTCGAGCCCGGGCCGCCCGAGGTCAGGAGGTTGACCATGTCGAACATCTTGAAGTTCTCGATGCCACGGAAGAGCACGGCCAGCATGATGAAGGGCAGGCACATCGGCAGCGTGATCGAGATGAATTGCCGCCAGTTGCTGGCTCGGTCGACTTCGGCTGCCTCGTAGATGTAGTCCGGGATCGAGCGCAGGCCGGCCAGGCAGATCAGCATCACATAGGGCGTCCACATCCAGGTATCGACGATGATGATCGCCCAAGGGCTCAGCTTCACATCGCCGAGCATCTGGAAGGAGGACGGCGCAATACCGGAGAAGAACGAGACCACGTAATTGAACAGGCCGATCTGCGGCTGGTACAGGAAGGTCCAGAAATTGCCGACCACCGCCGGCGACAGCATCATCGGGATCAGGATCAGCGTGGTCCAGAAGCCATGGCCGCGGAATTTGCGGTCGATCAGGTAGGCCAGCGCAAAGCCGATGACGGTCTGCAGCAGGATCGTCCAGAACACGAAATGCGCCGTCGCCTGCATGCGCTGCCAGATTTCCGGATCCGACAGGATCGTCTGGTAGTGATCGAGCCCGACATTGCGCAGCGGCGCATTGGGGCGATTGGCGCGGTAATTGGTGAAGGAGAGCTGGATCGTCCAGATCAGCGGGAACAGGTTGATCGCGAGCAGGAGGATCATCGTCGGCGCGATGAAGATCCAGGCGATGGCTTTGTCGCTGAGACCCCGGACCCGTTGGGCGATCGGGGAATAGGCTGCGCGCATCGCTGCCGCGCTCCTGATGCCGGTGACGTCGCTCGCATTCATGACTCAGCACCGTTCAAAGGCAAGGTCGAGGACTGGCTGCGCCACCTGCGATGAGGCGCAGCCCCGGTTCAGCTGGGCGAAGGCCCGCCTGCGTCAGAACTTGCCGTCTTCCTTGAAGACCTTGGTCCAATCCTGGATCAGCAGGTCGAGCGCCTCTTTGGCGGTGCCCTTATCCGCCACGACATAGTCGTGGACGCGCGCCTGTTCCGCCTGCAGCAACTGCGCATAGGACGGCTCGGCCGAGAAATCGACGACCTGGCCCATGGCGACGAGGAAATCAGCCGCGAAGGGCGCGGATTTGGCGAAACCGGGATCGTTCAGCACGCCCTTGTGGCAGGTATAGCCGCCGAGCTCCCACCACTTCTTCTGCACGTCGAGCGAGGCGAACCATTTGACGTAGGCCAGCGCCTCGGCCCGGTTCGGCGAATAGGCGACGACCGAGAGGCCCTGCCCGCCGAGCTGCGAGCCCTTCTCCTTCTCAGGCGGATTGACGAAGAAGCCGATCCTGTCGCCGCCGACATTGGGATCCTTGTACAGGCCGGGAAAGAAGGCGAACCAGTTCATCTGCAGGGCCGCCTGTCCGGATTTGAAAGCGTCCAGGCCCTCTTGCATATAGGCGTTGGAGTAGCCCGGCGGGGTGCAGCATTTGTACAGGGACTTGTAGAACTCCAGGCCCTTCACGGCATCGTCGGAGTTGACGAAACCGGCCATGGCGTAGGGCTTCTTCGGGTCCTCATATTTGAAGCCGAAAGGATAGAGCGCGTTGGCGACGCCCATCGTGATGCCTTCCGAGCCACGCTCGGTGAAGATCGCCGCGCCATAGACCTTCTTGCCGTCGATGTCGCGGCCCTGGAAGAACTCGGCGATCTGCTTCAGCTCGGTCTGCGACTTCGGCGCGGCGAGCTCGCGGTTGTATTTGGCCTTGAATTCGGCCTGCAGCTCAGGTCTGGAGAACCAATCCTTGCGGTAGGTCCAGCCGAGCGCATCCCCCATGGCCGGCAGCGCCCAGTAGTTCGGCGTATTCTTCGGCCATTCGGCATAGCCGGTGACGGTCGCCGGCATGAAGTCGTCGATCTTGATCCCTTCCTTGGCGAAGAAATCGTTTAGTTTCACGTAATGATTGTTCTCGGCGGAGCCGCCGATCCACTGCGAGTCACCGATGATCAGATCGCAGAGCTTGCCCTTGGAATTGAGCTCGTTGAGCATGCGGTCGGCGAAATTCGGCCAAGGCACGAACTCGAACTTCATTGCGATATTGGTCTTGGCGGTGAAGTCTTTGGAGAGCTCGACCAGCGCATTGGCCGGATCCCAGGCCGCCCAGCAGAGCGTCAGCGACTTGCCCTGGGCCTGAGCCTCCGTGGCAGCCAGCGCGGCGCTCCCGGCAATGGTCGCGGCAAGCATCCAGGTCCTGATTATTTTCATGATCTTCCCTCCCTTGGCGTGCCGTCACCAGCCGTCATTGGGGTGACGGGTGAACCTGCGTGACCGCGAAGGGCACAGCCGGAAGAAGGGGCACGGCCGACGCGGGGCGTTTCCTCACGCCGCCTCGGAACTAACCGTCCAAGTTCAGCGATTTGTTTAGTACATCGCCAATCACTAAACATGTCAAGCGATGAAGATGGCCGACAACATGCTGCAATGCGGCGATTTTTTGCCGCGATGCACAAGTTTAGTGAATTCCTGAGTACCGTCGAGGTTGGGGCAGCGTGGCCCGTCATGTGCTTCATCAAGCGGAAGCAGGCTTGCCTGACAGGTCCGCGAAGCGGTCGATCGAGCATGGGGAACTCAAGCGCGACGGGCCAGACGGCGCTTAACACGTTGTCGCCAGTGGACCCGCCGACCTTCTGCCGAGGGCGGCGAGCCTCTACGCGTATAGCCCCTTCCCCAGGATTGAGTTCGAACCCTTTGGGCGCGCCATTTCGGTCATACCGATACAGAACTGCGAACACTCGGCCGCCCAAGGAAGGATGCGCGGGAAGGGAGCGCTCCATAGCGCCGCTCTGCAACTATTTCCCAACGTGGCCGGACCGCGCCAGAAGCGGATCCTAGAGGCGTGCCTGGGAACGGATGTTCGATTCGAACGTGCTTTTCGTCGTTCATCGAGAGGCTTTCCAGACGCAGGAAAAGCCGAGATGTCAGACGGAGGAACTCGCATTGGCTGGGGCCTCGACACGGCGCCAATTGCACCCGCCGTGATAACCGAACCGAGCATGCTTTAACGCAACAAATGTGGAGGCGCCGGGGTCGGCGCGCTCCACATCTTCAGCTGTCAGCGAATACTATCGAGTACTCACTTAGCCTCCGCTGATTGGGCAACGCAGGCCGCTTTTAGACAATAGAGGGTCGGGTCTCGAAACTCGATCGGATCATTGTCTGCCATCAGACGTGCCATGCGCCCCGCACTTAGTCAATACAGAATCGAATTGACTCATGAATCATTCTCAATCGGATTGGTGGACAAATTCCATTATCTGAAAAACTGGCTTTGACCCGTCTCCGCCCCCAACTCGATCTGGATGATAGCTACCCCCAAGCCGCTCCCCGCAAACGGGATACGGATCCGGGACGTTGCGGCACGGCAAGCTGCGGGTCGTTGAAGATCGAGCAGCGATAACGATGCTGATCAAGCCGGTGCCGGAGAGGAATGCCGCCAGAAAAAAAGCCCCGGGTTTCCCCGGGGCTTCCGACTAGGACCGGAAAACCGATCAGAAGTCGCGCTGGATGCGCAGGCGGCCGGCGACCGAGTCTTCCGACTTGATGCCGAGGACCGCGCTGCGAGCAGCGGCGTTGCTCACGCTGCCGACCGGCGAACGGATATCGAGGTGCGAGTAGAGCACTTCGACACCGATATCCAGGCCGGAGACCGGCGACCAGATCAGGTTACCAGCGAGGATGAGCTCCTTCGGATCAGCCGAGCGAGCGGTGAGACCACCGAAAGCAACCGCCGCCGCGTCGAGGTACTTGAACTTCACCTCGGAGTACGAACCGAAGATCTCGGTGCGCAGGGTGGGGGTCCAGAAGTGGCGGAACGCCGCGACGACCGACCAGCCGGTCGAGTTGTCGACATTGCCGGTGACCGGGTTCAGCGCGGCATCAGCCAGCACCAGACCGCCGATGCGGCCGAGACCCAGGCTGCCCGGGCTCCAGCCGAGATAGCCGAGAGCGCCGTCAGCATAAGCAGCCTGCAGCCAGAAGGCGTCGCCAGCGGCGAGCATCGGCAGGTTGATCTTCACGCCGCCCTGGATGGCCCAGACCATCTCGTCGCCGTCGACAGCGCCGAGAGCCGCAGCCGTGGCGTACTTACGCTGGCCGACAGCGCCGGACAGCTGAGCCGAACCCCAGCCCTGATCGACGCGCAGCGACGCGATCAGATCCGGGTAGTCCTGACCCTGGACGACGGCCGCAGCAGCGCCGCCGCCGACCAGCGGGTTGAACACCGCGCCCGGCAGCTCGCGGCCGGACGTGCCCGAGGTGCGGTCTTCCGCCGAGATCGTGGCCGAGAAGCCCGAACCGAAGGTGGCGGTGTAGGCCAGCAGGTTGACGCGCGTATCCGACGTGCGAACCGAGTTGAAGCCGAGGTCGTTGGCATAGAAGTCGAAGAACGACTGAGCGCGACCAGCGGTGATCGGGCCGAACTGGACGAAGGCCAGGTCGAGCAGCGAGCCGGTGGAGGTCGACGAAGCGCCGCGGACGAAGCCCGGGACGGTCGCGCCGACGTTGAACGGGGTG
>WPCJ01011628.1_pt1 | contig 20718 bp, 16 predicted proteins | sample 5399831 | NCBI WGS metagenome assembly WPCJ01 (sample SAMN12869470, study PRJNA574797) | sludge metagenome | isolation source: wastewater treatment of pH10 | place: China:Beijing | collected 2019-05-20 | reverse complement strand
ACCCGCGAGGCAGGCGTTTCCAAGGGCACGATCTATGTCTACTTCATCAGCAAGGAAGAGCTGTTCGAAGCGCTGGTCGAGGAAGAACGCACGGCCATCTTCCGCAATCTCTATGAGACGCTGGACAATCCGGGCGATCTGCGCAGCACGCTGACGCGTTTCGGAACCGGGCTCGCGCTCAGGATCACCTCCAACAAGGTGATCCTCGCACAGCGCGTCGTCATCGGCGCGGCCGACCGCATTCCCGAGCTTGGCCGGCGTTTTTATGAGAGAGGCCCCAAGCACGGACATGAGCGTCTGGTCGCCTTCCTGTCGAAAGCGGTGGAGCGGGAACTGCTCGACATCAGGGACGTCACGCTGGCAGCCTATCAGTTGACCGAGCTGTGTCTGGCGGGCCTTGCGCGGCAGCGTCTGTTCGGCTTCCGCCCCGACGCCCCCACACAGGAGGAGGTAGAGCGGATCGCAAGTGCCGGCGTCGATATGTTCCTGAAAACCTATGGCACGGCGAAACTGGCCGCGCTGGAGCGGGCACGCGAAAGCTGACGACCTGCCCTCGCGCGACTCCGGGACCTCAGGCCCCCCTTCCCCTCATCCTTTTATCCTGCGCCGGCGCCAAAGTGCTGCGGCTTCATCTCGCAGGTCATCGAAGGCAGTGTGTTGCGGTCGCATACTCAGCAGAGCGGCAGCGGCGGTGTCGATGACGATTTGCCGTGGCCGCTCATCCCGCACCCGGTTTTCCCAAACGCCCTGCCAGTATTCCAGACTGGTCAGACCGGTCGAACCATCGAGCCTGGGTTCGGGAACGGATGGAACGAAAACTTCTGAAGGCTTGCCATCGACAAGCCGGTATATCGTCGTTGGCCTGTAAGGATTGAACTCGCCGACATCACGAACACTGCCGAGAATGGCAAGATTCGGCAATCCGGCGGCATGTGCCGTATCGCGATGCAGCAACTGGTTGGCCGGCTGCGCAACGCCGAGCAGGCTGGCGGGGGCTCCAAGCGGATTGAGGAGATGCAGCATGAGGTTCACCGGTGTGCGCATCTGGAAAAGCCGGTAAAGCAAAGGCAGATGCGGCATCCGCTGAGTCATGGCCGTCAAAGGCATGAAACCGATGCCATGCGTTTCCACCACCTGCGGCGCCGCCTCCATGGATGTGCAGACAGGAATGCCGATGCCACTGGCGGCAGCTTCCAGCTTGCCCTGATCAATTTCTTTCCCGAAGCCATGCAGCAGCACGCGAATGCCCGATTGCGCGAGCAGCTTTCCCGCCTGCATGAGCCAGGGCATGGCTGTGGAGCGCGGCGACAAATAGATCGGCAGATCCAGATCCACGATACCCGCGCCCACATCGGGCGCTTCAATATGCTGGCGACTGGCCCGCACGAAACCTGCCAGTTCTCCGGCAGTCAGGCCGCGATAGTGCATCGTTGCCAGCAGCGCGCCGGTCTGGGCCGGATCCGCGTGACCCTCAAGGATAATGGAAAACGCTTCCTGTGCCTCGTCGGCATCAAGCGGACGTGAACTTCCGACGCCCGCCGCGGTGGTGGCAATATGTTTGGCCAGTCTTTGCATCGGATCGGCGTTATGCCCGATGCTCGCCAGACGGCGGGCATGGTGGATGGGCAGGGGCTGGCCTTCCAGACGGTTTTTCGGCCGATAACCGAGAGGAACCACATCGACGATCGGCACGGCTTTCCACTCCGGGATCTGCCGCGACGGACGTTCCGTGACAGGGCTGGTCAGGTCTTCCGCCTCGGAAGCGACCGCCCGCACCCGCAGGCGCAGCGATTCCGCGAAAGGCGTGGGGATCATGCCCTGCGCCGTCCTGATAAGAATCTGGTCGCCATACAGCTCGCGAATCTGCTTGAGCAGCCGGCTCATGGCCGGAGCGCCCAGCCCGAGGCGCGCAGCCGCCCCGTTCACGGATTTTTCAACAAGCAGCGCATCGAGCGCAAGGATCAGCCGCAACCTGCCCAGAGGCGCCTCGGCCTGTGCTTCCTTTGCGGAAGACGTCCGATTGCCTGGAGGGGGCCTAATTTTAGCCGATTTTATCGTTGAATTTCCTATGACCCTGCTCCCGCAAGCGCCCATATTTGCGCACGTCCGCGCGGTCCCTCCCCAAATTGCGTTTTTCTGAATTTGGTATCGTTCAAAAACATCGGCATTGACCCTGTGAGCGCCAATTCTGAATAGGACTATTACGCTCATATTTTATAAAGGGGTTATCCGCATGTGGCGAGAGGGTTCGACAGAACGCAGTTGCGAGGGCAATGCTGCGGGCTCGGTGATGCGCTGGAAACGGGCTCTTGCAGCGTGTTCCTGCCTTGTCGCGGCAGGCGCACTCAGTGCTCCGGGCACCGCTTTCGCACAGACTGCGGAAGATGAGGAGAACGGCGTTACGGTTCTCAAGCAGATCGTGATCACGGCCACCGGCTTCGAGCAGAACGTCAAGGACGCCCCTGCAAGCATCACCGTGGTTTCCCGCGAAGAACTGGAAAAAGGTTCGTTCCGCGACCTGACCGATGCGTTGCGCGAGGTTCAGGGCGTGGCGGTGACCGGCGTTGCCAACGAAAAGGATATTTATATCCGCGGCCTGCCGGGCACCTACACGCTGATCCTCGTCGACGGAAAGCGCCAGAGCACGCGTGACGCGCGAACCAACGGCAATTCAGGCTTCGAGCAGAGCTTCATTCCGCCGATCAGCGCCATCGAGCGCATCGAGGTCGTACGTGGTCCTATGTCCTCCCTCTATGGGTCGGACGCGATGGGCGGCGTCATCAACATCATCACCCGCAAGGTCGCCGACGTGTGGTCGGGGTCGGTGACGGTCGACGGCACGCTCCAGCAGCACTCGCAGTTCGGAAATTCCGGACAAGTTTCCTTCTATGGCAGCGGACCCGTCATTCAGGACAAACTCGGCCTGCAGATCTGGGGCCGGGGCCTGAAGCGCGGAGAAGATAGTTTCCTCGGCGGCGTCACCGATGCCAAGGAGGGGGATATTGCGGGTCGCCTGACCTTTACGCCCAATGAAGATCACGACATCATCCTCGAAGCAGGGCGTACCCGCGTCAGGCGCGAGGCGACCGCTGGCGAAACGCTCGCCGCAACGGCGAACGGAACCTACAATTACAACGACAGGGATCACTGGTCGCTGACACATGTCGGGCGCTGGGGCTGGACGACCTCCGAAATCTCGTTCTCTCAGGAATGGGCCGAGCGCACGAGCTTCGCGTGGACGCCCGCCCAGAGTGCTTTCGTCGAAAATGCCCGCTCTCCGGAAATCCGCAACTCGGTTCTGGATGCCAAGTTCACGACGCCGTTCGAACTCGGCGGCCTGCATACCATGGTGGTCGGCGGTCAGTATTTCGATGCGACGCTGACCGACCAGAACCCCGGACGTCGTACGGGCCAGGACGAGAAGTTCCAGATCGAACAGTGGGCCCTTTTCGTCGAGGACGAGTGGAAGATCAGCGATGTCTTCGCCCTGACGGGTGGCCTGCGCATGGACCATCATGAAATCTATGGCGCACATTACAGCCCCCGCCTCTACGGCGTGTGGAACGCGACCGAGCAGCTGACGGTCAAGGGCGGTGTTTCAACCGGTTTCCGTGCACCCGACGTGCGTTCGATCGCCCCCGGTTATGCCTACACCACCGGCGGCGCCGGCTGCAGCTACGGTCCCAACGGAACTTGCGGCGTCATCATCGGCGATCCCAATCTCAAGCCCGAGAAGAGCACCAGCTACGAAATCGGCGCGATCTGGGACAATTACAGCGGCCTGTCGATGGGCGCGACGTATTTCTATACGGATTTCAAGGACAAGATTGCCAACGCCCTTGTTCTCGATGCCAACGGCGATCCGGAACGCTGGTCTGAAGATCCCAACTACCGCCTCTGGTACAATTACAACATCGATGACGCTGTCATTCAGGGCATCGAGCTGACGGCCACATGGGAAGCAACGCCGACCCTGACCTTCCGCGGCAGCTATACCTATACCGACTCCAAGCAGAAGACCGGTGACTACAAGGACTTCCCGCTGGCCCGCACGCCCGAGCACATGGCAAACGTGCGCGCCGACTGGATCACGCCGATCGACGGTCTGGCGACGTGGGCCTCGGTCAACTACCATGGTTCTGAAATCGCCTCTGGCGCGCGTATCGGAAGCAACGGAACGCCGGTGGTCATCAACGGCAAGACGGGGCGCAAGTACGGCGACTATGCAACGGTCGATTTCGGTGCATCCTACGCCTTCAATGAAAATGTCGTGCTGAAGGGTGCGGTCTACAACCTCTTCGACAAGAAGGTGGAGGCGACCGACTACAACACCACCATGGAAGGCCGCCGCCTGTGGGTCAGCCTGACCACGAACTTCTGAGCGTCGGGGCTCTGAAACGGCTGCTTTTGCGGCAGTGAAGACACATGGTCCGGGCACGAAACCGTGTCCGGGCCAGCTTCGTATCATTTGAACGGGAACTCGGGATGAAGCTGGACAGACGCTCTATATTGTTCTCACTCGCGCTTGGTGCGCTTTCCCTGCAAATGGCTCCTGTGGTTGCCGTTGCAAAGGACATCACCGTCAAGCACACGCAGGGCGAGATTTCGCTGCCCGCGGCCCCGAAGACGGTTCTTGTCTTCGACATGGCCTCGATCGATACGCTTGATGCGCTGGGTGTGGAGATCGCGGGCGTCCCGGCGTCCAACTTCCCGCCCTATCTGGCGAAGTACGCAGGCGACGAATATGCGAAGATCGGATCGCTGTTCGAGCCCGATCTGGAAGCCGTCAATGCCGCCGATGCCGACCTGATCATCGTCGGCGGCCGTTCCAGCGCCAAATTCGCCGAACTGTCGAAGATCGCGCCGACCATCGACCTGACCGTCGACAACACCAACCTTGTCGACAGCGTGAAGTCGAACGTGTCACTGCTGGGCGAAGTGTTCGGCAGGGAAAAGGAAGCCGCGGACAAGATCGCGGCGCTGGATGCGTCCATCGCCGCCGCGCGTGAGGCGGCCAGGGGCGCCGGCAAAGGCCTGCTGATCCTGACCACCGGCGGCAAGATGAGCGCCTATGGTCCGGGCTCGCGTTTCGGCATGCTGCATTCGGTGTTCGGCGTCGAGCCGGCGCGCGCAGACCTGCAGGCCGGCAATCATGGTCAGGCGATTTCCTTCGAGTTCATCCTCGAGGCCAATCCCGACTGGCTGTTCGTCATCGACCGCGACGCGGCGATCGGCCGCGAAGGATCGGCCGCGCAGCAGATGCTCGACAATGATCTCGTCGGCCAGACCAATGCGTGGAAGAACGGGCATGTCGTCTATCTCGACCCCGTGAACTGGTATCTGGTCGGCGGCGGCATCACCGCGCTGAGCGCCAGCGCCGATCAGATTGCAAAGGCGTTGCGCAAGGAATAAGCCCCCGCAACAGGGTTTTTGCCCTTCATCCTGTCGATGCAGCGCTTCATTTGTTTGGGGCGCTGCATCGTCCGTTTTACAAGTTCGGTGCCATGAAAGCCTCCGGCCTCGCATTTTCCGCGCTTCTGGTCCTCGTGCTCGCCGTTGCCAGCCTGTTCGTCGGCGTCAGCGATGTTTCGCTGGCGACGCTTTTTTCGGGCGAAGCCGATGGCAGGGCACTGCATGTGCTGCTGGCAAGCCGCCTGCCGCGCACGGTTGCGCTCATTCTGGCGGGGTCCGCCATGGCGGTGTGCGGAACCATCATGCAGATGCTGGTGCGCAACCGCTTCGTCGAACCCTCGACGGCGGGCACGGTGGAATCGGCCAGCCTCGGCTTTCTCGTCATCGTGCTGGTGGCGCCCGGCCTGCCGGTGATCGGGCGCATGGCGGTAGCGGCCCTGTTCGCGCTGGCCGGCACGATGCTGTTTCTCGCCATCCTGCGCCGCATTCCGCTGCGCTCCACCCTGATGGTGCCGCTGGTCGGCATCATGCTTGGCGGGGTGATCAGCGCCGTCACCTCCTTCCTTGCCTACCGCTTCGACATGCTGCAGTCGCTGGGCGCATGGACCACCGGCGATTTCTCCGCCGTGCTCAGGGGCCGCTATGAGCTCCTGTGGATCGCCTTCGGCCTCACCTGCCTCGCCTATTTCGCCGCCGATCGCCTGACGGTCGCCGGCATGGGCGAGGATTTCACCACCAATGTCGGGCTGAATTATCGCCGCATCGCCCTGTTCGGGCTGTCGATCGTCTCGGTGGTCACGGCAGTTGTCGTCGTCACCGTGGGCATGATCCCCTTTCTGGGGCTGATCGTGCCCAACATCGTCTCCATGATCGTCGGCGACAATCTGAGGCGTTCGTTGCCATGGGTGGCCGTCCTCGGCTCCGGCATTGTGCTGGCCTGCGACATCATCGGGCGCATCGTGCTCTATCCGTTCGAGATCCCGATCGGAACGGTGGTCGGCGTGTTCGGCAGCGCGGCCTTCCTCTATCTGCTGCTGAGGAGGAACGCCCGTGTCTTCTGAGCGGCTTTCCCGGCGCAATCTTTTTGTCCTGCTCGCCCTCGCCGGAGTGATGTGCGCGGCCATCGCCGTGTTCATGACCATCGGCGCAAAGGGCCGCTGGGATTTCGTGCTGCCGTTCCGGGGCCGGAAACTCGCCGCGCTGGTGCTGGTCGCCTATGCCATCGGCGTCTCGACGGTGCTGTTCCAGACCGTTGCCGCAAACCACATCCTCACCCCGTCGATCATGGGCTTCGATGCCTTTTACGTGCTGATCCAGACGGTGCTCGTCTTCACGCTGGGCGCCGCCCGCGTCTCCACTCTCGACCCGCGACTGATGTTCCTGATCGAGGTCGGACTGATGGTAGCGTTTTCGGTGGCGCTTTATCGCTGGCTGTTTGCCAGAACCGCGCGCAGCCTGCATCTGCTGATGCTGGTCGGCGTGGTGTTCGGCGTGCTGTTCCGCAGCCTCTCAAACTTCATGCAGCGCATCATCGATCCCAACGAATTCGTGGTGCTGCAGGACCGATTGTTTGCCTCCTTCAATATCGTCGACCAGCATTTGCTGATCAGCTCGGCAATCCTCGTCCTTATTGCCTCGGTGATCGGCTGGCGCATGCTGCCGAAGCTCGACGTGCTGGCGCTCGGCCACGACATCGCCGTCAATCTCGGCGTCGATTACCGCAGGACCGTGTCTGTGGTGCTCATCGTCGTCGCCATTCTGGTTTCGGTTTCGACCGCGCTGGTTGGTCCCGTCACCTTCTTCGGCCTGCTCGTCGCCAACCTTGCCTACCAGCTGGTGCCGGGCGGACGGCATGTCATGGTGCTGCCCGTGGCCGTGATGCTCGGCATCATCTTTCTGGTCGCCGGCCAGACCATTCTGGAACGGGTCTTCTCCTTCAACTCCGCCCTCAGCATCGTCATCGAATTCGTCGGCGGGCTGGTGTTCCTGTTCCTGCTCGTCAAAGGTGTGAAGCGATGATCGAGATCCGCGACGTTTCCAAGGACTATGGCGGCAAGCTGGTGGTGGACGGCGTGACGCTGTCGCTTCCCGCCGGTGGCATCGTGTCGGTGATCGGGCCGAACGGCGCCGGCAAGTCGACGCTGCTGTCCATGATCAGCCGGCTGATGCCGATGAGCGCCGGCTCGGTGACGGTCGACGGCATGGACGTCACAAGAACGCCGAGCGACGTTCTGGCCAAGCGCCTGTCGGTGCTGCGGCAGGACAATCAGCTGATGGCCAAGCTGACCGTGCGCGATCTGGTCGCCTTCGGCCGCTTTCCCCATTCGCGCGGCAGGATCACCGCCGAGGACGACCGCCACATCCGGCAGGCGCTTGAGTTTCTCGATCTGGAAGCGCTTTCCGACCGCTTTCTCGACGAGCTTTCCGGCGGACAGCGGCAGCGCGCCTTCGTCGCCATGGTGCTGTGTCAGGACACCGATTATGTGCTGCTGGACGAGCCGCTCAACAATCTGGACATGAAACATGCCGCAGGCATGATGCGGCTGTTGCGGCGCGCGGCGGACGAACTGGGCAAGACCGTCGTGGTGGTGCTGCACGACATCAATTTCGCCTCCTGCTATTCCGATCACATCGTCGCCATGCGCGACGGCAGGGTGGCTGCACAGGGCGCGCCGGAAGAGATCATGGAAAGCGGCATCATCCGCAGCATTTTCGGCATCGACGTTTCGATCTTCCGGGAAGAAACCGGCATCTACGCCCTGTATTACAGATGACGTCCTGCAGCTGACGCAGCGCGCTGTGTGAGCGGGGCGATATACCTTCGTATATCCGCGCGATGCCAGAATATACCCATACCGCCCCTGAGCCTTGTAGCGTTTCAGAGCTGCTGCGGCTAATCAGGCAGCTGTCGGCCGCAGAGCTTCGATCAGCCCGCGCCCGCACCAGAAGGAACCCCGAAACATGCCGAGCGACAGTAGTCGACAGAGAAGGCCGTCGCGGCCACAGGAACGGGTCTGACCTTGCCGTCTCACCCGTGACACGCTGCGGCGGCGTCAGTGAGGTGAGATATGAACATCACGAAATTCTTCCGTTTTCGCGCCGGAGCCCTTCCGGCCGTGCCCGCCCGCAGCGCGCAGATCGTGCGCTTCCAGCGTAAGGCAAAGCCCCATGATCCCTTTCGCCCGGTTGTGCGCTGGCGGGTCAATCCGGCAACCGGCCGGCTGGAATGCCGCTGGACGGTGATTGCCAACACGCCGGGAGCAGCTTGTGCAGCGGCGAGCGACACTACGCCTGCCCCACTCCATGAAATACAGCGGGGCTGACACGATGTCCGCGCAACGCCCGCCGGGCTGAAAATAAGCAGCGACGGACGCGCTCCGTCGCCGCCAGCCAGCCGTCCATTTTTTCGATTCAACCAACCGGCCCCGGACAGTGCGTGGCGCGGGCGGCCTCGTGCGCCGCCTCGCCATTGCCGGGGCACTCATTGAGGACCAGAGGCGATGAACATGATCAACAAGCGGCCACCGGCCGCGACCACGCGGAAGGAAGACAGGAAACTGTCGATGCGGGCGGTGCGCGAGGCACAGAACAGCATCGAGACCACGCTCGCCAACACCAGAGGCAATCTGCAGGGGCTGACGGAAGCCGAAGCCCGCATCCGCCTTGTCGAGGATGGGCCGAACCAGGTTGCGCATGACAAGCGCCCATCGGCGCTCATTCAGTTCCTGCAGGCATTTCAGAACCCGTTCATCGCCGTTCTCGCCGTTCTGGCGGCAGTCAGCGCCGTCACCGACATCGTATTGCCGCTGCGCGACGGCGAGGCCGCCGACTACACCGGCGTCGGCATCATCGTCACCATGGTGGTGCTGAGCGCCCTGCTGCGCTTCTGGCAGGAATACCGCTCCGGCCGCGCCGCTGATGCGCTCAAAGCCATGGTCCGCACCACGGCCACCGTGCAGCGGCGCGCGGAGCCGGCGGCAGCGCCCACCCTGCAGGAGGTCCCGATGGCCGGGATCGTGGTGGGCGATGTCATCAGGCTTTCGGCCGGCGACATGATCCCCGCCGACATCAGGCTGCTGGAATCGCGCGACCTGTTCGTCAGCCAGGCCGCCCTGACCGGCGAAGCCTTGCCGGTCGAGAAATACGACACGCTGGGCTCCGTAGCCGGAAAATCGGCAGACGCGGTGGCAGGTGACCAGATGGACCTTCTGGAGCTGCCCAATATCTGCTTCATGGGCACCAATGTCGTCAGCGGCACCGCCACCGCCGTGGTGGTGGCCACCGGCGCACGCACCTATTTCGGCTCGCTGGCGAAGGCGATCGTCGGCTCTCGCGCCGAAACCTCCTTCGACCGTGGCGTCAACAGCGTCAGCTGGCTGCTCATCCGCTTCATGCTGGTGATGGTGCCTATAGTGCTGTTCATCAACGGCTTCACCAAGGGCGACTGGACGGAAGCGTTCCTGTTCGCACTGGCGGTGGCGGTCGGCCTCACCCCCGAAATGCTGCCGATGATCGTCTCCTCCAACCTTGCCAAGGGCGCGGTGGCGATGGCGCGACACAAGGTCGTGGTCAAGCGCCTCAACGCCATCCAGAATTTTGGCGCGATGGATGTTCTGTGCACCGACAAGACCGGAACCCTGACGCAGGACCGCATCATTCTGGAGCGTCACCTCGATCCCACCGGCACGCCGGATGAAAGGGTGCTGCGGCTGGCATGGCTGAACAGCCATCACCAGAGCGGCGTCAAAAATCTGATGGATCAGGCCGTCATCCAGTTCGCGGCGGGTACGCCCGATGTGGTGCGGCAGGCCGCCTCGTTCAGCAAGATCGATGAGCTTCCGTTCGACTTTGTGCGCCGGCGGCTCTCGGTCGTGGTCGAAGGCGCTGGTGGCGAGCACCTGCTCATCTGCAAGGGCGCGGTGGAGGAGATGCTGGCCATATCCACCCATGTGCGGGAGGGAGACGCCGTGCGCGAACTGGACGAAAACGGCCGCGCCCGCCTCGCCCATCTGGCCCGGGGCTGCAATGCCGATGGCTTCCGCGTCCTCGTCGTCGCAACCCGCGAGATACCGGGCGTCCAGTCGCGAGCCAGCTATGGCGTCGCCGACGAGCGCGATCTGGTGGTGCAGGGTTTCCTCACCTTCCTCGATCCGCCCAAGGAAACGGCGCGGGCAGCCATCGCGGCACTTGCCGACTATGGCGTGGCGGTCAAGGTTCTGACCGGCGACAATGAGGTGATCACCGCCAGGATCTGCCGCGAAGTCGGCCGCGAACCCGGCCTGCCGGTGCTTGGGCGCGACATCGAGGCGATGGACGATGAGGTTCTGCGCGAACTGGTCGAGGAACGCACCATCTTCGCCAAGCTCACACCGTTGCAGAAATCGCGGGTGCTGAAAGCGTTGCAGGCGAACGGCCACACGGTCGGTTTTCTCGGCGACGGCATCAACGATGCGCCCGCCCTGCGCGACGCCGATGTCGGCATCTCGGTCGACAGCGGCACTGACATCGCCAGGGAATCGGCCGACATCATCCTGCTCGAAAAGAGCCTGATGGTGCTGGAAGAAGGCGTGATCAGAGGCCGCGAAACCTTCGGCAACATCATCAAATACCTGAACATGACCGCAAGCTCGAACTTCGGCAATGTGTTCTCGGTGCTGGTAGCAAGCGCCTTCATCCCCTTCCTGCCGATGATGGCCATACACCTGCTCATCCAGAACCTGATGTACGATATCTCGCAGCTTGCCCTGCCATGGGACAGGATGGACAAGGAATTCCTGCGCAAGCCACGCAAATGGGATGCGAAGAACATTGGCCGCTTCATGATCTGGATCGGACCGACCTCCTCCATCTTCGACATCACCACCTTTGCGCTGATGTGGTACGTGTTCGGGGCCAATTCGCCGGATCAGCAGTCGCTGTTCCAGTCGGGCTGGTTCATCGAGGGGCTGCTGTCGCAGACGCTGGTCGTGCACATGCTGCGCACCCAGAAAATCCCCTTCATCCAGAGCACCGCCTCGTTGCCGGTCATGGTGATGACCGTGCTGGTGTGCGTGACCGGCATCTACATCCCCTTATCGGCCTTTGGAGCGATGGTCGGCCTGCAGCCGCTGCCGTGGGAGTACTTCCCCTGGCTGGTCGCCACGCTGCTTGCCTACTGCGTCGTCGCACAGGGCATGAAGACCATCTACATCCGCCGCTTCGGGCAGTGGTTCTGACGGGAAGGCACGACACTGACGCGCTCCCCGCAACCTGCAAGTCAGACGGGCGGCACAAGCCGCCCGTCCTTGGTCCCCAAGACAGGAGAAACGCCTTGACCCGCAATGAACTTCCGATCCTGTTCTTCGCCCCCGATGGCCGTTTCGACGCCCCCGGTCCAGCCCGCCGCCAGAATGGAATGCCCGGACGACGCAGAAACCCGAAACTACGAGGCCTGCCGTTGAGGCTCCTGTGCCTGTGTCTCGTGTTGCTTGGCACCCTCATCCTGCGGCAGGCCTCGACGCTTGCCCGGCATGGCTTCATCAACCGTCGGCAATGGTGCGCGCTGGCCCGCTGCTCTGCCGCACTTCATGCCCGTGCGTCACGGCTCCTGCGGCGAGGGCAATGGTGAGCCCCTGCCGCACCCGTCCGAAGACCGTCATGCTGGCGCAGGGTTTCGCTGCTAAGGCATCTCGTGCGAGTACATGAACCGGCTTCATTGCCGGCACGATCCAACAGAGAATGCGCAGATGAAAGCCCTGGCCACCTTCGAGCTGACAGCCTTTGCCGACACCTTTGTGGCCTTTGCGGCGGCTTTCATTCTGGGAACGCTGATCGGCGCCGAGCGGCAATATCGCCAGCGGACTGCGGGTCTTCGCACCAATGTGCTGGTGGCGGTGGGCGCGGCTGCCTTCGTCGATCTCGGCCAGCGTGTGGCGGGCGATGCGGAAGCGGTGCGGGTGATCTCCTATGTGGTCTCCGGCATCGGCTTTCTGGGCGCCGGCGTCATCATGAAGGAAGGCATGAACGTGCGCGGCCTCAACACCGCAGCAACCCTGTGGTGCTCCGCTGCCGTGGGCGCCTGCACCGGAACCGGCATGGTGGCCGAGGCCACGCTGCTGACCTGCTTCGTTCTGGCCGGCAACACATTGCTGCGGCCGCTGGTCAACATGATCAACCGCATTCCCATCGATGACCGCTCCACCGAAGCCACCTATGAGGTCAGCGTCATTTCAAGCCGCGAGGCCATGCCCCAGATGCGCGACCTTCTGGTGGAACGTCTGGAGGCTGCCGACTATCCAGTCAGCGATGTGGAGATAACCGACCGGGGCAGCAACACCGTGGAGATCGTGGCGACACTGGTTTCAACCGCCGTCGATCCGCACGAGATAGAAGCGGTGACCAGCTATCTGGAACAGCAGAAGGGCGTTTCCGACGCAACCTGGGATGGCAGCACCCGCGACTGACCGCCACCTGCCGGACAGGCCATGCGCTTTGCCCTGAGGCGTGTATAATGGGCCGGATCCGGATCATTTCTGCATTTCTCCGAACGGCAGGAAACGCTCTGACACATTGTTTCGACGCAATTCCAAACGCAAAACCGCTGCGCAATTTTGCCGGAATTGCTTTAGCCACCGGATGACATGACGTTCAGGCTCTCCACACCGCTCCGCTACAGCCAGACCCTTACCCTTGCCGCCCTTGCGGGGGTGATGGTGGCAATCTTCATTGCCGATACGGTCACGGATTACGCCATTGCCGCGGCGGTCTTCCACACCGCCGTCATTCTCATTGCCGCCCGCATCCTGCCGCCGCGTCTGGTCGTCATTCTGGCCGTCGCCTGCGTGGCGCTGACGGTGCTGAGCTTCGCGCTGACCCGCTCCGGCAGCTACGATGTCGGCATCGTCAACACCGGCATCAGCATCGTTGCCATCGGGGTCACCACCTATCTGTCGCTGAGACTGGTGGCGGCGGAGGCGGCCGCCCATGAAAGCCGCGAGCGGCTTCTGCGCATGGCGCGCGTCACCAGCCTCGGCGAACTGACCGCCTCGATCGCCCACGAGGTGAACCAGCCGCTGGCGGCTGCTGCAACCAGCGCCGGGGCCTGCCGCAGATGGCTGGAGCAGGAACCGCCGGCAATCGACAAGGCCATCCGCGCCGCTGACCGGATGGTGGAACAGACAGAACGCGCCAGCGCGGTGATCGCGCGCGTGCGCGGACTGGCCAGCGGCAAGCCGCCCCAGAAGAGCGCCTTCGATTTCAACGCGCTGGTGCATGAAATCGTCGCCATGGCGCGCGACCAGATCGAGCGCCACGACATCCATCTCAGGCTCTATCTTCAGGAAAGCCTGCCGCTGGTGATGGCGGATCGCGTCCAGATCGGGCAGGTGGTGGGGAACCTGCTCATCAACGCCATCGAGGCGATGGCCGTCTCCACCGGGAAAGCGCGCGAACTGGACCTCATCGCCGAGGTGGACGGGTCCGGATTTGTCCGCTTCTGTGTCGCCGACAAGGGGCCGGGCTTCCGTCCGGGCGAAGCAGACCATCTGTTCGATGCCTTCTGGACCACCAAGAAGGACGGGGTCGGGCTCGGTCTCACCATCTGCCGTTCCATCGTGGAAACCAATGGTGGGCGTATCTGGTCGCAGAACAATGAAGAGGGCGGCGCCATGTTTCTGGTGAGCCTGCCCGCCGCTGCGGAGACCGTTTCATGAACAGGCAAAACAGCGACGGCGAACCGGAAAAGGCCGTCGTCTATGTTATCGACGACGACCGCTCGGTGCGCGAGGCCGTGGAGGACCTTCTGGCCTCCGTGGCGCTTGAGGCCCGCGTTTTCGGCTCGGTGCAGGAATTTCTCGATCAGGATGTGGCGGATGCTCCCGCCTGCATGGTTCTGGATGTGCGCATGCCCGGCCAGAGCGGCATGGATTTCCTGTCCCATATGCAGGAACTCGGCCTGCATATGCCCACCATCATGATCACCGGACATGGCGACATCGCCATGGGCGTGAAGGCCATGAAGGACGGCGCGATCGAATTTCTCACCAAGCCGTTCCGCGATCAGGACCTGCTCGACGCCATCCATCACGGCATCGAAACCGACCGCGCGCGCCGGGCGCTGGAGGCGCAGGCATCGGAACTGCAAAAGCGGTGGGCAAGGCTTTCGCAGGGCGAGCGCGATGTCGCGCGGCTGGTGGCGCAGGGATTGCTCAACAAGCAGATCGCCGGCGAACTCGGCCTCAGCGAAATCACCGTCAAGGTGCGGCGCGGCCATGTCATGCGCAAGTTGGAGGTGCGCACTCTGGCTGAGCTGGTGCGGGTGGCGGACCGCATCGAAGCCACCACCCGCAGTCATCAGAAACCCGCTTCATTGTGAAGCCCGCCGGCCCCGCCTGCTATCGGCGGATCAGGGAGCCGATCGCCATGACGAGGGCTGTGCACATGGCGCAGGCGACGAGCACAAGATCCAGCCTCTGGCCAAACCCGGCAGCCACCAGCCCCAGCCCAAGCAGGTTGTAATAGAGCAGGCTGAGCACTGCCCCCGCGGTTCCGGGGCGATCCGTGTAATTGCGCAAGGCTCCCGCAAGGATGTTCGGGATCGCAAGAGCATAAGCCATGGCGATCACCGCCATCCCGGCCATGAAAACCGGGCTGAACGACCAGATGAACACGGTCCCCGCGCCGGCGGCCAGAAGGAACACCCCCAGCCTGACGAGATGACCAGCGCTCCATCCCCGTCGCAGCAAGGCGGAGTTTACCAGCGCGCCGGCCAGAGATGCGGCGGCAAGAACCAGACCGCTTTCCCCGAATTCAAACCAGCGCGTCTTCAGCCCTTCAAACAGGAAGGGTCCCATCTGGTAATAAGCGAAAATGGTGAGGTTGAAGATCGCAATCAGCGCAGCGTTGAGCCAGATATCGCGGTCCCGCAACATGTCATTCAGCGTCGGCAGAAGGCGTGCCGCCCGAGTGCCGGCGGGACGGGTTTCCGGCCAGAATACCAAGCTGAGCCCGAGAAGAGCGATCGCCAGCAGGCCAAGAGCCGCGAAAACGCCCTGATGACCGGCAAGCTTTGCAATCTCCTGCCCGGCAAACATGCCAATGGCTGGACTGATCGCCAGCGCCAATCCAAGCAGGGAAAAAACGCGGGCGAGGTCCGGTCCCCGATAGCTGTCGCGCAGCGCCGTCTGCGTGACGATCGAGCCGACTGCCGCGCCGAAGGCTGAAATCAGCCGCGCCATGAGAAGCTGGCCAAAATCCCCGGCGATCATCGCCCAGAAAGAGCCCCCCGCATAAAGCGCCAGACCGCCAAGAAGTGCCGGACGACGCCCGGCAATATCGCAAAGGCGTCCCCAGGCCACCACGCCGAAGGCGAATGCGACAAACCACAGGGAGAGCGTCTGGGCCGCCTGCTGCGGCGTGGCACGATAGGCTGAGGCGATCATCGGCAGGGCCGGGCTGTAGATGGTTTCCACGATCTGAGGGAAACTCAGCAGCAGAATGACGAGCGGAAGGGGTGGGTGGCGGAACATGGATGCCTCAGCTTTCTGGTGAGGCTCCTGCTCTATCGCTGTCCCGTTTTGCCTGTTACAAACATAATGACAATTTATATCGGGAATCGGACAATCGGGATGAACTGTGGTCTGGCTCGCTCCTTCCGATCCCTTTGATGCCGACCTGATGGAGGCGCCGGTCGTGGGGATTGCCTCGCGACTGGTGCAGCACGATTCCGGCTGGCACCGCCATGAGCGCGGGCAGTTGCTCTTTGCCTATTCCGGGTCGATCCGGATCACGCTGCCGGGCGCCATCTCGATCCTGCCTCCGATCCGCGTGGCATGGATTCCGTCCCAAACCCTGCATCGCGTCCGCATCCGCGGCGAGGTGGAGTATCGGTCGATCTATCTCGACCAGACACGCATTGCGCCACCCTTCCACGCCTCCGCCATCGTCACCATGACGCCTCTGCTGCGCGAGGTCTTCGAACGCATCAGCTTCCAGCCTTTCGATACCGACTGGACGCAAGGGGCTGCGCGCAACATGCTGGCGGTGTGCATGGATGAACTGCGGGCCGCACCGCACGAACCGATGTTGCTGCCAGTGCCGTCGGACCCGCGACTCGCCCGGCTTGATCCCGAAGAGCTTCCTCCCGATCTCGAAACCCTGGCGCACAATGTTGGCGCCAGCACCCGCACGATCACGCGCATCTTCCGGCGCGAGACCGGCATGACCTACCAGACATGGCGGCAAAGCTGGCGGCTTTTGCGGGCGGTGGACCTGCTGGCCTGCGGGCAAAGCGCAACCAGCGTCGCCTTCGATCTCGGTTTCGCCAGCGACAGTGCCTTCGTCGCGTTCTTCCGGCAGATGACGGGCCAGACACCCCGACGGTACATAGCCGGCTCCCGCTCAACAGGCGGCAACCACGGCTGATTGGCAAACCGATTTGCGCTGGCTATGCATGCAACATGGGACTGAAGCACCCGGGTAAAAAGTCCCGAATGGTAATTTCAGCGCGATGGCATTAAAGGGCCGATATCAGCTCGATTCCCGCTGATCCGGCAGCATGCCGGCTTTCGGAAGCGGGACGCAGGCCGAACAATGTGGCAAGCGCCACCAGACCATAAAAAGGAACAAGCCGGTGAGCGAAGCGACCGTGGAAGACATCACCAACCGCATCTATGAATCTCTCAAGGCCGACAATCTCGATCTCGATATTCATATCGCAGATCTCAAGGCGGCACTGAAGCGGGAAGACCTGAAGGAAGCCGTGTTCGACCCGGCCAGACTGGCGCAGAACAACCGCTCCGGAAGAAAGCTCATGCAGGCATATTTTCGCCAGCGTGGCGTATCGGTGAAATACTCGGCTTCGTAGACCCCTCCCGCCAGTTTGCCACATTCCCGGCAAACTGGCGGCCAGCCCCTCATTAAGGTGCGGCTGGCACTCCCCCCCTTCGCGATAGTTTCGGCCCTCCCGCCAAAGAGAAGTTTTCTTCTGCCGGCTGCCCGCAGGCCCTTGGCCAGCGCGCTCCCAGCTTGCTGACTACTCATTTGCGCGAGCACTCAGCCAGACACACCCCGGATCGGACCATCGCGAACGGGACAACTGACAGGGTCGGCGCATGTGACCCACGTTCCCAGAGGCGCGCAGTCGCAGCACTCCCCCCTCTGAAAGCACCGGTTCCCGGCTTGCCCTGCCTATTGCAGAGGCCATCCGGCCCTGCTAGGAAAAGTTGAGCCATGCGTTCATATTAGATGACCGGATGCTCTGTTGTCCGGGAGAGCGAAAACGTCTCCGGGCGCGGGCAGCCAGAAGTCATATCTGCGGCCCTTGCAAGAGCTTAAGCCCGATGACGGAGTCAGAAGACCGCCATCTCCTCTATCTTACCCATCGCGTCGCCCTGATCGACTATGCCACGCCGATTATCGGCTCGCGGGATGCGGCGGAAGATATCGTTCAGGATGCGTTTTTGCGGTTCTCTCCCGCCAGAGCCCCGCTCGGCGCGCCGGAACTGACGCTTGCCTATCTTTACCGGATCGTGCGCAACCTTGCTTTCGACGTGCTCAAGCGCCGCAAGATCGAACAGCGTGAAGGAGGCAGGAATGCCCCCTTCTGGGCAGCGCCGCGCGATGCACACACACCGGAGCAGTCCCTACTGTTCTGCGATCAGATCCGTGTGGTGTCGGATGTGCTGGCCACCTTGCCGGACGAGATGCGGGTGGCGGTGGAGATGTATCGCTTCGGCGGCTTCACGCTGGAGGAGGTCGCCGCCCATCTCGATATTTCAGTGGCCACGGCCCATCGCCACATTCGCACCGCCATGGTGAAAGTGGCTGCGCAACTCGATCGCTCCTGAGACAGCGGCCCCCAATGAAAAAAATTCCTGTCCCGGTCGTCTTTGGATATGAACCGGGGGATATGAACCGGGTGCGAACAGGTACGGCGGCACCGAAAGACCGCGACAGAGATGACCTTGGGCGACGAAAACCACACAGACCCCTTGCTGGATGAAGCGGCCGACTGGCTCCTGCGGCTTCAGGAAGCGCCGCGCGATGCCCGCACAGCAGAAGAATTCGAGACGTGGCTTGCGCGTTCTCCCGAACATGCGCGCGCATGGGCCAGCATCGGCAGATCCTGGCGGCTGATCGGCGAAGTAGCCCCCACGCACGAGGCGGCATGGAAGCAGAGAACGCGGAGCCGCAGGCGCCTCTCGCGGGGTACACATCCCGCATCAGGCTGGCGGCGCAGGATTGCCGGCATTGCCGTTGCCACAGCCTGCGTGGCGTTTCTTGCACTGTCAGCCCCCCCGCTCATGCTGCGGTTGCAGGCAGACCATCTGACAGGCACGGCGGAAAGCCGGGTGATCACCCTCGCGGATGGCTCGACCGTGACGCTTGGCGCCGACAGCGCCATTGCCGCGACTGTCGGCAGCCATGAGCGCAGCGTCACATTGCTGGCCGGCGAGGCTTTCTTTGAGGTCAGGCGCGACGTTGCGCGTCCCTTCACCGTGAAGGCTGGAGAAGTCACCGTGGAGGTTCTGGGAACAGCTTTCGACGTCCAGCTTACCGCCAGCACCGCAACCGTGCAGCTCGAACATGGCTCTGTCGATGTCGGCTACAGCCGGGAAGGCACAAGCGGCAACGCGCATCTTGCTCCGGGCGAGATGATGCGCGTCGACCGGCAGACTGGCGAAATGTCGCGCAATCCCATCGCGAAGGACGATATTGCGGCATGGCGCAATGGCTACCTGTTCGTGAGCGATGCCACGATCGGTTTCGTGGCCGAACAATTGCAGCGCTATCACCCGGCCTGGATCAGCGTTCCGGACCGCGATCTGGCGGCAAGGCGCGTTACGGGCCTCTATGACCTGCGCGATCCCGACCGTGCGTTGCGCGCACTTGTCGAGCCATATGGCGGCCGGGTGCGCGCCGTCTCGCCTTACCTGCGGATCCTGTCGCGCCTGTGAAATTTCTTCCGGCGGCAAAAAAATGCCGTCAGATGAAAAAAAATCGCGAGCCGATCGTCTGTATCTCCGGAAACGCACGCCTTGACTGTGCGTCATATGCCGGAGACCGACAAAATGGGCGCGCACGCACATCGCCGCAGACACACCACTCGCACCCGCATCGCGCTTGCCGGACGGCTGCTGGCCACATCCGCGCTGATCGGTTTCGCGGCTCCCCTGCTTCACGTCCAGCATGCCGGCGCCCAGTCGGGCGAAGTCGCTGCCGCCCGCGCCTTCGATATTCCCGCCCAGTCCCTTGCCAGCGCGCTCAACACGTTCGGCAGGCAATCCGGATTGCAGGTGACGCTTGCTTCGTCGACGTCCGATGGCGTCACCTCGCGGGCCGTCAAAGGCACGCTCACGCCACAGCAGGCCCTGAGCCAGTTGCTGCAGGGAACCGGCATACCTTTCCGCATCACTGCCGACCGCACCGCCGTCATCGGTCTGCCGGACAGCACCGGCACATTGCCGCCGGACACCGAAGGAGCCCTCGTTCTCGATGCCATCACCGTCACCGCAGGCGGGTTTGCCCAGGCCCTGGTCGAAGCGCCGGCAAGCATCACCCTCATTCCGCGCGAAGAGCTTGAGAAGAAGCCCTATCGCTCGCTGATGGATGCCGTGCGCCATGTCGAAGGCGTGACCATGGTGGGCGGCGACAATGGCGACATTTCCATTCGTGGCATGCCCCCCGCCGGCACGCTGATCATGGTCGATGGCCGCCGCCAGAACAGCACCCGCGAACTGAACCCCAAGAGCGGCAATTCCGTCGAAGACAACTGGATGCCCCCGATCGGGGCCGTGGACCGCATCGAGGTCGTGCGCGGGCCGATGTCGTCGCGCTACGGCTCCGACGCCATGGGCGGCGTCATCAACATCATCACCCGCAAGGTTGCCGAGGAATGGTCCGGCTCGGTCGGGGCGGATGTGACGCTGCAGGGCAATTCCCGTGCGGGAAATGCCTACCTCGGCGATTTCTACCTGACCGGTCCGATCGTGCCCGAACTTCTTGGCCTTCAGGTCTGGGGATACAAGACCGCCCGCGACGAGGACCAGATTCCGGGCGGCTTCAACGAGAGCGACAATCTCAACGGAACCGCACGGCTGTGGTTCACGCCGACGCCCGACCACGACATCCTGTTCGAGGCGCACAAGAGCCATCAGCGCTACTGGGAAACCGCCGGAAACAGCTCCACCGGAACGTCCGACGTCTACCGGGACTATGACAGGGAGAGCTACACGCTTGCCCATACGGGGCGGTGGGATTTTGGCACCTCCCAGTTCTCCTATGTGTATGACACCGCTTCGCGGGACACGTTCACCGCAGGCGCTCCCG
>WPCJ01067385.1_pt1 | contig 20720 bp, 21 predicted proteins | sample 5399831 | NCBI WGS metagenome assembly WPCJ01 (sample SAMN12869470, study PRJNA574797) | sludge metagenome | isolation source: wastewater treatment of pH10 | place: China:Beijing | collected 2019-05-20 | reverse complement strand
TGATCCGTGTCCTGAGATAATCGTCTCAGTGTGCGGCGGCAGCAGCAACGACCCTGACTTCATTACCCTTGGCATCGTAGAGCTTGCCGTTCAGGAAATAATCTCCGTCATGCAGCTCCGAGATGTTGTGATGGCGGATGATGCGTTCCGTACCTTCCGCGAAAACTGACATCTGGTTGCTGTTGCCCAATTTGATTTCATTGAACATCAGGTTGAGCGCAATGGCCATCAACGCTGCCGAGCTGATGCCGGAGTGGAAGATGGTTTCAAACCAGGTCGGAAAGTTATGATAGAACTGGGGTGCGGCGATCGGGATCATACCGAAGCCGATCGAGGTTGCCACGATAATGAGATTGATATTGTTCTCGTAGTCCACTTTGGCGAGTGTGCGGATGCCGCTTGCAGCCACCGTGCCGAACAGGACGATACCCGCTCCACCCAGAACTGCCGGAGGAACGCAGGCAATCACCCGACCCATCACCGGCAGGAGGCCGAGCGTGATGAGGATCAGCCCGCCAGTTGCCACGACATAACGGCTCTTCACGCCTGTCACAGCGACAAGGCCGACATTCTGTGCGAAGGCGCTTTGCGTAAAGGAACCGACAACCGGCGACAGGATGCTTGAAAGCATATCCGCGCGCAGGCCGTTGGCGAGACGTCGCGAATCCACTTTCGTACCGAGGATTTCACCGACCGCCAGAATATCGGCAGAAGTCTCGACGAGCGTAACCATGATCACGATGAACATCGAGAGCGTTGCCGCAAGGCTGAACACCGGCATGCCGAAATGGAAGACCTCCGGCAGTGCCACCATCGAACCTTCGCCTACCCGCGAAAAATCGGTCATGCCGAGCGCCCACGCAATAAAGGTTCCGATGACCATGGCGAGCAGGATCGAAAGCCGGGAAATCGTGGCATTGCCCATCTTGCTGAGAATGAGGACGATAACCAGGGTAAGGCCTGCAAGACCGATATTGGCCATGCTGCCGAATTCGGGGCTATTGCTGTCTCCGCCCATCGCCCACCGCGCCGCGACGGGCATCAGTGTCAGGCCGATGGTGGTGATGACGATGCCGGTGACAAGCGGTGGAAAGAAGCGCGTGATACGCGAGAATATCGGTGTGATGACAAGGCCGATCACGGCTGCTGCAATGACGGCACCCAGCACGACCTGCAAGCCTGCTTCACCCGTTTGGCTTGACGTGACGATGGCCACCATGGTGGCGACGCCCGAAAAAGAGACGCCCTGAACCAGAGGAAGCTGACAGCCGAAAAAGGGTATGCCAATGGTTTGCAGGACCGTCGCGACGCCGCCGGCAAAAAGCGATGCGGTGATCAGCAGGCCGATTTCGGTTGGGCTGAGACCTGCCGCCTGGCCGATAATCAGCGGAACTGCTACGATGCCACCATACATGGTCAGCACGTGCTGAAAGCCATATGCCAGATTGGCAGCTACAGATAGTTTTTCATCTTCGGGACGCGAAAGCGTATCCGCCCCGGACTGGTGCGTATTCAATGATACTCCCTCCCAGCAGGCGTGAACGCATCGCCAGCCTGCTCTCTCCGTTCTTCCTGCGCTGGATCGCCATGGCGCGATGTCTTTCGACACCGAGCCGACGATGAAATGCGCGATGTCTCCTCCAAAGACATGTCGCAGGAGTATAACCGCAGCCGTCCGGATGACTGTGTCTCTTTTGCTTGAAATTGTTTTCGATGCGGGGATGCTAATGTTGAGGGAGTTTCTCAGCTGTCTATTTTGGCGCGGGCTTCTCTCATTGCATCGCGCAACACCGCAAAAATGTAGGGTTCCAGCGATTGCGCAACATTGAAGCGGAGAAAGCCGCTTGCTGTGCGTGATGGGCTGAAGACGTCGCCTGGTGCCAGAAGCACACCCTTCTCCAGAGCATGCCGGGCAATCTGGCCGGAGTCCAGCCCATCCGGCAATTCCGCCCAAAGGAACATGCCGCCTTGCGGCTCGGTCCACAGCGTGAGGCCTTCCGCTTTCAGGCGATTGGCGGTCAGCGTCATGGCATCGGCCAGTTTGGCGCGTAAGCTGTCGATATGACGGCGATAGGTACCGTCGGTCAGAAGCGCATGAACGATCTGCGGTGACAACGCATTGCCGCCGAAGCTGGTGGCGAGTTTCAGGTCGGTGAGTCCGTCGATCCAGTCGCGACGCCCGGCAATATAGCCGACGCGGGCGGCAGCGGACAGCGTCTTGGAGAAGCTGCCAATATGCAGAACGCGCTCGAACCCGTCGAGTTCGGCAAGAAGCGGCGCGGGCGAAGGATGGAAGTCGCCGAAGATATTGTCCTCAACCAGCGTGACGCCATGCGCTTCGGCAAGCTTCAGCAGGCGGTGAGCGGTGGCTGGCGTCATCGAGCCGCCGGTCGGGTTATGCAGTCCGGCATTGGATATATAGAGCTTCGGCGCGTGTTCGCTGGCCGCTCTTGCAAAGGCTTCGAGGTCCGGGCCAGTATGGGTATAGGGCACGCCGACGAGTTTTACACGATGCGTCAGAAGCACCGCCTGAAAATTGAAATAGCACGGATCATCGACCAGAACGGTATCGCCTGGCTGCAGAAGATAACGGCAGATGATATCTATGGCCTGGGTGCCGGAATCGGCCAGAAGTAATTCTCCGCTAGAGACGTCGATACCCTGTTCGCCGAGCCGGTGAGCAAGATGCTGGCGTAGCGGTCGGAAACCGAGCGGTTCGCCATAGGTGGCTAGATTGCTTGTCTCGTCGCGGGCAACCATGCGCATCGCCCGGCGGATCGCGTCCTGCGGAAGCCACGCGTCGGGCAGCCAGCCGCATCCGGGTTTGAGTGTGGCGTCGTCTGCCTCTAGTGATTGTCGCATGACCCAGAAAGGATCGATCTGGCGCTCCTTGTGCGGTATGTTGGTGGCGAGTGAAAACGGCTGACGTGCGCGCTCCGAGACATAGAAGCCTGCTCCGCGCCGCGACTGGATGATGCCCTCCGCCACCAGCCTGTCATAGGCTTCAACGACGGTGGATTTCGAGACGTTCATCGTTTCGGCAAGGCGTCGGATAGAGGGCAGTCGTGCACCCGGCGCGAGGCTCATCGCGGTGATGCGTCCGCGAATAATACCCATCACTTTTTCAACGAGCGGGGTCCTGTCGGCGGTGGCGTTTTCATCGCCGCGCTCGATCTCGCCGCTTGCGTAAGCGGCTTCTACAGCTTCAAGGCTGCGCAGCAGGCCCGTCGAAATCATCTGTACCATTCCTTGTACCAGTACAGTTTGTCAGAATTGTCCGGAAACTGTCTCTGATTATTCGGGCGGTTTCGCGGCATTGTCTTCCAAACCCATATACGATTTTAAAGAAAGCCGAAAAGACACAATGCGTGAGAATGTTGGGAATAAGACCGCGGGATGGATTAACGGGTTCTTGGGCGTATTGATTTTTTCCGGGTCGCTACCGGCAACGCGGCTGGCGGTGATCGATATCGATCCGACCTTCCTGACAATGGCGCGCGCTTCGATTGCCGGTGTGCTGGGACTGGCGCTGTTGCTGGCGTTTCGGGAACCTTTTCCCCGTCGTAACGATGCGATCTCACTGATTGTGGTGGCGCTCGGCGTGGTGGTCGGCTTTCCGCTTCTGACAGGGCTTGCCCTCCAGCACATGACGTCTGCCCATGCGATTGTCTTTATAGGACTGCTTCCGCTCGCCACGGCAATCTTCGCTGTCCTGCGCGGTGGAGAGCATCCGCGCCCAATGTTCTGGCTGTTTTCAGTGGTTGGAAGCTTTATCGTCGCTTCCTATGCCTACGGACAGGGAAGCCAATCCACGCTTCTGGGTGACGTGCTGATGCTCGCTGCCGTTATCGTCTGCGGTCTGGGCTATGCCGAAGGCGCGCAACTTTCGCGCAGGCTCGGCGGCTGGCAGGTTATCTGCTGGGCGCTGGTGTTTTCGCTGCCGGTCATGCTGCCACTGAGTCTCATGACGCGCCCGGAGACATGGACAGGCATCGGTACGCCAGCCTGGATAAGCCTTGGCTATGTCTCACTGTTTTCGATGCTGATCGGCTTTTTCTTCTGGTATCGCGGTCTTGCGCAGGGTGGAGCGGCCACGGTGGGCCAGTTGCAGCTTCTCCAGCCCTTTTTTGGCCTTATGCTGGCAGCCGGTATTGCGGGGGAACCAGTCAGCATGGGGATGGTTGCGACGGCAGTGGTGGTCGTCATCTGCGTGGCGGGTGCGAAGAAATTTGCTTAAATAAATGCCCATACGGTCGTGCGCTTCACTTCCGCGTCTTCAAGGGCGCGGGTGACGGGCACGGTATAGACGGCAAGCTGCTGCAGCCGGTCCTTGGGCAGATAGGCGCGCCCCGGATCGCCGACGATGATGCTCGCGCCGCGTTCGGCAAGCTTCATGAACCATGGAATAAGCCGGTCGGCGAGCGTCTTTTCATAAAAGACATCACCTGCCAGAATTATGTCCCAGCCATCGTCCTTGTCGATGAAGTCGTTTAGAGAGGGGAAAACCGACACGCCATTGGCCGATGCATTGATCTCGATGGCCGGAAGCGCGAAGGGATCGATGTCCGAAGCCAGCACGCTTGTTGCACCTGCCTGCATGGCGGCAATGGCGACGAGGCCGGAACCCGATGCGAAATCGAGCACTGTCTTGTCCTGCACCGTTTCAGGATGATCCAGAATATAGCGCGCCACGCCCTGACCGCCCGCCCAGGCGAAAGCCCAGAAGGGCGGCGGCAGGCCGATCGTGGCAAGCTCTTCCTCTGTCTTGTGCCAGAGGTCGTGCGCTTCATCGGCCAGATGAAGACGAATTTCCGGCACATGCGGCGGCGCTTGCAGACTGGTATTGGCCAGAATGAAATCGCGCGCGCTTTTATGTGCCGGATTAAGCATCAAATATCTTTGACATCGAGTCCGCCCATACGGCAGACTTCGATCCATTCGTCTTCCATGACCGGCTGTACCGAAAGCCGCATCGAGGTGACGAGTGCCATCTTCTCCAGCTTCGGATTGGCCTTCACATCTTTCAGCGTTACTGGCTTCGGCATGTCGCGGACGGCCCTGATGTCAACGCAGTCCCAGCGCGGATCGTCCGTGGTACTGTCAGGATGTGAAAGGGCGCAGACCTCGACGATGCCGACGACTTCCAGCCCTTCATTGGAATGATAAAAGAAGCCTTTGTCGCCCAGTTTCATGGCGCGCATGTTGTTGCGCGCCAGATAATTGCGCACACCGTCCCATTGCTCGCCTTTTTCGCCACGGGCTTTCTGCATTTCCCACGACCATTTGAACGGTTCGGATTTGAACAGCCAGTAAGCCATCAGTCATGAGCCTCAAGCGTTGGCGGGATTGTTGATCGCCCAGTTCCACGGACGCACGGTCACGCTCTCGAACAGGCCTGCCGATGCATAAGGATCATTGGCAGCGATCTTTTCCGCTGCGGCCTTGTCGGCAGCTTCCACAACGACCAGACTGCCGTTCGGCTTGCCATCTTCACCGAGGAAAGGGCCTGCAAACTTCAGCCCGTCACCAAGACCCTTGAGATAGTCGAGATGTGCAGGGCGCGTATCGAGGCGCACTTGCAGATGGTCCTGCTTGTCGTTGCACAGAAGAGCAAAAAGCATTGTCAATTATCCTTTCCGTTCGAGCATGATCTTGTCCGAAAACCGGTTCCCACTTTTCGGGATCACGCTCTAGTCCTCGGTCTTGAGTGGTCGGTTGAGCAGAGCCGTCACGGCTTCGTCAATGGTGATGGTGCCGTCAAGCAGCGCACCCGTCGCATCGATGATGGGTGCGGAGATGGCGTGTTGGCGACATAATTCGGCGGCAATCGGCGCGGTCGCCACACCTTCGGCCAGCGGGCGATTGGTCAGATCCTCACCGCGTCCGAGTGCCAGCCCGTAGGAGTAATTGCGCGACTGCGACGAAGAGCAGGTCAGCATCAGATCGCCGAGGCCGGAAAGACCCATGATGGTTTCGGGTCTCGCTCCCATGGCCTGTCCGATGCGGCGCAGCTCAGCAAACCCGCGCGTGACGAGAGCAGCCTGAGCGCTTGCGCCGAAACCGCGCCCGACGGCAGCACCGGCGGCGATGGCGAGAACATTTTTCAGGGCACCGCCGATTTCGACCCCTTTAAGATCGGTTGTCGAATAGCAGCGGAAAGCTGGACCAGACAGAAGTGCTGCGAGCTGATCGGCGGTTACAGCGTCCTCGCAGGCAATAGTCACGGCCGTTGGAAGCCCTCGGGCAACATCTGTTGCAAAGCTTGGACCGGATAATGCAGCGATCCGGTGGTTCGGCAGAACCTCGGCCACAACTTCCGACATCAATCGTCCGGTGCTGCGTTCGATCCCTTTCGCGCAGAGTACGACAGGTGCGGTTTGCGGAATAAGGTTGCTCAGTTGCGAAAGCCCGGCGCGCATCGCCTGTGCGGGAATGACGGCCAGAACGGCATCCGCACGCTCGACTACGGCGACCGCGTCTGTGCTTGCATTAATGGCGGCGGGAAGCTCGATTTCGCCTAGATAGTGCGGATTGCGGTGTGTCCGGTTGATGGCTTCGACCATCGCCTCGTCACGGGCATACAGACATGTATCGTGGCCGCTGCTGCATGCCATGGCCGCAAGGGCTGTGCCCCAGGCGCCGCCACCCAGAATGGCGATCTTGCTAGTTTTTCCGCTCATATCCCGACCGCTCATGCCTTGGCCCCACGTCGTCCGGTGCCGATCAGCGGAGCCGACTTTTCGTCAAGCGGCCAGCGCGAACGCGGTGCAAGATCAAGCCTATCGGGGGCGTCGGTCGCCGCACGTTCGGCACCGGCCCAGGCAATCATCGCAGCATTGTCGGTGCACAGATCGAGCGGTGGGGCGATAAAACTGAAACCGTGCCGGGCGCAAAGCGTTTCGAGCGCGGCGCGCAAGGTTTTGTTGGCCGCGACCCCACCGGCAACGACAAGCGCCGGTGTTTCGCAATCGGGAAATTCGTTTCTGAAACGTTCAAGCGAACGGCCCACCCGGTCGGAGAGCGTGTCAGCGACTGCAGCTTGGAAAGAGGCGCAAATATCGGCCACGTCCTGATCCGACAATGGCACCAATTCGGTTGCCGTCTGGCGCACTGCCGTCTTGAGACCGGAAAAGGAAAAATCGAGTCGTGCTTCGCCTTTCAACGGCCGAGGCAGGGCGAATCGCTTCGGATCGCCCGTGAGCGCCATGCGTTCGACTGCCGGGCCGCCTGGATAAGGCAGGCCCAGCAGCTTTGCCGTCTTGTCGAAGGCTTCACCAAGCGCATCGTCGATTGTTGTGCCAAGGCGTTCATAATCGCCAATGCCGCGTACCAGCACCATCTGAGTATGACCGCCGGAAACGAGCAGCAGCAGATAGGGAAATGGCAGGCCGTCGGTCAGACGCGCCGTCAACGCATGGCCTTCCAGATGGTTGACGGCGTAAAACGGTTTCTGTGCAGCCATGGCCAGCGCCTTGGCAGTCATGAGCCCGACGATCAGCCCGCCGATCAGCCCCGGCCCCGCCGTGGCTGCCACCGCATCGACCTCGGCAAGTTTCATGTCGGCGTCGTCCAGCGCGCGTGCAATCAGCCGGTCCAGCGCTTCGACATGGGCGCGTGCGGCAATCTCGGGCACGACGCCACCATAGGGCTCGTGCTCGGCGATCTGGCTCAGAACCACATTGGACAGAATCCATCCTCGGCCCCGATCGTCACGTTCGACGATTGCGGCGGCTGTTTCGTCGCAACTTGTTTCTATTCCAAGAATGCGCATTTGCGGTTAGACCCTGCCTGTCTCATAATTCGTTGAAAATCCGGTACCATGGACGGCGCAATATGCAAACAGCATCCTTGAAGAATGGCACGTTGAAGATAGGCACGCGGGGCAGCAAGCTTGCTCTCGCCCAGGCTTACGAGACGCGTCGCCGCCTGATGGAGGCGCATGGTCTGCCGGAAGAAGCCATCGAAATCATTCCGATGTCGACGGCGGGCGACCGTATTCAGGATCGCGCACTTTCCGAGATTGGCGGCAAGGGGCTTTTTACCGAAGAGATCGAGCAGGCGCTGACGGACGGACGAATCGATCTCGCCGTCCATTCCACCAAGGATATGCCGACTGTTCTGCCCGATGGTCTTCATCTTTCCATTTTCCTTGAGCGCGAAGATCCGCGTGATGCCTTTATCGGTCGTACGGCTTCACGCCTTCTCGATCTGCCGCAGGGCGCGACGGTCGGTTCGTCATCATTGCGCCGTCAGGCTTTGATCCGCCGCCTTCGTCCAGACATTCAAGTGGTGATTTTCCGCGGCAATGTCGATACCCGCCTGCGCAAGCTGGAAGCCGGAGAAGTCGACGGGACGTTTCTCGCCTGTGCAGGATTGCGGCGTCTGGGGCTTGGCGATGTCATTACCGACCTGGCCGATCCGGAAAGCTTTCCGCCTGCGCCGGGACAGGGCGCCATCGGGATCGAAACGCGTATCGGCGATACACGCATCGATGCGCTGCTCGCGCCCCTTGCGCATCGCGAAACAGGGATCGCCCTGGCCTGTGAACGGGCATTTCTGGCCGCGCTTGACGGCTCCTGCCGCACGCCGATTGCCGGTCTTGCGACCGTGAACGGCGATACGGTTTCGTTCCACGGCATGATTCTGAAGCCGGACGGGTCCGAAGCGCACGAGATAAGGACGGGAGGTCCGGCATCGAATGCTGCCGCACTCGGTATGGAAGCGGCAGAGCATCTGCGCGCGAAGGCCGGTCCCCAATTCTTCGAGGGCTGGGAGTAGATTTGGCGGGGCGCGTACAAATCGCATCTCTTGGCCGTGTTCTGGTGACGCGGCCGCAACCGACTGGCTCGCAGACCGCCGCAAAACTGGCGTCGAGGGGCTATGAGCCGGTTCTGCTTCCGCTGAGCCGGACCGTTGCTCTTTCTTTTGCCCTGCCCGAAGGCCCGTTTACGGCTTTGACGGTAACAAGCGCCAATGCCTTTCACCACATCGACACGGAACAGTTGAAGCGGTTTCTTGGCTTACCGCTCTTTGCCGTGGGGCAGGGAACAGCGCAGGCAGCGCGGAAGGCCGGGTTCAGCCGGGTGATCGACGGCGGCGGTGACGCGGTTCGTCTTGCGGCGACGATGCGGCGCGATCTTCCCCAACAATCCCGTGTTCTTTATCTCGCCGGACGCGTGCGCCAGCCTGTGTTCGAAGACGAGATGCAGGCCGCTAGGCTCGGTATGCATGTCGCCAATGTCTATGACACGGAGATGATTCCTTATTCGGCGCGAGCGCTTCTGGATGTGCTTCATGGCGCGCCTTTTGTCGCGGTCATGCTTTATTCCGGCGTTGCTGCGACGAGCTTCGTTGAAGCGATGCGTGAAATCACACCGCCTTTTGACGAGAAAACGCGGTTTTTGTGCATTTCTGCCCGTGTGGCCGACCGGTTGCCGCCGCTCTGGCGGGCAAATGCCCTTGTTGCAGACCACCCGGATGAAGGCGGACTTTTCCGGCTGTTTGCCAAACTTTGACTCATTTCGGCGCAACCTTCCTTCATCTGGCGATTTTATCTGTTAGAGTCTGAGGCAACCAATCGGTGTTTACGAGAGGATCCATGGCGAAACCCGGCACTCCGCGACATTCCAAACCGGCCCGTAATCCTGTGACGATCAATCTCGATCCATCAGACGTAAAGCGGGTTGATGAACCGGCGAAGGCGACGCCAGACGCAGAGCCGGTGGGAAGTTTCTCAAAATCTGAAAACCCAAAGCCGGAAACCCAGAAGCCTGCATCACCCAAACCGCAAGCGACGACTGCCGAAAAGACCGTGAGGACGGAAAAGCCGGAAAGTTCGACCTATGCCAAACCGCCCTTTACCTCGGGCGTGAAGCCGGAAATTCATCAGCCTGCGCAAAAGAGCGGGGCGGGGGTGTCGCATCTTCTGGCCGGTATTGCTGGTGGTGTTATCGGCCTTGGTGGTTTGCTGGCGCTGCAATGGGGCAATGTTATCCCCTCTCCAGGTGCAAGAGTAACAGCGGAACAACTCGCGCATATGGAGCAGCAGATTGCCGATCTGCGGAGCAATCCAACGCCTGCGCCGCTTGACGATGCGAGCCGCGCGCAGCTTGCAGCTCTGGAAAAGAACGTACAGGCCGCCGAGATCAAGTCAGAGGCGGTCGCAGGTTCCTTCGCCGATCTTCAGCAGCAATTTGCGGCCTTGCCGAAAAAGGCGGGACAGGAAGCGGCGGCTGATACCTCTGCTCTGACCGCGCGGCTTGACGCGCTGGAAAGCAAGCTTTCAGCGGCGCAGAACCGGGCGGATGAGGCGACAGCCGGAGTTTTGGGAAACAGCGGCACGATTTCATCCCTCGAATCGAAACTGACCTTCTTGCAGGAAAAGGTCACCCAGGCTTCGCGCCAGCCCGATGCGACGGCGCTTATAGCGGCAAATGCGCTGAAAACCGCAATCGATCGCGGCGGTTCGTTCAAGGCGGAGTTGGACACATATGCGTCGGTGGTGCCCGACGAGGCATCCATCGAACAGCTCCGTGCTCACGCCGACAAAGGCGTCCCGACCGTTACCGACCTGAATGCGTGGTTCGGTGCCGTTGCGAACAGGATCGTCGCCACGGAGAACAAACTGCCTGCCGATGCCGGAATTTGGGATCAGCTTGTCGCCAGCGCCAGAGGATTGGTAAGCGTGCGCCCGGTTGCGGGCAATGTCAGTGGCACCGGCGTCGGGCCGATCACGGCCCGTATGGAAGCTGCCCTCCAATCCGGCGATCTGGAGCGTGCGCTTAGCGAATGGGAGCAGTTGTCTGCTGATGCCAAGGCCACCTCACAGGAATTTGCCGATCAGGTGCGGGCGCGACGGGATGCTGATGCGCTTGTGCAGCGCCTTGTTGCGGATGGCCTGAAACCGAAGGTTTCGGCGGGTGAAACCGGCGGGGCTCCGGCCTCTTCCGGTCAATAGGAGGCAGGCCAATGCTGCGTGTCCTGTTCTATCTCGCCATTGTTGCTGCGCTTGGTTTCGGCTTTGCCTGGCTTGCGGACCGTCCGGGCGAACTTGATGTCACTTTCGCGGGCAACCACTACAATGTGCCTCTGATAACCGCTGTTGCGGGGATCGTTGCCATTGTCGCGGCCATTCTCATCCTGTGGTGGCTCATCAAGAGCATTATACAGTCACCTTATACACTGCGCAGGCATTTTCGCGCGCGCAAGCGCGATCGTGGCTATCAGTCGCTTTCGACCGGTTTAATTGCAGCCGGTGCAGGCGATGCGGAAGCGGCGCGCCGCATGACGAAGCAGGCAGGGAAATTGCTGAGTTCCGATCAGGAGCCGCTGATAAAGCTTCTCGAAGCGCAGACCGCGATGCTGGAAGGCCGCACGGAAGATGCCCGCAAGGGCTTCGAGGCGATGGTGGAGGATCCCGAGACAAGGCTGCTCGGCTTGCGTGGGCTTTACATCGAAGCCCAGCGTGTTGGTGCTCGCGATGCCGCCCGCCATTACGCTGCCGAAGCCACCAGCCAAGCACCGCAGCTTGAATGGGCCTCCTCGGCCATGATGGGCCAGCTTTGTGCCGAGGGCGATTGGGATGGAGCGCTGAAGCTTGTCGATGCGCGCAAGCAGGCTCTCGCCCACAGCAAGGATGTGGTGAAGAAGGAACGCGCTGCATTGTTGACTGCCAAGGCGATGGCAGTCGTCGATGTCGATCATGCCCAGGCAAAGGCGCTGGCGCTGGAGGCAAACAAGCTCGCGCCTGATCTGGTGCCCGCCGCCGTGGTTGCTGCGCGTGCCCTTTTCGCTGATGGCGACGTGCGGAAAGGCTCGAAAATTCTTGAAGCGGCCTGGAAGCGGTTTCCGCATCCGGACATTGCATCAACCTATGTCTATGCACGATCCGGCGATACGGCACAGGATCGACTGAAGCGTGCAAAGCATCTCGTATCGCTGCGATCCAATAATGCCGAAGGCAGTCTTGCACAGGCGCGCGCTGCCTATGAGGCGGGCGATTATCGCCTTGCTCGCGACAATGCCGAGCAGGTTCTACGCGCTTCGCCGCGCGAAAGCGCCTATCTGCTGCTTGCCGATATTGAAGAAGCCGAAACCGGCGATCAGGGCAAGGTTCGTGAATGGCTGGCGCGTGCGGTCAAGGCGCCGCGCGATCCTGCATGGACTGCCGATGGCTATGTTTCCGAACAATGGTCACCTGTATCGCCGGTCACGGGACGCCTCAACAGTTTCGAGTGGAAAGTTCCCGTCGTGGCGCTCGCTCCTGCGATTGAAGCGGAAAAGCCCGAAATCAAGGGCCCGGTCGAGGCGAAGCCGGTCAATCAGATTGTTCTGGCAGAGCTGCGGGACAAGGCCGAAATGGCGGATGTTTCCGCGGGAGCCGAGAGCAAGCCGGTTGTTCGCGATATCGAGGAGGCCGAGGTCATTATTCCCGCTGCTGAGCCCATGAAGGTGTCGCCAGCAACTCCGGTAAAGAAGGCGGAAGAAGTGAAACCGCCAGTCGCCGATGTTATCGTGACTGACGACGATGCGAACGAGGAACCCCGTCGCGCGCATCTCGTGGTGGACGATCCGGGTGTCGACGAAAGCAAATCTTCGCAGAAGGTGCAGAGTGGATTGAAGCTTTTCTGATCAGGCTTTCCGCGAATCGTTGCCGAAAAACAACGCAGCGCATCTCTCGGGCGGTAAACGGCGGTGTAAGACAGTTTACCGCCTTGCGTGGCGCATTCAGCCCGTTACCTTCGATGTTGCTAACTAAATATGCCGGAATCGCGTTTACGGTCGGCAAGCAGTGAATGTGGCAGCGAGGGTGAATGTTCGATCGTCTTCTGGATTTTTTAAAAGAACTCCCGGCCAGCGGTTTTCGTGACCGGAATGAAAAATTCTCCAATGACGATCCACGACTGGCTGCCGCTGCACTGCTTTATCACATCATGGATGCCGATGGTGAAACGCGTGAAAGCGAGCGTAAAAAGCTCTCTTCAATGCTGTCGCAGAAATACGGGCTGAAGGGCGATAGCCTGAAACGGCTGATCCTTGCCGCGGAAAAAGCCGATCAGGAAGCGATAGATTTATCGGATTTCACATCGGTTCTGAAGCGACAGCTTGACTATCAGGCACGTCTCGACCTGATCGGCCTGATGTGGGAAATGGTCTATGCCGATGGCAAGGTGAGCGAAGTCGAGGCCGACGTGATGTGGCGCGTGGCGGAACTCGTCGGCATCCGGCAGGATGACCGGAATGCCATTCAGGAGCGCATGGACAAGGCGAACCGTAGCACATCCGCTTCCTGATGACCTCCTATAGCTCGAACGATCAGACTCGTCCTTGCAAGTGACGGGCCTTGCGCAATTGCGGGAACATGGCCGCCCAAGCGACCGCAACGGCGATTGATCCCAATCCGCCAATGACGACGGCCGGAACAGCGCCGATGGCTGCGGCCATCAGACCGGCACGGAATTCGCCAAGCTCGTTCGATGCTCCGACAAAGACCATGTTGACGGCATTGACGCGACCGCGCACGTGATCAGGCGTCCAAAGCTGCATCAGCGTTTCGCGGATATAGACGCTGATCATGTCAGCCGCACCCGCAAATGCCAGGGCAACAACGGACAGCCAAGTCAGTGTCGAGACGCCGAAAATAATATTGAAGAGGCCGAAGAGGCCAACGAAGATGAACATCACGCGGCCTGCATGGTCGCGGATCGGATGTCCGGCAAGCCAGACGGCAGTCAGGACAGCCCCGATGCCTGGAGCTGAGCGCAGCAGCCCAAGCCCCCAAGGGCCGAGATCGAGAATGTCTCGCGCATAGATTGGCAGCAGAGCCACCGTTCCGCCGAGGAGCACGGCGAAAAGGTCGAGTGAAATCGCGCCGAGGACAATCTTTTCCTTCCAGATGTAGCGGAAGCCAGCCAGCATGCTCGTCAGCGAGCGCTGCTCGGTAAGCGTGTGCTGTTTGGGCTTTGGAATGGAGAAGATCAGGAAGGAGCCGATCAGCAGGAACAGCGTCGCGATGGAATAGGCCGCGACCGGAGAAATGCCATAGAGCAGGCCACCTGCAACCGGTCCCACGATTGTCGCTACCTGCCATGCCGATGAATTCCATGAAACGGCGTTCGCGAAATCCTCCGTGGGTACAAGATTGACGACCAGCGATGCGGAAGATGGGCCGAGAAACGCGCGTGCGACACCAAAAAGAGTTAGTGCTGCAAAGACGGTCAAGGGCTCGAACAGACCTGCAAGGGTCAGGCAGAGCAACAACGCCGTCACCACGCTTTCCAGAATGAGCGACAGGCCCATGATGAAGCGCCTGCCGAACCGGTCGGCAGCAGCGCCGGTTACCAGAACCAGCAACAGGGCCGGCAGGAATTGCACCAGTCCGACCATGCCCAGATTGAAGGCGTCACGGGTGAGATCATAGATCTGCCAGCCCACCGACACACTCACGATTTGCACCGCAAATGCGCTCAGGAAACGGGCGCCCCAGTATTTTTTGAAGGCAGAGTGCCGGAATGCTGCGTAACGATCTGCAGAAGAAGCATCAGTGGAGGGGGACATTGCTCATAACATCTAAAGCATTTCCAGCAAAAGTGCGAAGCGGCTTTGCTTGGGATAATGCGCAACAACAAGAAGATAGATGTTACTTACAGCATCCTTCCCATGATCGGAACCACTTTTTGTGAACGGTTTTGTGAAGTGCTGTATCAGACAGTGACGGTACAGCTTCACAAACAAAAAAGGCCGGTTCAAACCGGCCTTTCATTGCTGTCGTTCTGGATCAGTCCTTGCCGAGCAGGCCTTTCCAGATAATCGCGCCGATAGCCGCTCCGACAAGCGGTGCGACCCAGAACAGCCAGAGTTGGCTGAGTGCTGCCGTGTCGGCGAAGAGAGCGACGCCGGTCGAACGGGCCGGGTTGACCGATGTATTGGTGACCGGAATCGAAATCAGATGGATCAGGGTCAGGCCGAGACCGATGGCAATCGGGGCAAAGCCAGCCGGAGCCAGCGACGAGGTAGAGCCCAGAATGATGATGAGGAAGAAGGCCGTCAAGATTATCTCGATGAGCAGGCCCGCCATCATGCTGTAGCCGCCCGGCGAAAGTTCGCCATAGCCGTTCGAAGCGAGACCACCGGCGGAGAAGCCTTCCTTGCCTGATGCGATGAGGAAGAGCACGGCTGCAGCTGCAATGGCGCCCAGAACCTGTGCAACCCAGTATGGGATCAGGTCTTTGGCCGGAAGGCGACCAGCTACCATGAGGCCCAAGGAAACGGCGGGGTTGAAATGACCGCCGGAAATGCCGCCTACAGCATAGGCCATGGTAAGGACAGTCAAACCGAAGGCGAGGGCGACGCCGAGAAAGCCGATGCCCAGTTCAGGGAAGGCTGCGGCGAGAATTGCGCTGCCGCAACCGCCGAAAACAAGCCAGAATGTTCCGAAAAATTCAGCCGACAATTTGTTCAGCATGGAAGTCCCCAGGGTTGGTGTAGTGAATATGTCATATGCGAATCATATAGCAAGAAGCATATAATCGTCTTTTTCTTCGGACAATCATGTTTAACTTTATTGACGGTTTTTGTTCTCTGTGGATTTTTCCTGTCATTTCAGTAAATAAAAAAGCTATTCTTCATATATTCGATATTGCTTTTATATCTCTTCTAAATTGGTTCCTGGTGGACAGTAAGAATTGGCCGGTCGGACCTTTTAAAGCCGTCGATCCCGCTCAGCCATATTGCGGAGCAGGGTGGCGGCACGTTATAAGCGCAGATGTCGAACGGGCGACGCTGGCTGATACAAGAGTGTTTAGCCGGGATTTCGCGGGGCAGATTGGAGTTGTCAGCCTTGAACACTCATCGTGGGACGAAAACGCAAAGGCTCGTTTTGGAGGCCGTCAAAGTCGTTCCGATTGTTGCAGCCTTGTCCGGCTGCACGGCGACTGCATGGACCGAAAAGGTGAAGATCGACAGCACGCCAATGCCGACGGAATGCGCGGGCTGGGAGAAGATCGATCTTAAGCAGCGCACGACATTGGTCCTTTTGCGCGAGGACCCGCGCCTTGTGGTCGAGATCGACTCGCACAATCTCAAGGGGCGTAACCTCGGTTGCTGGCAGTAGCCGGACCGCTTCAGGCCGGGGCGGCCAGTCGCACATCGACTTTCTCGATGGTGCCGCGCAGCGCAGGAAGCATTGTTTCGAAGTCGATATGTGCACCTGGTTTCAGCATTGCTTCTCCTGGAGCCAGGCGCCGTTCGCGCTTGCTGCCGTCGCTGTAGGTGATCATGACGATCAACGGCGGCGTGGCGCGTTCTTCGGATGTGGTGTTCCGTATGCGTCCACCGACACTGAGAACATCGCCTTTATCATGTACTCCAACGCTGGTTTTGAGATCGGTTAGCTGAAGTGCCGAAATGAGTGGCAGGGTCGGCTGCCTGACGGAAGGAGGCTTGTCGGCAAGCAGTGTATATCCGCCCGCTATCCAGAAGGCGGTCGTCGCGCAAAGAGCGACGAAAACCCAATAGCCGAAACCGGGCCATCCGCTGGGGAGACTTGTTTCGGACATAAGCTTTCTTGGCGCAAACGGCTTCTGCGGAATGCTGTGTGATAAGGATTCTGGCCACGGCGAGGCCGGGACAATGGTTTCGAATTCAGCATCCTCGACCGGTCCGACATCGGAAGTAAACCATGCTGCGCGATGGTTTTCGCGCAAAGGCACGCGCGACATCTGCGCTTTCGATGGTTGTTTCGCCATCATGCCGTCATCTTCCTTTGCGTTTTTCGCCCTTCGACTGGTGCCACACACTGGCTCATAATGGTTAATGCTTCATGGCCGCAGCCACGTTCACGCATTTTTTAAGGCTCACGCGGGCTGAATTAACGCAACATTAACCATAGAGGATAAAGGTCGATCTGATATCGATGTCATCCGTGCGCCCCTCAGCGCGCGGACAATTGAAGAGAAACAGCCCGGTGATACGTTTCGAGAATGTCGGCCTGCGATATGGAATGGGTCCTGAGATCCTGCGCGATGTCAGTTTCCATATTCCGCCGCGTTCATTCCAGTTTCTGACCGGCCCGTCGGGGGCAGGGAAAACCTCGCTCATGCGCCTTCTCTTCATGGCGCTGAAGCCGACGCGCGGCCTTATCAATATTTTTGGCAAGGATGTTGCGCGGCTCAATCATGCGGAAATTCCGCTTCTGCGCCGCCGCATTGGCATTGTGTTTCAGGATTTTCGCCTGCTCGACCATATGACCACCTATGAGAATGTGGCGCTGCCGCTGCGTGTGCGCGGAAAGGAAGAGGCAACCTACCGTCACGAAGTGGAGGAGCTTCTGCATTGGGTTGGGCTCGGCGACCGAATGAATGTGCTGCCGCCGGTCCTTTCGGGCGGTGAGAAGCAGCGCGCAGCCATTGCTCGCGCGCTCATCGATCAGCCGGAACTGCTTCTGGCTGACGAACCGACCGGCAATGTCGATCCGCCGCTTGCGAAGCGTCTCCTGCGCCTTTTCACGGAGCTGAACCGTTCAGGCACGGCTGTGATTATCGCGACCCACGACCTTTCCCTGATGGAGCAGGTCGATGCGCGGCGCATGATCCTCGAACATGGGCGGCTCGACATCTATGATTGATGCAAGGAACACCTGGCAACGCGCATTGGATGATATGCGGGTCCGTTTCGAAGACCTTCAGGACATGCTGCTCGTTCGCATAGGCAAGCGTCGGAAGCGTCAGGGACCGAGTCCTATTGTGCCCGACGGCAGCGTGACAGGCACCGCGCTCGTTATCGTGATCGCCATCATGACCTTTCTAGCATGTCTGACGATGGGCGGTGTGACGCTCGTTCGCGCCTCGGCTGCTGCCTGGCAGAGCCAGATCGCGCGCGAAGCCACGATCCAGATCCGGCCGGTCGACGGGCAGGACATGGAAAAGGCTCTGGCTCAGGCGAGCGAGATCGCGCGCGGCTTTGCCGGCGTCAAAGGCACCAGCATCATCGACAAGGATGCGACAGCGCGCTTGCTCGAACCGTGGCTCGGCAGTGGCCTCAATATCGATGAACTGCCCGTACCGCGTCTTGTCGTTGTCACGATCGACGAGAATGCTCCGCCTGACTTTGAAACCATGCGTGCTGAAATTACACGTGCCATTCCGGCGGCTAGCTTTGACGATCATCGCACCTGGGTCGACAGGCTTGTCTCCATGGCTCACACGACGGTGCTGGTTGGAACTGCCGTTCTCTCGCTCGTGATTGCTGCGACGGTTTTGACCGTGATCTTTGCCACACGCGGCGCAATGTCAGGCAACGGCCATATTATCGAGGTGCTGCATTTTATCGGCGCTGAATCGAAATTCGTGGCACGTGAGTTCGAATGGCACTTCTTCCGCACCGCATTGAAGGGCGCGCTATGCGGCGGAGCGGCGGCAATGTTCGTATTTCTGATCTTCTCGTGGTGGGCATCGAGCCATATGGCGACCCCCGAAGGCGACCAGGCTGCTGCCATGTTCGGTAATTTCGCCATCGGGCGCAGCGGCTACATCGGAGCTGCCGTCATCATTATTCTGGTCAGTTTCCTCACCATGCTGACCAGCCGCCTGACGGTGATCCGCCAGCTTGCAACCATGGATGGTCCGGGAGTGCGCTCCGAATGAAGACCTTTTCCGATACAGGCGCTTTCAGGACAAGATTTTCGCCCGCTTCTCCGACTTCTCGCCGCAATGCTGGCTATGATGGAAGAAGAGATGGTACGCGAATCCCGCAAGCGCTATCGGGCGGGCACCGGTCGAGTGACGATGCAGTGGCACAGAGGCAGACAGCAAACGGGCTTTCTACGGGGGATGTGGTCTGGCGCCGCAATCGGAGCGGCGTTTCCCTGCAGTCCTTTACAGTTGCGTCCGGTAATTTCTTATGGTCTGTCATGATGCGCATGTTCAGACGTTTCCAACCCGTTTCCATCGTTCTCTTTGTTATTCTTCTGGCGTTTCTCGTCGGCTTCGTCGCGTTTGGTGAAAAAGTCACCAGCATGCAACCTCCGGCTATCGAGGAGCCTGCCGATGCGATCATCGTTCTGACTGGTGGACAGTCAAGAATCCAGGCGGCCGTCGATCTTTTGAAAGACAAACGAGGGAAGCGGCTTCTGATCAGCGGTGTTCATCCGGCGACCAATGAAAAGGCGCTGCAGCGCGCGACCCATGCAGATCAGAGCCTCTTCGATTGCTGTGTTGATCTTGACCGGTCGGCACTCAATACCATCGGCAATGCGACCGAAAGCGAACGCTGGATTCGTACCAACAATTATCGCCGCGTGATCCTGGTCACCAATAACTACCATATTCCGCGCAGCACCTTGGAAATGTCCTATCGCATGAAGGATGTGGAATTCATTCCCTATCCGGTCGTGAATGGGGAGCGACGCGAACATAGCTGGGTTGCCGAAAGTGACACATTGCGCGTGCTCTTCATCGAATATGTGAAATATCTGGGCGCTGCTGTCCGTGTGGGTGCGACCGAACTGTTTGGAACGCAGTCAGGGCAAAATGCAACGACCGAGAGCTGATCTGGCCGCAGAATTGCGATTTCCTTATGGAAATGGCCGATCTTCCTGATATATCGGTGCCGTCACTTTCTGCAGAAAGTCCAGAATTCGCGCGTGATCGTTTACCGCCAGCCGGGAGCGAAAATGCTTTAGCCAGGGTCTCCACCGACTGATGCTTCTCTATCTGCGCTCAATCTTGTTCAATGCGGCGTTCTATATCTGCACACTTGTTCAGATGATCGTCTATACACCCTTTTATTTCTTGTTGCCCCGCAAGAAGGCGTGGATCGTGCCGAAGCTGTGGGCAAGGGTCAATCTCTGGCTCCAGAAGCATATCGCCGGGACCGACTATGTGGTCGAAGGATTGGAGAACATTCCCGAAGGCGCCTATATCTGCGCGCCAAAGCACCAGTCTGCCTGGGATACCTATGCTTTCCTTCCCTATCTTGACGATCCCGTGCTGATCCTGAAGCGGGAACTGATGCGCATTCCGCTTTTCGGCTGGTATATCGCGAAGATGCAGATGATCCCGGTGGACCGCGGTTCCCGCGTCAAGGCGCTGCATTCGATCACCAAGGGAGCGGAAAAGGCGATTGCGGAAGGCCGCCAGATTCTGATCTATCCGGAAGGAACGCGCCGGGCGCCGGGTGCTCCACCGCACTATAAATATGGCATCGTTCATCTCTATGAGGCGCTCAATCTGCCGGTTTTGCCGATTGCGCACAATGCAGGCCTTTACTGGCCGCGCCGCAAATTCCTCCGTTATCCCGGAATCATTCGCGCCCGTATTCTGCCGCCAATTCCGGCAGGGCTTCCGAAGGAAGAATTCCTGAAGCGACTTATCGAATCCACCGAAACGGCCTGTGACGAATTTCTGGTCGCCGCCAGCCGCGATCCCAATCCACCACCCATGCCACCGACCGCCGTTCAAAGACTGAACGAGCTCGGCGCCTAACCCTCACAACATGTTAACGGCCTGATCACGTTCAATTGCGTTGCGAGAACGACAATTCGCCGCGTTTTCTAGAACTTTCGTTTTTCTTGCGTGCAACCATGAAACCCGTTATCAGAGCCCGACACGAAAGGACACATCATGAATATTGATGCCATCTCCATCGGCTCCAATCCTCCTGAAGACGTCAACGTCATCATTGAAGTGCCTGTCGGCGGCCAGCCGATCAAGTACGAGATGGAC
>WPCJ01371153.1_pt1 | contig 20746 bp, 20 predicted proteins | sample 5399831 | NCBI WGS metagenome assembly WPCJ01 (sample SAMN12869470, study PRJNA574797) | sludge metagenome | isolation source: wastewater treatment of pH10 | place: China:Beijing | collected 2019-05-20 | reverse complement strand
GAAAATGAACATCAAGGGCCTGCTTCTCGGCTCCGCTGCGGCTTTCGTCGCAGTGTCCGGTGCGCGCGCTGCCGATGCGGTGGTGATCGCTGAGCCGGAACCAATGGAATACGTCCGCATCTGCGACACGTACGGCGTTGGCTTCTACTACATCCCCGGCACCGAGACCTGCTTGAAGGTCTCCGGCTATGTCCGCTACGACATCGGCGCCGGCGCTCTCGGCCACCAGGACGTCCTCGACAAGCAGTCGATCGCTGACGCGATCGATGCATCGGATGTGGATCTTCTCGATACGAACGACGCGTGGTACAAGCGTGCTCGCTTCACGCTGCGCGTAGACGCCCGCTCGGAGACCGAACTCGGCACCCTGCGCGCCTATGCCAACATCAACTTCAACTATGATACGACGGCAACGTCGGTATTCTTCTTGCCCCCGGGTCAAGAGGATGAGATTCTGATCGGCAGCGTGACCGGCGTTTCGACGAACATCGGCATCGAGCATGCGTTCATCGAACTGGGCGGCTTCCGCGCAGGTCGTACCGACTCGCTGTTCTCGACCTTCACCGGCTACTCCTCGGGCGTCTCGAACGACGGTCTCGTCCCCTACGGTCCGTTCGACACCCACCAGCTCGCCTACACCTTCAACGCAGGCAACGGCTTCACCGCCGCCGTCGCGCTGGAAACCGGCGCTGGCGAAGACAACTATGCTGGTACTACTCCGATCAATGCCTACACGATCGACAGCTATGTTCCGCACGTGGTCGCAGGCGTCGGCTACAGCGGCGGCTGGGGCGGCGTGTCCGTGGTCGGCGGCTACGACTCCGTCTGGGAAGAAGGCGCCATCAAGGGTCGTGTTGACGTCAACATCAACGACGCGATCTCGATGTTCGTGATGGCCGGCTGGAGCAGCGACGGCGACTTCAGCAACTACTACGCTCCTTGGGGCGGCGACTGGGCCGTCTGGGTCGGCGGCGCGTGGAAGTTCAACGAGAAGGCAACCGCCAACCTCGAAATCGGCTATGACGACTGGGAGAACTTCTCGGTGGCTGCAAACGTCGCTTACGAGCTCGTTCCGAACTTCACCATCACGCCTGAAGTCGTCTACATCGACAACTTCGACGCATGGGACAACGACACCGACGGTTCCAACTGGGGTGGTTTCCTCCGCCTCCAGGCGAACTTCGGCGGCTGATAACAGTCTGCTGACCGTTTAGGTCGGAACGGCCCGCACTTGAAAAAGTGCGGGCCGTCTCTTTTTGTGGAATTGAATGCGGCGCAATACCGATATCGCTGGAGCATTGCCGGCGGGCCAGAATCGTCTCCAATGCACTAACTCGTTGTTTTTACGTGTTTCCGGACACGAAACCGTTTCGCATTTTTGCTGGGATTGCTTCTGGGTTGGAATTTCCGGCCCTGCGAAATCGCCCGGCTTGCCGAAGCGCGGCGGGTTCTATCTGCCGATCTCCGCCCGGTCGAAAAACGCAGTGATGGTTTTCGGCAGTTCGCCGGTTTCCAGCAGGGGCGCGTGCCCCTGTCCTTCCACGAGGAAGGTCTCGCAGGCAGGATGCCGATTCGCCATTTCCACCAGCGTTCCAGCCGATAGCAGCTTCGAGTTCGCACCGCGAATCGCAAGCATCGGAAAACCGCGCAGTGCCTCGAAGAGTGGCCAGATCATCGGCAGCGGCTTGTCGAGGTCGAAGTCGCGTACAACCTTGAGTAGCGCCGGATCGAAGTCCGGGGCGATCCTGCCCTTCTGCTCGCGATAGATGGCGGCGGTGAAGCGTTGCCAGTCTTCATCTGAAAGCGCGGGAAAAGCGGCTCCATGTGCCGCCCGCTGGATGGTCACTGCCTCTGCCATGTCCCTTGGCTTGGGCGAGCGTTCGAGATAGGACCGGATCTGCGCGAGGCCTTCACCCTGGATGACCGGGCCTATATCGTTCAGCACCACCGATTTGATGGCGGTCGGACGAAGCGACCCCAGCATGTGGATGATGAGGCCGCCGCGCGATGTGCCGACGAAGTGGGCATTTTCGACACCGGCGGCCATCATGCCGGAAACCACATCGTCAGCCTCTGTCGGTACATTGTAGTTTCGACAGTTGCGGTCGTAGGCGGACAGTCCGCGACCGCGATAATCGAAGACCACGACCTTGCGAGGGTGTTCTGCATGTCGCGACAACAATTTCGCGAGGGCATGGAAGTCTCGGGCGTTGCGCGTAAGGCCCGGCAGGCATACCACCGGGGTCCTCTCCGTGACCCCCTCGCCATAGATGCGGGCGTGCAGTTTGAGCCCGTCGCCTGCCGAATAGTAGAGGTGGGAGAAGCCGTCTTCGGAGGTCATGACGCAGCGTCCATGGGAAGGGAGCGGGAGCTTTCACAAATACTCCAGCCCTCGTCCGGTGATAGTGGGGCAGGCGCTTTGCGTCAAACCCGCAGGTCCGTTCCTGTAATTTCGAGGAAAACACGGGCCGCATTTACGTCCGCAATTGCCCGTGGAAAGAAGATCGAGCGCTTCCTAGCGTGAAGCCACCCGGCGACCCTTCACGAGGTCGCCTTCTATGTCGAACTGGCCGGAAAGACGCATCTTGTAGACCTGATAGTTCTCCATGACGCGCTGGACATAGGCGCGCGTCTCGGCAAACGGAATGCGTTCGATCCAGTCGACCACTTCATCGACATTCTGCCCGCGCGGATCGCCATAGCGGCGCATCCAGTCGCGCGCGCGTCCGGGGCCTGCATTGTATCCGGCGAAGGTGAGCACGTAGGAGCCGTCAAAGCGGCCGAGCTGTTCGCCCAGGAACGCCGCGCCGAGTGTCGCATTGTAGCCGGGATCCGTGGTCAGCCGCTCCGGCGAATAAGCGAGGCCGGCCTTCTTCGCCACCGATTTGGCCGTTCCCGGCAGAAGCTGCAGCAGGCCGCGCGCGCCCGCATGCGAGACCGCGGCTGCGTTGAACTCGCTTTCCTGCCGCGCGATCGCATAGGCCAGCGCCTTGCCGGAAGCCGATATGTCGGCATCGCCGGGGATCGCCCCCACGGGATGCGACAGTCCACCTATGTCCAGCCCACGCCCGACAGCGATCTTGCCGATCCTGAGTGCGAGATAATGATTGCCGCGACTCTCGGCCATGCCCGCGAGCAGTGCGAGCTGGGAAGGGTCGTCGAGATCCTGGGCCAGCGCGCGGTACAGCGTGTCGGCCATCGCCTGATAGTTGCAGCGCTCAAGCAGGCGAATTGCCTTTACCACCTCGTTTCGCTCGAACCGGTCGCGGTCGAGTGCGGAGGGCTCGGGCACCGCGACGTTCAATGTATGGCCGCCGATACGTTCGGCCGCGAGCTGACCGTAGAAGGTGGTCCCATAGGCCGCGGCCTTTTCGTACCAGCTCCTGGCTTCCCCTGGCGCGCCTGCCTCCACTGCCCGACCAAGCCAGTAATAGGCGCGCGACAGGGAAAGCGGACCTGCTGCGACATCCGCGATCCGCGCGAAGTGTTCTGCCCCGGCTTTGGCGTCGTTGAGGCCGCGCAGCGCGTACCAGCCCGCGTGGAACTCCGCGTCCGCCGCCTCGACGGGGCTTTCCGCCGCATGCGCCGCAGCGATGCGATAGGCGAGCTTCATGTCGCCGAGATCAATCAGTTCGCGCGACAGCACGCGCCTCTCCAGCCACCAGGCATCGGGGTCAACCAGCGAATCGCGATCGACCGGCGCCTTCAGCATGACTTGCGCGGCTTCGAGATACTTCTTCTTTTTGCGCAGATATTTGGATTCGGCGAAGAAGAAGCCTGCGGAACGCATCTCTTCGGGCACCGCCTTGAGAAGATCGGGCGCCTTCTTTTCATCCCGGATGACAGCCGCCCAGGCCTCTACGAGAGGCTGCGCGTCGGCGAGTTTGGCTGCGCGTTCGGCGGCCGCGATCCTTTCGGCATAGAGCATTCGCTCCATGCGCAGACGATGGTCTTGCCCGGTCAGCATCGCGCCGAATTCGGTAAGGATGCGCTGCTCCTCCTGCGCCTCCAGCTTCGCGGTCCTCCAGTAGGGAGACAGAACGGCAGCCGCATCCTTCGTCTGGCCCAGTTGCACATGCGCGCGCGCAAGCAGGATCACGCCGTCGAGCGTCTGCGGACGGGAGGGACCAAACACGGAAATCACGGTCAGCGGGTCGGGTTTCTCGCGATAGAAGGCCCGTTCGCTGTTTCGGCGCATCGCCGCTGCCCCAGGCCAGTTCGGCAGCGAGACGGCCGCGGCGGCGATATCGATGCTTGGAATGTCGCGGCCGCCGTCCATGGCGATCGCCCAGGCGAGGATGTGACGGTAAAGGCTTGTCGGGGGCAGCCTGTCGCGAACGCGTCGTGCTCCGGCGACATCGCCGTTCCTGAGCGCATCGAGGCCGCGCTTCAGCGGTATTGTCCGCCCTTGCGCGGCGATCACGCCGGCATCGGGCATCGGGGATGCTTGCGGGTTCGTGATATTGGGATCGTCCGCCGACTCGCCGGCCGCACTCGCGCCGATCATGGCAGATGTCAGCGCGAGAGAAGCAGCGAGGAACGCGAAGCGGCTTGTCTGCCCCTGGAGCAGCTTCCTGATCATGCCTGTCCTTACACCAAATGGACTGGAACGGGTAGGGTGAGCCTAGCTGTGGGTGGTGAAGCGTTGGTTAATGGACGGTTATCATGGCGTGAAGATGTCGCGGCCGCGCTTGCGACGCCTGCGCACGCCGCCTATGGTGCGCAGCTTCGCTTTCGGCTAGAAACCGCGCGGAACTCAAGGAAATCTGCAAAAGCACCAGGAGTATATGACAAATGCTGAGAGGCTCGCTTACAGCGCTCGTGACGCCCTTCGACTCGCAGGGGCGTTTTGACGAGAAAGCCTTTCGCGCCTTCGTCGACTGGCAGATTTCCGAGGGTACGAAAGGGCTGGTGCCCGTGGGCACGACGGGTGAATCGCCGACGCTTTCGCATGAAGAGCACCGTCTGGTGGTGAAGACCTGCATCGAAGCCGCCAAGGGCAGGGTCCCCGTCCTTGCCGGGGCCGGCTCCAACAATACGGAAGAGGCGATCGGGCTGGTCCGGTTCGCGGAAGAAGCCGGCGCGGATGCGGTGCTGGTCGTGACCCCTTATTACAACAAGCCAACGCAGCGCGGGCTCTATGGGCATTTCGCTGCCGTGGCCGAGGCGACCACTCTGCCGGTGATCATCTACAACATACCGCCGCGCTCGGTCATAGACATGACCCCTGAAACGATGGGCAGGCTTGCCCACGACTTCAAGAACATCGCGGGCGTCAAGGATGCCACCGGCAAGGTCGAGCGTGTTTCCGAACAGCGCATGACGTGCGGAAAGGACTTCGTCCAGCTTTCGGGCGAGGACGCCAGCGCGCTGGGCTTCAACGCCCACGGGGGCGTCGGATGCATCTCCGTCACCGCGAATGTCGCGCCCCGGCTCTGCGCCGAATTCCAGGAGGCGACGCTCAACGGTAACTGGGACAAGGCGCTCGAACTGCAGGATCGCCTGCTGCCGCTGCACAAGGCCATTTTCATCGAGCCCGGCCTTGCCGGCGCGAAATATGCGCTTTCACGGCTGGGCAAGATCGAGAATGCCGTTCGGCTGCCGCTTACCACGGTCGAAGAGAGCACCTGCGCCAGGATAGACGAGGCGATGAAGTTCGCCGGCTTGATCAATTAGGGCGGACGCTCCATCTAGAGCAATTGCGGGGAAATGCTCCGCAGTTTTTGTCGGCACTTGCGTATCAACAAGGAGATGGAGCGCTTTCGCGACCGGCTGAAGCGCTCGGCGGCATTATCTCGAAAAGGCAGGGGCTGGTTTTCGGAAAAGATCGTGTGGAACAAAGGAGTTTGAGCGCGAAGGCGTTTCAAGGAAGCGACGTCACGCTCAAGGCAATATGAATCAGGTCAGAAAAGCCGATCCGAACAACCGGACCGTCGCGGAGAATCGCAAGGCGCGTTTCTCCTACGAGGTGCTGGACACCGTCGAGGCCGGTCTGGTGCTGACGGGGACCGAGGTGAAGTCGCTGCGCCAGGGGCAGGCGAACATCCAGGAATCATATGCGTCCCTGGAGGGCGGCGAAATCTGGTTGATCAATTCCTATCTGCCGGAATATCTGCAGGCTAACCGCTTCAACCATGAGCCGCGCAGACGCCGCAAGCTGCTGCTGAGCAAGCGCGAGATGGCCAGGCTGGGCCAGGCGGTCGAGCGCGAAGGCATGACCATGGTGCCGTTGAAGATCTACTTCAACGACAAGGGTCGTGCGAAGCTCCTGCTCGCAATCGCCCGCGGAAAGAAGCTGCACGACAAGCGCGAGAGCGAGAAGAAACGCGACTGGGCGCGCGAAAAAGGCCGTCTGCTCAAGGAGCGGGGCTAGGTCTTCCGCAAACCGGTGCCCTATGGTGTATCCGCGTAACGACGGTAGCCAAGGTGGTGCACATGCGGTGGATAATTGCAGTTATTCTTCTTGGCCTTGCAGGGCCAGCGGCCGCCGGCGAAACACATGCGGAATTTGCAGAGCGCGTTTCCCAGCACATCGATGCCGTTCGATATGATTCCATCGTCTCGCAGGCCAGCGCGCGTGGCACGCCGGTGGATATAACCGTGCGCTTCAGCGTTTCTGCGACCGGAAAGATCGAGAGAGTGCGGATCGTATCGAGCAAAATGTCCGCCGAACTCAACCGCTACATCGTTCGCGCCTTCGACAGGCTTCCCCCGATCAGAAACGTCTCCATGCAGGCTGGCAAGAACTTCAGCGTCGTCCTGTCGTTGGGCGGGTGATGGCCGACTAGGCGACAGGCTATCCTTGGTCAAGATACTGCGCGACTTTCTCGAAGACATCGACGAACATGTCTTCCGTCAGCACGCCCGTGTTCGTGTTGTAGCGCGAGCAATGGTAGCTGGAGAAAAGCGTGATCTTCCCGGCTTCATAGCGGCCGCCATGCTTGAACGGCATCGCCGCCACCCGGTGTCCGAGCGCGCGTACTGTCGACTGGTGTGCGATGCCGCCAAGGGTGACGATCGCGCGCAGCCTGGGAAAGCCCTCGATCGTCGACGTCAGGAACCGGCGGCAGGTTGTAATCTCGGCCGGCGTCGGCTTGTTTTCGGGCGGCACGCAACGAACCGCGTTGGTGATCGCGCTGCCGACCAGTTCCAGGCCGTCATCCGGCCGCGCCAGGAAATGCCCGCGCGCGAAGCCGAAACGGATCAGCGTCGAATAGAGGAGGTCGCCTGCATAATCTCCCGTGAAGGGCCGACCGGTGCGGTTGGCGCCGCGCAGTCCGGGCGCCAGTCCGATGATGAGCAGCCTTGCCGCGTCGGCGCCGTCGCTCGGCAGGAATGTCGGAACAGGCGCGTTGAACCACGAAGGCTCTCGCTCGCGCCATTGGTCGCGGAAGGCCGCAAGACGTGGGCAGAGCGGACAGTCATGCGACGGCTCCGCCGGGAAAAGTGTTGTCATGCTATTCGCCGGATGGTCTCAGATGTGGTCGTCGTTATCGTCCGGGTCTGGCCGGCGGATAGGCCTTTCGCCCGGCTCGCGCCCGATTTCGGCTCTGAGCGACATGAGGTCGACGAAATTGTCGGCCTGCCGTCGCAAATCGTCCGAGATCATCGGCGGTTGAGACGCCATCGTAGACACGATGCTGACCTTGCGGCCGCGCCGCTGAAGCGCTTCGACGAGGGTGCGGAAATCGCCGTCGCCCGAAAAGATCACATAGTGATCGACATGCTCGGCCAGTTCCAGCGCATCCACCGTCAGTTCGATGTCCATGTTGCCCTTGATCTTGCGCCGCCCGGTCGAGTCCGTGAATTCCTTGGCGGGCTTGGTGACGACCTTGAAGCCATTGTAGTCCAGCCAGTCGATGAGGGGGCGGATGGATGAATACTCCTGATCCTCGACAAGAGCCGTGTAGTAATATGCGCGCAAGAGATAGCCGCGTTTCTGGAAGCTCGATAGCAGCTTTCGGTAGTCGATATCGAAGCCGAGTGCGCGGGAAGTGGCATAGAGGTTTGCGCCGTCTATGAACAGCGCGATCTTTTCGCGTGGGTCAAACATGCCCGTGCCCCTTCTGAAATACGTTTTAGACAAAATTCCTGGCGCCCGGCGCTCTATAATCGAGAAATTCCGTCCAGTTGTTTTGGTTCCAAGCCCGTCAATCTGCAGATGCTCATTTCAAAGAATTATGCATCGCTATCGCAAAAAGCGATACTTTCGCGTTCCGATTGCGTCGCGCAAGCGTCGGGAGTGACAAGTGTAACCTCCAAAATGCTTGTGTTTCGGGTGCTTTCGCGTTAAGCACGCCGCCTGATTTCCGATACATCCTGGATATGAAAGGGGCACGTGAATGGCCCGCGTAACCGTTGAAGACTGCATCGACAAGGTGGACAACCGCTTTGAGCTGGTTCTTCTTGCCGGCCACCGCGCCCGGCAGATCAGCCAGGGCGCTGCGATCACCATCCCGCGCGACAACGACAAGAACCCGGTTGTGGCCCTGCGCGAGATCGCCGACGAAACCCTGTCTCCCGACGATCTCAAGGAAGATCTGATCCATTCGCTGCAGAAGCATGTCGAGGTTGACGAGCCGGAGAGCGACGGCCAGGAGCTTACCGATCAGTCGGGTGCCAGCGTGAGCGCCGATGCCGAGGAGCCCGAAGAGAACATCGCGTTCGACCGCATGAGCGAGGAAGAGCTGCTTGCAGGCATCGAGGGCCTCGTCGCGCCGGAAAAGAGCGACGATTTCTGAACCTTGGCGCAACCGCTGCCACTTCCGTGACGGCGGTTTGACGGCTATCCATGACATGCGTCGTAAACCTTTACGGCGCATGTTCTTTTTATGGCCCGACCTATGCCCGTGGAACCTCGCCAATGATGCGTCAATATGAGCTTGTCGAGCGCGTCCAGCGCTACAAGCCCGACGTAAACGAGGCTTTGCTCAACAAGGCCTATGTCTATGCCATGCAGAAGCATGGCCACCAGAAGCGCGCCTCGGGCGATCCCTACTTCTCGCATCCGCTGGAAGTCGCGGCCATCCTGACCGACATGCATCTGGACGAGTCGACCATCGCGGTCGCCCTCCTGCACGACACTATCGAGGACACCACGGCGACGAGGGCCGAGATCGACGAGCTGTTCGGCCCCGACATCGGCCGGCTGGTCGAGGGCCTCACCAAGCTGAAGAAGCTGGACCTCGTTTCCAAGAAGGCAGAGCAGGCCGAAAACCTGCGCAAGCTGCTGCTCGCCATCTCGCAGGACGTGCGCGTGCTGCTCGTGAAGTTGGCAGACCGGCTGCACAACATGCGCACGCTGCACCACGTCCCGGAAAGCAAGCGCATGCGCATCGCCGAGGAGACGATGGAGATCTATGCGCCGCTGGCCGGGCGGATGGGCATGCAGGGCATGAGGGAGGAGCTGGAGGAACTCGGCTTCCGCTACATCAACCCGGAAGCCTATCGCACCGTGACCGAAAGGCTCACCGGCGTCTTCGAGCGCAACAAGGATGTGGTCGGCGAGATCGAGCGCTCACTTGCGGCCATGTTTGCCCGGCACGGCATCTCGGCCGAGGTCAAGGGCAGGCAAAAGAAGCCGTGGTCGGTCTTCCGCAAGATGGAAGCCAAGGCGCTGTCCTTCGAACAGCTTTCCGACATCTTCGGCTTCCGCGTCCTGGTCGATACGGTAGACGATTGCTACCGGGCGCTAGGCGCGATCCACACCACATGGTCCATGGTGCCGGGGCGCTTCAAGGACTACATCTCGACGCCCAAGCAGAACGACTACCGCTCGATTCACACGACGATCGTCGGCCCTTCGCGCCAGCGCATCGAGCTGCAGATACGCACCCGGGGGATGAACGAGGTCGCCGAATATGGCGTCGCGGCGCATTCGCTTTACAAGGACAAGCCCGGCGCGCCCGATGGCGAACGGCAGGCAAGCACCAACGAGATGAACGCCTATGCCTGGCTGCGCCGAACTATCGAGCAGCTCTCGGAAGGCGACAATCCCGAGGATTTTCTCGAGAATACGCGCCTGGAGCTTTTCCAGGATCAGGTCTTCTGCTTCACGCCCAAAGGGATGCTGATCGCGCTTCCGCGCGGTGCGATCCCGATCGATTTCGCCTATGCGGTGCATACAGATGTCGGCGACAGCTGCGTGGGCGCCAAGATCAACGGCCGCATCATGCCGCTGATGACGGAGCTGAAGAACGGCGACGAAGTCGAGATCATTCGCTCCAAGGCGCAGGTGCCGCCCGCTGCCTGGGAGTCGATGGTCGTGACAGGCAAGGCGCGCGCGGCCATCCGGCGTGCCACCAAGAACGCCATTCGCAAGCAATTTTCCGGCCTCGGCGGCCGCATCCTCGAAAGGGCGTTCGAGCGTGCCGGCAAGGTCTACAGCAAGGAAAGCCTGAAGCCGGTCCTCCACAGGCTCGCGCGCAAGGATGTCGAGGACGTCCTGACGGCTGTCGGGCGCGGCGAGCTTGCCTCAAGTGACGTGATGCGCGCCGTCTTTCCCGATTTCAAGGAGGAGCGGGTCACGCAGCCCCAGCCTGCGAAAGCGCAGCGCGAGGAAGGCTGGTTCAACATCCGCAACGCCGCCGGCATGCTGTTCCAGCTACCGACGCTCGCGCGGCGCAACAAGGACAAGATCGGGCCTGAGCCGCGCGACGCGGCGGTGCCGATACGCGGCGTCGGCGGCGACCTGCCGGTGCGCTTTGCTGAGGAGGGCGCGGTGCCGGGCGACCGGATCGTGGGCATCCTGCAGCCGGGTTCCGGTATCACCATCTATCCGATCCAGTCTCCGTCCCTTCAGGCTTTCGATGACCAGCCTGAGCGCTGGGTCGATGTCCGCTGGGACATCGACGACAGCAACAAGGAACGTTTTCCAGCGCGAATTTCGGTCACTGCCATCAATGCGCCCGGTTCGCTCGCCGAAATCGCCCAGGTCATCGCGGTCAACGACGCCAACATCCATACATTGTCGATGATCCGGACCGCGCCCGATTTCACGGAAATGCTGGTCGATATCGAGGTCTGGGACCTGAAGCACCTGAACCGGCTGCTCTCGCAGCTCAAGGAAAACAGAAGCGTAAGCGACGCCAAGCGCGTCAACGGTTAGGCGGGACGACCATGCAGACGAGCGATGTGATCGAGGTTTTTCGGGAAGCCGGAGCGGTGCTGGAAGGGCACTTCATCCTGACCTCCGGTCTGCGCAGCCCGGTCTTCCTCCAGAAGGCGCGCGTCTTCATGCATGCAGACAAGACGGAAAAGCTGTGCCGGGCGCTCGCCGAAAAGATCCGCGCGGAGCTGCCGGGGCCCATCGACTATGTGGTCGGCCCGGCCATCGGCGGGCTCATCCCCGCTTATGAGACATCGCGCCATCTGGGCGTTCCGGCGATCTGGGTGGAGCGCGAGGCCGGCGAGTTCAAGCTGCGTCGCTTCGAGATCGAGAAGGGCGCAAGGGTCGTCATCGTGGAGGACATCGTTACCACGGGCCTGTCGATCCGCGAAACCGTCAAGTGCTTGCGCGATCTAGGGGCCGAGGTGCTTGTCGCTGCCTGCATCATCGACCGTTCAGCCGGCAAGAGCGACGTCGGCTTGCCGTTGATATCGCTCGCCCAATATGCAGTTCCGGCCTATCCCGCGGACCAGCTTCCGCCGGAGCTGGCCGCCATCGCGCCGGTCAAGCCCGGCAGCCGCAATATCTGATCCGCGAGGTGGCGGCAGTCCGATGATACTCGGCATTGGCAGCGATCTGATCGACATCCGTCGCATCGAAACCTCCATGCAGCGGCATGGCGAACGGTTCGTCTCGCGCATCTTCACCGACATCGAGCGCACACGGGTGGAAAGCAGGCCCCAGCGCGCGGCGGGCTACGCCAAGCGCTTCGCGGCTAAGGAGGCTTGCGCCAAGGCGCTGGGCAGCGGCATAGCGGAAGGGGTCTTCTGGCGCGACATGGGCGTCGTCAACCTGCCGAACGGCCGCCCCACGATGCATCTGACCGGCGGCGCGGCCCACAGGCTCGAACGCCTGACGCCGCCGCAGCACCGCGCGATCATCCATCTGACGATCACCGACGAATTTCCCATGGCGCAGGCATTCGTCATCATAGAGGCCGTCTCCTACGCCTGAGCCAAACCGCCGCGCAATAATGACGCGATGCTGCCCAATTGCCGCGCCATGACGGCGCGGGCGCTGCATTGTGTGATTGCCCCCTTGCGCATCACCGCCTATACCCACTGCGCACAATCGAGGACGACATGAGCGTGGCAGACAAGAGCGAGAAGAAATCGGGCGGTTTCGGCGAAACCGTCAGTGTCATCGTGCAGGCGCTTCTGCTGGCCCTGGTGATCCGCAGCCTTTTCTTTCAGCCGTTCTCAATACCATCGGGCTCCATGCGCCCGACGCTGCTCGAAGGCGACTATCTCTTCGTCACCAAATGGGCCTATGGCTACTCGCGCTATTCCCTGCCGTTTTCGCCGAACCTCTTTTCCGGCCGTATCTGGGGCTCGTCGCCCGAGCGCGGCGATGTCGTCGTCTTCAAGTTCCCACCTAACCCTTCGCTGGACTACATCAAGCGCGTCATCGGCCTGCCGGGGGATCGCATCCAGATGCGCGCCGGCCAGCTCTACATCAACGATGAGGCGGTGCCGCGCGTGAAGGTCGGCGAGATCGACAATCCGGACATCACCGAGGTCAACCGCCCGGTCGACGTCTATCGCGAGACCCTGCCGAACGGCGTTTCCTACGACACGCTGGACCTGACCCAGAACGGGCTGGGCGACGACACGCGCGAATTCGTGGTCCCGGCCGGTCACTATTTCATGATGGGCGACAATCGCGACAACTCGACGGACAGCCGCTTTTCCGTCGGCTTCGTGCCGGAGGAAAATCTGGTCGGCCGCGCCAACATCATTTTCTTCTCGATCGCCGGCGGAGCAAGCCCGCTGGAGGTCTGGAAGTGGCCGTCCCTGATGCGCCCGTCGCGGCTGTTCAACTGGGTCGAATAGGGGCGCTTCGATGCCCTTGAAGCGACCCAGAGGCGAAGCTCTCGCAGGCGAGATAGCCGCGAGGGTGGGATATGTCTTCAAAGACCTCCATCTTCTCGAGACTGCGCTGACGCATTCCAGCGCGGTCAAGGCGGTCAGCAACAACGAGCGGCTGGAGTTCCTCGGCGACCGGGTGCTCGGTCTCATCGTGGCCGACATGCTGCTCGGGCTCTTTCCCGATGCGCGGGAAGGGGAGATCGCGCCGCGCTTCAACGCGCTTGTCGACGCGCGCACCTGTTCGAAGATCGGCCTTGAGCTGGAACTGGACAGGTTCCTGCGCTCCGACTCCGCGCTGAGGTCCGGCAACCGCAAGGCAGGCGCGAACTACCTCGCTGATGCCGTAGAGGCGCTGGTCGCCGCCATCTATCTCGACGGCGGCATCGACCAGGCGCGCGCATTCGTCCTGCGCTTATGGGAGCCGCTGGCGCGACAGGCGGTGGAAAAGCCCGCCAATCCCAAGGGCGAGCTTCAGGAATGGCTTGCCAAAACGAGCGACGCGCGGCCCGGTTATGCCATCGAAGCGCGCGAAGGTCCGGACCATCAGCCGGTATTCACGGTTTCGGTGCAGGTGGCCGGTTTCGAGCCGGCGCTGGGCGTGGGAAGCTCGCGGCGTGCCGCTGAAGAAGCGGCGGCTTCCGCCTTTCTTGTGCGGGAAGGCGTCTGGACGGCTGAAAGGGGTGCTGCCTGATGACCGACGATAACAAAAGGACAGGCGACGGCCCGGCGACGCGTTCGGGTTTCGTCGCCCTGATCGGCGCGCCCAATGCCGGAAAGTCGACGCTGGTCAATCAGCTCGTCGGTGCGAAGGTGTCGATCGTCACCCACAAGGTGCAGACGACGCGCGCCATCGTGCGGGGCATCGCCACGCATGGAAACGCGCAGATCGTGTTCGTCGACACGCCGGGCATCTTCAAGCCGCGCCGCAGGCTGGATACGGCAATGGTCACCACGGCCTGGGGCGGCGCCAAGGATGCCGACCTCGTGATGGTGCTGATCGACGCCGAACGCGGGATCAAGGGCGACGCCGATGCCCTGCTCGACAGGGTGGCGACGGTGCCGCAGCCCAAGCTGCTCATCCTCAACAAGGTCGACCGCGTGAAGCCGGAGACGTTGCTGGCCCTCACGCAGGAGGCCAATGCGCGTGCCGACTTCAAGCGCACCTTCATGATATCGGCGCTGACGGGTTCCGGCTGCAAGGATTTGCTGGACTATCTGGCGGAGGAATTGCCCGAGGGTCCCTGGTACTATCCCGAAGACCAGATTTCGGACCTGCCGATGCGCCAGCTCGCCGCCGAGATCACCCGCGAGAAGCTCTATCTGAGGTTGCATCAGGAACTGCCTTATTCCTCCCACGTCGAAACGGAGAAATGGGAAGAGAAGCAGAACGGATCGGTGCGCATCGAGCAGGTCATCTATGTCGAACGCGACAGCCAGAAGAAGATCGTGCTTGGCCACAAGGGCGAGACCATTCGCGCCATCGGCCAGGCGGCGCGCAAGGAGATCGGCGAAATCCTCGAACAGGAGGTCCATCTGTTCCTGTTCGTGAAGGTACGCGGCAACTGGGGCGACGACCCCGAGCGCTATCGCGAGATGGGGCTGGATTTTCCGGGCTGAGGGTAACCGCCGCCGAAAACGGTCGTCACCCCGCCGCACTCATCCCTGCCGTGCCCTCTCGATCGCGGCGACGTCGATCTTCTTCATCTCCATCATCGCCTCGAAGGCGCGCTTCGCCTCGTCGCCGCCTGCCGCCATCGCCTCCGTGAGGGTACGGGGCGTGATCTGCCAGCTGACGCCCCATTTGTCCTTGCACCAGCCGCAAACGCTTTCCTCGCCGCCGTTCCCGACGATGGCATTCCAGTAGCGGTCGGTCTCTTCCTGGTCGTCGGTGGCGATCTGGAACGAGAACGCTTCTGTCTGCTTGAAGGCCGTGCCGCCGTTGAGTCCTATGCAGGGAATGCCGGCGACGGTGAATTCGACCGTCAGCACGTCGCCCTTCTTGCCTGACGGAAAGTCGCTGGGCGCGCGATGCACGGCGGTTACCACGCTATCGGGGAAAACCTTGGCATAGAATCGGGCGGCAGCCTCGGCGTCCTTCTCGTACCAAACGCAAATCGTGTTCTTGGCGATAGTCATCTACTGTCCTTTCGCGTGCAGAGCTCTCACGGGCGCGATGCCCGATGGAGTGCTCGGAGGACGGATCAGGCAGCACGATACCGACAGGCAACACACATTTATTTGCTGCAGCTTGGAATTCAGCCCGGTACGGCGCAGATCGTCGAGCGCGTCAGGAAGCGTTTTTCCCGGCCGTTGTCGAGTGAGAACATGCCGCCGCGTCCCGGCACCACGTCGATGACGAGGTCGGTATGTTTCCAGGCCTCGTATTGCGACTCGCTGATATAGACCGGCGTGTCGCCGATCATTCCGAGCAGCACGTCCCGGTCGCCGATGATGAAGTCGCCGCGCGGATAGCACATGGGCGAGGAGCCGTCGCAGCAACCGCCGGACTGATGGAAAAGCACCGGGCCGTGATCCGCAATGATCTCGGTCAGAAGCCGTTCGGCCTCCGGTGTTGCGGAAACCTTATCGAGGGAAACCTTCTCCTCACCCATGGGATACTCCTTCCATTGCGGCCGGCTCTCCCCGCTTGCGGGAAGAGATGTCCGGCAGGGCGTGAGGGGCGGAGCCAACAATCGAGCGCCTGCGCCACCCATCATCCGCCCCCTTCGGGGCACCTTCTCCCCGTGAACGGGGAGAAGGAATGCGCGCCGTCAGAAGAAGCCGAGCTTCTTCGGGCTGTAGCTCACCAGCATGTTCTTTGTCTGCTGGTAATGGTCGAGCATCATCTTGTGGTTTTCGCGGCCGATGCCCGACTGCTTGTAGCCGCCGAACGCGGCATGCGCCGGATAGGCATGGTAGCAATTGGTCCACACGCGGCCCGCCTGTATCGCTCGGCCGAACCGGTACAGCCGGTTGGCGTCGCGGCTCCAGATGCCGGCCCCAAGGCCGTAGAGAGTGTCGTTGGCGATCGACAGGGCTTCGTCGTCATCCTTGAAGGTGGTCACGGACACGACCGGCCCAAAGATCTCCTCCTGGAAGATGCGCATCTTGTTGTTGCCCTTGAAGATCGTCGGCTTCACATAATAGCCGCCTGCCAGATCGCCGGGCAGGTGCGCCTGCTCGCCGCCGGTCAACACCTCGGCTCCTTCCTGCTTGCCGATGTCCAGATAGGAGAGGATCTTCTCAAGCTGCTCGGACGACGCCTGCGCGCCGATCATCGTTGCCGGGTCGAGCGGATCTCCCTGCACGATTGCGTTGGTGCGCTTGATCGCGCGCTCCATGAACTTGTCATAGATCTTCTCGTGCACCAGCGCGCGGCTCGGGCAGGTGCAGACCTCGCCCTGGTTGAGCGCGAACATGACGAAGCCCTCGATAGCCTTGTCGAAGTAGTCGTCATCTTCCGCCGTTACGTCGTTGAAGAAGATGTTCGGCGACTTGCCGCCGAGTTCCAGCGTTACCGGGATCAGGTTCTGCGACGCATACTGCATGATCAGCCGGCCGGTCGTCGTCTCGCCGGTGAAGGCGATCTTGGCGATCCGGTTGGATGATGCGAGCGGCTTGCCTGCCTCCAGCCCGAAGCCGTTGACAATGTTGAGCACGCCCTCAGGCAACAGGTCGCCTACGAGATCGACCCACACCATGATCGAGGCGGGTGTCTGCTCTGCGGGCTTGAGCACCACGCAGTTGCCGGCGGCGAGCGCGGGCGCGAGCTTCCATACGGCCATCAGAAGCGGGAAGTTCCATGGAATGATCTGACCGACGACGCCCAGCGGCTCGTGGAAATGATAGGCTACCGTGTCGTGGTCGATTTCGGATATTCCGCCTTCCTGCGCGCGCACGGCGCCGGCGAAATAACGGAAATGATCAATGGCGAGCGGCAGGTCGGCAGCCGTGGTCTCGCGGATCGGCTTGCCGTTGTCCCAGGTCTCGGCAAGCGCCAGAAGGCCCAGGTTTTCCTCCATGCGATCGGCAATCCGGTTGAGGATCAAGGCGCGTTCTGCCGGGCTCGTCCTGCCCCAGCTTTCCTTTGCCTTGTGCGCCGCGTCCAGCGCCGCCTCGATGTCGGCCGCGTCGGACCGGGCGATCTCGCAGAGCGGCCGTCCGGTCACGGGCGACACGTTGTCGAAATACTTGCCGGATTTCGGCGCGACCCATTTGCCGCCGATATAGTTGTCGTAGCGTTTCGCGAAGGGCACCTTCGCGGTGCGATGGAATTCGACCTTGTTCATTCTTTCCTCCCGGACAGAACGCCGCTCATGCGGCAATGGACGAAGGGTGGCAGCCGGAAACCACGCTGTCAGCAGCCCGCCCGCCGAACCCGTGGTGCGGCTGTCTCACTTCTGCGACAGTGTGCGGCGCAATATGCGCCGCTGTGGGCATTTCGTCCTCAGTGCGCCCGGCTGATCCCGAAGCGGGCGAGCTTGCGGTGCAGGGTCGCACGTGAGACCCCGAGAGACTGGGCCGCCGCCGATACGTTGCCGTCCGCGCGGATCAATGCCTGTTGCAGCACGGCGCGCTCAGCCTCGGCGAGGGCTTTTGTGCCTGGTTCCGAAACCGCGTTTGCGCCGGGTGCGCCAAGGTCCGCGGCCAGCATCGGCCGGGTGAAGCTTTCATCGGTCAGGTCGAGCGCCTGTCTCGCGGCCCTTGTTGCGCCGATGACGACATCGTCGCGGTCCACGGCGATCAGCGCCCCCGAGAGCCGCTCGCCGGTCGGCGCCAGCATGATGCGCGCACGGGGGAAGGCGAGGCGGAAGTTTTCAGCCTCGATGCGCCGTGCGGCGTCGACCACGGCCATGGAGATGAGGTTGACGAAACCCGCTGTCAGGTCCGCACGGCATGAGGAAACGTCCAGCGCGGCGGCAATCCTGCCCTCATGGTCGTAAACCGGCGCGGTGGTGCAGGACAGAAGCGTGTTGCGCGAGAAGAAATGCTGGTCGCGATGAATCGTCAGTGCGCGCTGTTCAACCAGGCAGGTCCCGATGCCGTTGGTGCCTTCGCTGTCCTCGCTCCATACGGTTCCGGTCCAGAGGCCCCAGTCGCGGAACGTGCTGTCGTCGCTGATCGAACCGCGCCGTTCCACCGGGATGCCGTCGCGGTCTGCGAGCAGCACGCAGCACCCGACCCCGCCGACCGCGAGATAGAGCCTGTCCAGGCTGGCCTGCGCGGCCACGACCAGTTGCTCGACCCGCTGCCGGGCCATTTTGAATTCGGACTCGACCAGCCGTTGGGGCGGCGTTCTGTCGGCGGGCTGGAGACGGTGGAGGTCGGAGGATCGCCGCCAGGATGCGACCAGCGCGGAACGCGCGGCTTCGCCGGATTGAAGCGCGGAATAGATTTTATCGGCGTGCTCCGCCGAAGGTAAGCCGCCCATGTCTCCTCCTGAGCAGGCCTGCTTGCTTGGCTGGGTCAACCATAGAGTATGGACCCCACCGTGTATAGCGGTCCGAAAGTCGACTATCGGATGCGCTTCTCGAACCAGAAATCCGCATAGGAATTGTCGTTGTATGGCCTGGTTTCAGCGTAGCCCGATTTCCGATAGAGCGCCTGTGCCTCGGCGAGCGAACGGTTGGTGTCGAGGAGAATCCGCTCGAAGCCGGCTTGCATGGCCGCGTTCTCGAGTGTCTCCAGCAAGCGGCGCGCCACGCCCATTCCCCGGGCTTCCGGGGCGACCCACATGCGCTTGATTTCCCCCGATGACGCATCGAATGCCTTCAGCGCGCCGCAGCCGATCGCACGGCCGTCCAGCCGCGCGATAAGGAAAACGCCTGTCTGCGGGGTTTCGGAGGCCTTGCTCGCATATCCTCCCGTGCCCGGGTCGAAGCCGCCCTCGAACCGCTGGCTCAACTCGTTGAAATAGGCTTCCACGCACCGCCGCGCGTCGACGCTCTCCTCGGGTTCGGCATCGATCGTGATGGAGGCGGCGTTTACCAGCCGCTCCACTTCTGCCATGGCGGCAACCAGCCGCTCGCGCTGCGCAGCGCTGAGCGGGTCGAACAAGGACTGCGCGAATGCGTCCGAGCGCGCGTCGTAGGCGGCATGCTCTACAAGACCCTTGTCGGTCAGCGCCAGAAGCCTGCGGCGTCTGTCCTTGTCGTCGGGCGTGACGAGGACAAGTCCTTCCTCCTCCAGCACTCGCAAAAGGCGGCTTGCATAGCCTGAATCCAGCCCCAGCCGCTCGCGTAGCGTGCTCACGTCGCTGCCTTCCGGCCCGACCTCGAAAAGGACACGCGCCTGTGCCAGCGGCCGGCCGCGTCCGAGATAGCTTTCGTCGAGCGCGCCGGTGCGCAACGTGACGGCGCGGCTGAAGCTGCGGACCTGATCGAGAAAGCGCCCTTCCATATATCTGACTTTAGTCAGATATAGTCGATTTGCCAAGCCGCCCTACTGTCCAGTCTGCCGCTCAAATCTTGATTTCGCCGCCAAAGCGGTGAAAGGCTTGCCGGCATGGAATGGCGAGACGAGGGAATCATCCTTGGCACCCGCAGGCATGGCGAGACGAGCGCTATCCTCGAGGTCATGACGCGCGCCCATGGGCGTCATCTCGGGCTGGTGCGCGGCGGGCGCTCGCGCAAGCAGCAGCCGGTGCTTCAGGCGGGTAACAAGGTCGATCTCATCTGGCGTGCCCGGCTGGACGAGCATCTGGGCACGTTCCAGGTTGAGGCGCTCGATCTGAACGCGGCGCGCCTGTTCGACAATGCCGCCGCGATATACGGCCTGCAGACTCTCGCCGGTCATCTGAGGCTGCTGCCCGAACGCGACCCGCATGACCGTCTCTATGAGGCACTCGGTCTCGTTATCGACCATCTCCACGATACCGCCACGGCAGGCGAGCTGGTCGTGCGTTTCGAGGTGATGATGCTCGACGAGCTCGGTTTCGGTCTCGACTTCTCTCAGTGCGCCGCCACCGGCGCGCGCGACGATCTCGCCTATGTATCGCCGAAGTCCGGACGGGCCGTGTCGCGCGGTGCCGGCGAACCGTGGCGAGACAGGATGTTCACTCTTCCGGCCTTCCTTCTGACCGGTTCCGGCCTGCGTGCGGATGCCGCCGCGATAGAAGACGCATTTCGCCTGACCAGCTTCTTCCTCGGTCGCCATGTGTACGAGCCGCGAGGCTTCATGGAACCCGAGGCACGGGGGGCGTTTTTGGGCGCGCTGCGGCGCTCGCACGCAATACCTCCAGCGAGCGGCGAGGGCACCGCCGCTTGAATTCGGAGCAATTCCATTAAAGGTGTGAAGCGGATTTGCGTCCGGGATCGTGTGAAGACAGGCCGCTCACAACCCGCTCGCACGAGCGCTTCCATGAGCCTTGAGGGGGAAAGATGATCGAGAGTCTGATTGGCACCATCGCCATCATCGCGATGATCATTGTCGTGGCGCGCCAGAACGGCCGCCTGAATCTTCTGGAACGCGAGATCGGCGCATTGCGCAGCTTTGTGCTGGCGAACCCGCCGGCAGGTCAGGCGTCAGCAGGCGAGGTGGCGGCAGGCGCGCCCGCGCAGTCCATCGCCTCGGCCGAGATCATCCTGCCCGGCGAGCCGCTCGTGCGGGAAACATCCGCCGATGCGGCATCGGCCCGCGCTCCCGAAACGGAAACCGGGCCGTGGACAGCCGAGGCTGGCGCGGAGGCCCCGGCGCAAGCTGCGTTGCAGCC
>WPCJ01003580.1_pt1 | contig 20770 bp, 19 predicted proteins | sample 5399831 | NCBI WGS metagenome assembly WPCJ01 (sample SAMN12869470, study PRJNA574797) | sludge metagenome | isolation source: wastewater treatment of pH10 | place: China:Beijing | collected 2019-05-20 | reverse complement strand
GGCCGGCGAACCTTGGCGGCAACGGCATCCTCGTCCTCGCCGGGGCCATCGGCCAACGGCGTGCGGCGGCGGGCCTCTTCCTCGGCACGGCGGCGCGATTCGGCCTCCGCGAGAAGGCGGGCTTCCTCCTCGGCCTGACGGCGCGCGGATTCGTCGCGTTCGCGCTTGCGGCGCTCCTCTTCCTCCTGACGGCGCTTCGCGTCCTCGATGGCGCGCTGGCGATCCTCGATCTCGCGTGCCTTGGAACCTTCGAGCGCGCGGCGGCGGGCCTCGATCTCCTCGGCCGACAGGTCGTTGAGCACGAGGTTGGGCCGCTCGGGCGCTGCCGGAGCGGGAGCCGGAGGGGCTACCTTGACTTCGGGCGCCGCAGGCTTCGGGGCCACGGGCGGCGCCTTGGCCGTGAAGACGGATTCCTGCTTCTCGCCCGGCTTGACGAACTTCCGCTTCGTCTCGACGACGACGGACTTCGTGCGCCCGTGCGAGAAGTTCTGACGCACGGTCGACTGCTCGACGCCCGGGCGCTTGAGCGTCAGCGTCTTCTTCGTGTTGACGCTCAACGTCTTGTCGTCACCGGTTTTCGTATCGCTCATTCCACATCCTCTGCGGCATCATTCCCGTCAGCAATCGCCGCAAAAATTGCCAGCTCGTCCGGGGATCCGCCCCGGTATCGGTCAAGCGCAACCATGCGCTTTGTGGCTGCCCGCCCGGCGTCGCCCGCCAGGACGGCAGCATGTATCACATTTGTACCGCCCAATGCCAAACCCATTTCCGGTTCGGAAAAAAGTTTGTAGGCGTGGATTTTCGGGCCGCCCAGATGAACGGTCGCGCGCCGCGCCTGGGCGATCTTGCGCACCCCGTCTTCGGAGGCCTCTCCGGCATGTAGCACACAAAGGGCGGTTCCGTCCCGCACCGCGGCTTCGACTTTTGTCGCGCCGAGTGCGACGCACCCGGCCTTGCGTGCCAGTCCAAGCGAACCCAGCGCCGATCTGGCGAGGAGCCCGTCGACCATGCCGCCGAGATCGTCCGGCACGGCAGGTTCGGGCAGCATGCCACGGGATTTCGCGGCGCCATCCCTGGCCGTTTTTGCCGCCGCCGCCTTGAAGGCGCGGATGAGAAAGCCCTTGCGCGCCGCCTTATCGACATGCTCGCGATCCGCCGTCACCCAGCAGCCGCGCCCCGGCAGGTTCCTTTTCAGGTCCGGTACGACGACCCCGTCGGGGCCGACGACGAAACGGATGAGATCATCCGGCGTTGTCTGCCGACGTGTAACGATGCAGGTGCGATCGTTCATCTCGTCCAATTGTCGCTCCGGCCCGGCTCACGTCACGCATCGGCTTCAGCGGGCGCTTCGGCTTCGGCGGCTTCCTCGGCCGTTATCCAGCCGGCCTTCTCGCGGGCTGCGAGAACCATCTGCTCGGCATCGGCACGGCTCACGCCGTAGCTGGCCAGCACGCCCGGGAAGACCTTGGTCTCGCCGTCCTTGCGTTCCTTCCAGCCGATGAGATCGTCGACCGCATAGCCAGCGAAGTCCTCGATGGTCTTCACGCCGTCCTCGCCGAGCGCCACCATCATGGCTGTGGTGACACCGGGAATCTCGCGCAGCTCGTCCTGCACGCCAAGCTGCCTGCGCTTCGCGTCGTGCTCGGCCTCGATCTTCTCGAGATATTCGCGCGCGCGGTTCTGGATCTCGGTAGCGGTGTCCTCGTCGAAGCCGTCGATGGAGGAAATCTCGTCCGGCTCGACATAGGCGACTTCCTCGACCGAGGTGAAGCCTTCCGACGCCAGCACCTGGCCGACCATCTCGTCGACATCAAGCGCTTCCATGAACAGGTTGGAGCGCTCGACGAATTCCTTCTGGCGGCGTTCCGATTCTTCCTGCTCGGTCAGGATGTCGATGTCCCAGCCTGTGAGCTGCGAGGCGAGGCGCACGTTCTGGCCGCGCCGGCCGATGGCCAGAGAAAGCTGATCGTCGGGCACGACGACCTCGATGCGCTCCGCATCCTCGTCCAGCACGACCTTGGCGACTTCAGCCGGCTGCAATGCGTTGACGATGAAGGAGGCGGCCGAAGGCGACCACGGGATGATGTCGATCTTCTCGCCCTGCAATTCGCCGACCACGGCCTGGACGCGGCTGCCGCGCATGCCGACGCAGGCGCCGACGGGGTCGATCGAGCTGTCGCGCGAGATGACGGCGATCTTGGCGCGGCTGCCCGGATCGCGGGCCACCGACTTGATCTCGATGATGCCGTCGTAGATTTCCGGCACTTCCATGGTGAACAGCTTCGCCATGAACTGCGGATGGGTGCGCGACAGGAAGATCTGCGGCCCGCGCTGCTCGCGGCGCACGTCGTAGACATAGGCGCGCACGCGATCGCCATATTTGAAGTTCTCGCGCGGGATCAGCTCGTCGCGGCGGATGATCGCCTCGCCGCGTCCGAGATCGACGATCACGTTGCCGTATTCGACGCGCTTGACGGTGCCGTTGACGATCTCGCCGACGCGATCCTTGTACTCGTCATACTGGCGGTCGCGCTCGGCCTCGCGCACCTTATGCACAATGACCTGTTTGGCCGACTGCGCGGCGATGCGGCCGAAATCCATCGGCGGAAGCTGCTCTGCGATGTGGTCGCCCACCTCCGCGTCGGGGTTGCGTTCGCGCGCCGAGGACAGCGCAATCTGGCGGCCATAGTCTTCGACCGTCTCGACCACTTCCATCAGGCGCTGCAGCTTCATCTCGCCCGTCGACGGGTTGATGTCGGCGCGGATGTTGGTTTCCTGGCCGTAACGCTGTCGCGCGGCCTTCTGGATCGCGTCCGCCATGGCGGCGATCACGATCGACTTGTCGATGGACTTCTCGCGCGCGACCGCATCCGCGATCTGCAGCAGCTCAAGCCTGTTGGCGCTGACTACCATTTCGGTCTCCCTGGACTCTCGCCGCTGACCTCGGTCAGGACGGATCTCGATCAATCCTGTGTTTCGTTTTCGTCGTCGCCGGCCTCGGCCTCTTCCGGCTCGCCGCGGCGTTTCCTGGCTTCCTTGCGCGCCTTATTGTCCTTGGACAGAGCGTCGCGGATCAGGTCGTCGGTCAGGATCAGCCTTGCTTCCGCCAACGTCTCGAAGGGGACGCGCACGGAAGGCTCGCCGCTGGCGGACGCCTCGCGCACGATCACCACGTCGCGATCGGTCGTCTCGCCGATCCGGCCGCGGAAGCGCTTGCGCTCTGCCACGATGATCGACGTCTCGATCTTCACCAGATGGCCGAACCAGGTCTCGAAGTCGGACCTGCGCACCAGCGGCCTGTCGATGCCAGGAGAGGAAATCTCCAGGTGATAGGCCTTCTCGATCGGATCGGCGACGTCGAGCGCGGGCGATACGGCCCGGCTGACCTCCTCGCAATCCTCCACCGTCATGGTGCCGTCGTCGCGCTCAGCCATGATCTGCAGGGTCGCGCCGTTCTGGGCGGTGAGCCGCACCCGCACGAGGCGGAAACCCATGCCGCGCAGGACCGGAATGACGACGGCGGCCACGCGCGCATCGATCCCGCTTTCGCGGATGATACGATCGTCGATGATGGTGCCGTCTGCGATTTCCGTCATCAAGTGTCCCGGACATCCGGTTGCGTTCACCCGATCGGCTAACAAAAAAGAGCGGGACCGGGTGGACGCACTCTTCGTCATATCGACCAAGAATTTGACACTGATATAAACCAACCTCCGGTCGCTTTCAAGTCCCGGCCGCTCGCGGGCGCGCAGGCACCGTGCGCCGCTGCGGCCTAGACCCGCCTGAAGGTCAGATAGGCCGGTATGCGGTTCTCGCGCAGCGCCTTGGCCTCGTAGCGCGTTCCGGGCCAGCCTTCATAAGGCTTGCGCCAGTCTGCGGCATCCCCAGCCTGCCATTCCAGTGCTCCATGCGCCGCGCAGTGAAGCAGCGTCCAGTTCACATATGTGTCGATGTCCGAGGCGAAGCGGAACTGTCCGCCAGGCTTCAGGACGCGCGCGAACCGGTCGAGGTTGACGCTGCTGACGAAGCGTCGCTTCCAGTGCTTCCGCTTCGGCCACGGGTCCGGATAGAGCAGGTCTATGCCGGCCAGCGACGCATCGGGCAGCCAGTCGAGCAAGCGGGTCGCGTCGTCGTCGTAGACCCGCAAATTGGCGAGCGGGTTTTCGGCGACGGCCGACATCATCTTGGCCATGGAATTGACGAATGGTTCCACGCCGATGAAGCCGGTCGAGGGAAAGCGGGCTGCCTCATGGCGCAGATGCTCGCCGCCGCCGAAGCCGATCTCGAGCCGGACATCCGATACGTCGGCGGCAAACATCGAGCGCAGGTCGGCCGGAGCCGCCTTGCCGAGATCCAGCCCGTAGCCGGCAAGGCCCTCGCCGAGGGCCACTGCCTGCTGCGGCCGAATGCTCTTGCCGCGCCGCCGGCCGAAAAAGGCTTCGGTCGAGCGGCTGCGCCTGCCCTCGTTCATGTCCGGTCCGTCAGGCTGCCGCCAGCCTGTCCTTCAGCGCCTTCACGAGGTCGGTCTTCTCCCAGGAGAAGGAACCGTCCCGTCCGGGCTTGCGGCCAAAATGGCCGTAGGACGACGTCTTGGCGTAGATCGGCTTGTTGAGATCGAGATGCTTGCGGATGCCGGAGGGCGACAGGTCCATGACCGTGCGCAGCACGTCCTCGAGCCTGGATTCGTCCACCTTGCCGGTGCCGTGCAGGTCGACATAGATCGAGAGCGGCTGCGCGACGCCGATGGCGTATGACAGCTGGATCGTGCAGCGCTCCGCCAGTTTGGCGGCCACCACGTTCTTGGCCAGGTAACGCGCGGCGTAGGCCGCCGAGCGGTCGACCTTCGTCGTGTCCTTGCCGGAGAAGGCGCCGCCGCCATGCGGGGCGGCTCCGCCATAGGTGTCGACGATGATCTTGCGGCCGGTCAGGCCGGCGTCGCCGTCAGGGCCTCCGACGACGAACTTGCCCGTCGGGTTGATGTACCAGACGCAGTCGGCGGCGATCCGCAGGTCGCCAAGCGCTTCGCGGATATAGGGCTCGACGACCTTGCGTACCTTCTTGGAGTCCCACTTGGCGTCGAGGTGCTGCGTGGAAAGCACGATGGAGGTGACCTCGGCGGCCTTGCCGTCGACATATCGCACCGTCACCTGGCTCTTGGCGTCGGGACCCAGCTTGCCGACATCGCCCTTGCCCGCATGGCGCGCCGCCGAAAGCAGTTCGAGGATCTTGTGGCTATAGTAGATCGGCGCCGGCATCAGGTCCGGCGTCTCGCGGCAGGCGTAGCCGAACATGATGCCCTGGTCGCCTGCGCCTTCCTCGCCCTGCCGGTCGGCCGCGTTGTCGACGCCCTGGCCGATGTCGGGGGACTGTCCGTGCAGGAGGACGTCGATCTTCGCCGTCTTCCAGTGGAAGCCGTCCTGCTCGTAGCCGATCGCACGGATCGCCTTGCGGGCGGCCGACTTGAACTTGGAGGGGTTGATCACCGGATGGTCAGCCGCGTCGAAGAGGACGTTGCCCTCCTTGTCCTTCTTCAGGAGCGTGTGCGGCACGCGCACCTCGCCCGCGATCACCACGCGGTTGGTCGTTGCCAGCGTTTCGCAGGCGACGCGGACCTTCCACGGGTCCGAAACGGCGACCTTCTCGTAGCGTTTCGCATCGGCCGGGCTCACCTTCTTCACTTCGCGGTAGACCAGATCGACGATTTCGTCGGAGATGCGATCGCACACCTTGTCGGGATGCCCCTCGGACACGGATTCCGAGGTGAAGAAATAATTCTGCCGCGTCACGGATGTCCCCTGTACTTAACGGCCGGCCGGAAAGCGCGGCTTCGGACGATGTTTGAGCAATTCCAGCAAAAGTGCGAAGCGGTTTTTGCGTCCGGAATTGCGTAAAAACAACGAGATAGAGCATTGGAGGCGATTTGATTTCGCCGGAAATGCTCTAGCGACGAGCCGCATGACTCGTCAAGAAGCCTTTGCCCTGCGCCAGAGGCCGCTTCCGGAACAGTTTTCCTTTGCGATGCCGGTAGCGGAGCGCAGACGAGCGGTCACATGGCGTCCTTGTCGGAGAGCGACTTCACCAGCTCGATGATCTGCCGCCTGACCTTGGGGTCCGATATCCTGACGAATGCCCTGTTGAGCTGGAGGCCTTCCGCGCTCGTGCAGAAATCGAAGGCGGCGGAATTGATCGGCTCTTCAGCGAAGCCGGAGAGCGTTTCGGGTTCCAGTCCGGGCGCGTTCTCGAAGAAGAAGGCGACCGGCACGCCGAGCACCTGCGCGATGGCCTGGAGGCGGCTCGCGCCGACGCGGTTGGCGCCCTTCTCGTATTTCTGGATCTGCTGAAAGGTGATGCCGAGGCTCTCGCCCAGCTTTTCCTGGCTCATGCCGAGCATGTTGCGGCGCAGCCTGACCCTGCTGCCGACATGGACGTCAGTCGGATTGGGCTTCTTCTTGTTTTCTTTGCTGGTCATCTTTCCCTCGCCGGACCGTCCGGCCATAGAATATGTGTTGGCCGCCCCGACCATGCAATCCGGCTTGTCCAAGCCTTCGTGCCGGCCTCCCCCGGGCTAATACGTGCTGATCCTGAAATATTCCAGATGTCAGTCTGTCCTGAAGCGTCGCTGTGCCACTCCCCCCACAGCGAACAACCCGAAAAATGCCATTATTGCAAAACCTGTCAGATGCCCGTGCGGCACAGCCTCGCTCATGTCCGGCACTGCGATCTGCACGTCCAGGCTGTCCCTGACGTTGAGCGCAAGTGCATCCACTATCCGCCCCCGGGGATCTATGTACCCGGAAATACCGTTGTTGGCGGCCCTCAGCAGCGGAACGCCGTTTTCCACTGCCCTGATCTGTGCCTGCCTCAAGTGCTGGTAGGGACCGGGCGTGTCCCCGAACCAGGCATCGTTTGTAACGTTCACAATAAGTGCGGTGGAGGCAGCGTCAACTCTCACGAGGTCCGGGAAGATGATTTCATAGCAAATGAAGGGCGAAGCCGTAAGGCCGCCCGGCAGCTGCAGGCCGTGACGTTGCGTGCCTGCCTCGAAGTTCATCGGTCCCGCAACCAGCTGATCGACGCCGATACGCGACGCGACGCCGGCGAAGGGGATGTATTCGCCGAACGGGACGAGGTGGACCTTGTCGATGGCGTCGACGATCTCGCCGCCGTCGCCGATCGCGATGACGGAGTTGTAGTAGAGGGGCCCCGAGGCAGTGTCGCCGGTCTCCTCGCGAACGGCCCCCGTGACCAGCATCTGATCCGGCTTCAGCAATTCGCCGATGGCCACGAGCGCATCCGGCCGTTCCGTGAACAGGAAAGGCACCGACGTTTCCGGCCACAGGATCAGCTGCGGCTCGGGTTCTCCGGCCGCCGGCGGTCGCGCGGAAAGGTCCATGGTCGTCCTGAACACGCGGTCACGCACGCTCTCGGCCCATTTCTCGGCGAGATCGATGGAGGGCTGCACGATGCGCACCGCAAGCGTCCTGCTGCTCGGCGCGGGCGGCGCGTTCAGCCGGACATAACCATAGGCGACATGCGCCGCGACGATGGCGATGACGATCGCCAGCCCCGCCCGGCGATGGCGCGGTCCCGCCAGAAGCGCCGGCATGGCGAAGACGAAGACGGCCAGAACGTTGATCCCCGTGACACCTATGAGGGTGATGCTCTGCATGAGGAGCGGCGTCGGCATGGCCGCGAAACCGACCGGGTTCCACGGAAAGCCGGTGAACAGGAAGGTGCGCAGCCACTCCGCAAGCCCGAAGCCGAACGCCAGCGCGGCGATGCGCCAGAGCCCGTCGGTCCAGAAGACGCGGGCAACCGCCGTGGCGAAGCCGTAGAAGAAGGCCATCAGCAGCGGGATGCCGAGCACGGCGAGCGGGAGCGCCCAGGCGAAGCTCTCAGCCTCGACCAGCACCGCTCCGCCGATCCACCAGAGCCCTGCCAGGAAATAGCCGAAGCCGAACCACCAGCCGGTCGCAAAGGCCGGCTTGAGCCGTTTCAGGACATTGGCGGAGGCGTCGACCTGCACGCCGTCGAGAAGCCAGGCAAGGACGGGGAAGGCGACGAAGCCCGCGGCGAAGAAATCGTAAGGCGCCTGCGTCAGCACGAGCAGGGCGCCAGCGAGAAACGCCACGACCAGCCTGCGCCAGCCCCAGAGCAGAATTATGCGTCCTGCCAGGCGCTCCATCTGCGCGGCATGCCCCTCAAGCTTCAGCGTTATCCGGCGAAGCGCCGGCCGCGAGTCAACGAATCACGCGGGGACGTTAGAGCACTTCCCCGTTTTGCGGAATCGCGGAAGCGCTCCGGCCCCTGTTTTTGCGCAAAAGGGGGAGACGATCAGGATGCCGGCTGGCCGACCCGGGCTGCCCGGCGGCGGCGCTCGGCCTTCGCCATGTCGACGATACGCACGCGCTTGACGCGGCGCGGATCGGCGTCGAGCACGTGGAACTCGAAGCCCGGCACGGCCTGCACCACCTCCCCGCGCGCCGGCACGCGGCCGAGCGTGTTGAAGACCATGCCGCCGATCGTATCGACATATTCGTCGTGCTCGCCCGACTTGAAATCGTCGCCGATCAGCGCGGCCACGTCGTCTATGTCGGTCTTGCCGTCGACGATGTAGACGCCGTCGCCGGCCTGAGTGATCAGTGGCTGCTCGTCGTCATGCTCGTCCTCGATGTCGCCAACCACCATCTCGACGATGTCTTCCAGCGAGACGAGGCCGTCCGTGCCGCCATATTCATCGATGACCAGCGCCATCTGGGTACGGCTCGCCTGCATGCGGCCCATCAGGTCCGAGGCCAGCATGGAAGGCGGCACGAACAGCACCGAGCGCATGAGGTTGAGCTCGCCGATGGTCTTGCCGGTGTCGATGCTGGCGAAATCCAGCGCCTGCGTGTCCGCCTTGCGCCCACGGCCCTTCTTGACCCGGCCGAGCCGGGTGATGTGGGCCAGCACGTCGCGTATGTGGATCATGCCGCGCGGGTCGTCCAGCGTCCCCGCATAGACCGGCATGCGCGAATGGCCCGACCGCTCGAAGACGTTCATCAGCTCCCCGAGCGTCGTGTTGATCTCGATGGCCTGGATGTCGGCGCGGGGGATCATCACGTCCTCGACGCGCACCTCGCGCAGGCGCAATATGTTGTTGAGCATTGCCTTCTCGCCGGCCGAGAAGGCTTCCGCGCCGGTCTCGTTCTCGGCGAGCGCGTCGACGATTTCCTCGCGCAGGCTGGAGCCGTTGCGTTTGCCGAACAGACCGGCAAGCCGTTCAAGGAGGGAGGTGCGATGTGCCGGCGTCCCTGTCGTCGCACCTTGCGACGACGCACTTTCCGACAGGGCCTGCGCGGGACTCGAACTCGGCCCTTCGTCGGCGCTTTCGGCTTTGGTGCCGCCTTTTTCAGGCTGGGCGGCGAGTTCTGGACTATCGTTCATCGTCGTTGGTTTGGTTTCCGTTGGTGTTACGCGTATGGATCGGGAATGGCAAGTCTCGCCAGAGCGGCCCGCTCCAGCGCCTCCATCGTCTCCGCATCGTCCTCGTTCTCGTGGTCGTGGCCCAGAAGATGCAACAGGCCATGCACCACGAGGTGGGTGATATGGTGCTCGATCGGCTTGCCTTCCAGTTCCGCCTCGCGTGACACGGTCTGCGAGGCAAGCACGATGTCGCCGAGCATGGGCGGGATGGGGTCTCCCGGCGCGATCGGGAAGGCGGGGAAGGAAAGCACGTTGGTCGCCTTGTCCTTGTGCCTCCAGCTGGCGTTCAGCGCGCGGATATGGGCGTCGTCCGAAAAGACGATGCTGACCTCCGACACGGCGTTCGCGGGGACCGCTGCCTCGAGCAGCGCTGCCCGGACCGCCTTCCCCACCATTGCGCGCAGGCTGGTCTTGCGGGGCCATTCCCCGGCCTCGACCGTGAGGTCGATGGCGATCGCCGGTTTCGTCATTGCCGTGCCGTCATTGCCAGTGTCGACGCGGCCTGTGCGACGCCGTCGTGCCATGCTTCTTCATGGTCAGTCCTCGGTGCCGCCGAAGCCGCGCGCCACCTTGGCGTCGCGGTCATAGGCCTTGACGATCTCGGCGACCAGCGGGTGCCGCACGACGTCGGCGTCGTTGAAGCGCACAGTGACCGCGCCGGGAACGCCGTCCAGGATGCGCAGCGCCTCGACCAGCCCGGACTTGGTGTTGGGCGGCAGGTCGATCTGCGTCGGATCGCCGGTCACGATCATCCGCGAGCCCTCGCCGAGGCGGGTCAGGAACATCTTCATCTGCATGGGGGTGGTGTTCTGCGCCTCGTCCAGGATGACGGCGCTGTGCGCCAGCGTGCGGCCGCGCATGAAGGCGAGTGGCGCGATCTCGATGACCTCCGCCGCGATCGCCCGCTCGACCTTATCGGGCGGCATCATGTCGTAGAGCGCGTCGTAGAGGGGTCGAAGGTAGGGATCGACCTTTTCCTTCATGTCGCCGGGCAGGAAGCCCAGACGCTCGCCGGCCTCCACCGCCGGCCGCGACAGGATGATGCGTTCTACCATGCCGCGCTCCAGCAGCATGGCTGCGTGGGCGACCGCCAGATAGGTCTTGCCGGTGCCGGCCGGCCCGACGCCGAAGACCAGCTCCGAGCGCTCCAGCGCGCGCATATAGGCGTCCTGGTTGAGCGAGCGGGCATAGATGGTGCGCTTGCGGGTCGCGATCTGCGCAGCCGCCAGCTTGCCCTTGCGCTCCAGAGTCGGCAGGGTGAGCTGGTCGTCGGCGGCGATCGCCATGCGCACAGCGCCGTCGACGTCGGACTGGCTGATGTCCGCGCCCTGCTGGAGAATGCCGTACAGATTGTCCAGCGCGCGACGCGCCTGCTCGGCCGCTCCCTGATCCCCTGTTATGGTGACCTGGTTTCCGCGCGAGCGTATGTCTACGCCGAGCTTCTGCTCAAGCCGCGCCAGGTTCTCGTCGAACTGTCCGTAAAGCGCGCTCGCAAGCCGGTTGTTGTCGAAGGTGAGGACGATGTGCGCCATGTCCGAAGCCCCGGAGGCAGGCTTCTCAAGCTTGGTTGCACTCAACCGTCTCTCCTCACTGACCGGTTCGGCCATTATCGAACCGGTTCGCCGAACAGGCTTCCCTGGCTCGTCCGAGTGATTCGCACGTCCACAATGTCACCGATTTCGCCGGCGGTTTCATCAACAATCACGGGCTGGAGCCATGGCGAGCGGCCGACGCGCTGGCCGGGACGCCGGCCCGGCTTCTCGATCAGCAGGTCGATCGTCTTTCCGGCCATCGCGGCGGTGAAATCGCCCTGCTGCTCGCCGAGCAGGGCCTGCAACGCCTGAAGCCGCGCGTCCTTCACGTCCTCCGGCACCTGGTCCTCCAGTTCGGCTCCCGGCGTGCCGGGACGCGGCGAATACTTGAACGAATAGGCCTGCGCGTAGCCGATCGCGCGGATCAGCGCCATCGTGTCCTCGAAATCGCGGTCGGTCTCGCCGGGGAAGCCGACGATGAAGTCGCCGGACATGGCGATGTCGGGCCGGGCGGCGCGAATGCGCTCGATCAGCCGGAAATAGTCGGCCGCCTTGTGGCGCCGGTTCATCGCCTTGAGGATGCGGTCGGAACCTGCTTGCACGGGCAAATGCAGGTAGGGCATCAGTTCGGCAAGGTCGCGATGCGCCGCGATCAGCTCGTCATCCATGTCGCGCGGATGGCTGGTCGTGTAGCGCAGCCTCGCGATGCCGGGGACTTCCGCGAGACGATGGAGCAGCCGCCCGAGGCCCCATTCGCGGCCGTCCGGGCCTTCGCCGTGCCAGGCATTGACGTTCTGGCCGAGCAGCGTGACCTCGCGCACGCCTGCTTCGGCGAGCCTTTCAGCCTCGGCGACGATCTGCGCCACCGAACGGGACACCTCGGAGCCGCGCGTATAGGGCACCACGCAGAAGGTGCAGAACTTGTCGCAGCCTTCCTGCACGGTGAGGAAGGCGGTGACGCCGCGGCTCGCGATCTGGGCGCGGCGCGGGCTCGGCAGATGCTCGAACTTGTCCTCGAGCGCATAGTCAGTCTCGACGACCTTGCCGCCGTCGCGCACCTTGCGCAGCGCCTCCGGAAGGCGGTGGTAGGTCTGCGGGCCGATGACCAGATCTACCGCCGATTCGCGACGCAGGATCTCCCGGCCCTCGGCCTGGGCGACGCAACCGGCGACGCCGATGACGGTATCCAGCCCCCGCAGGGCGCGCTCGGCCTTCAGCCCGCGGATGCGCCCGAGTTCGGAATAGACCTTGTCTGCCGCCTTCTCGCGGATGTGACAGGTGTTGAGCAGGACCAGATCGGCCTCCTCGATGCGGTCCGTGCCGGCATAGCCGTCCGCAGCCAGCGCATCGGACATGCGCTGGCTGTCGTAGACATTCATCTGACAGCCATAGGTCTTGAGGAAGACCTTCTTCGCGGCCGGCTGCGTCTGCGGAAGTGGTGAAGCGTCGGCGCGCCCGCCGGATTCCGTGACGTCGGTCTGTTCGAGGTTCATCGGGCGCTATTAGCGGCTTTTCGCGCCAAAAAACAGACGGTTCGGCCTAAACCGGCTTATGGCGGCCGGAAACCGGCTGCGAAAGGGCTTTCTGCAGCATGTTGCGTACCTGCGCCTCGGCTTGCCGGGTCACCGCCTTGCGGTCGTCGCCATGCGAAAACGCGATGGGCGTGCCGAAATGAAGCTCGACATCGACGGCGCCCTCGCGCAGCAGCGCCGCGGCATGGGGCGCGAGCGCCGCGTCGCCGATCCAGGCTGCGAGCGGCCGGTGCCGGCGTCCCATCGGAACGCCCTGAATGCGCGTATAGGCGATCGCCAGCGGCTGGATGTAGACCTTCTCGACGGTCCCTTCAGAGATCGCCATGGTGGCCGCGCCGAAAAGCGTGCTCTTGAAGGGCAGCACCATGTTCCCGTCTGCGGTGGTGCCCTCGGGGAAAAGCACCACGGCGCCGTCGTCGGCCAGACGCCGGGCGATTTCGCCCGCCTGCATGCCCGAGGTACGTTTGCGGTCGCGCTCCACGAAGATCGTCCGCTGAAGCCGCGCCAGCCAGCCCATCACGGGCCAGCGCGCCATGTCGGCCTTGGCGATGAAGGACACGTCGCATTGCGCGCCGATGACCGAGATGTCGGTCCAGGAGACGTGGTTGGACGCGATGACCAGCGGCCGCTTGTCGGTCATCTCCCCGATCCGGTGGACGCGAAAGCCGAGCGCGCGCAGATTGACCCGGTGCCACAGGCGCAGGACGCGCCCCTCGCCCCAGAGCCGGGTCTTCATGGCCACCAGCTGCAAGGGCGCGAGTGCCCCGGTCGAGAGCGCGACGAGGGTGAGCGCAAGGACCAGGCGTACCGTCCCGATCATCGGAGACGGCTCCTGCGAGGCGGGCCTTGCGTGGATACCGGGAAGCGGAGCATCGAAGGCGCTCTAGCGAAGGTCGCGGCGCATGACGAGGGCGTTGCTCCTGCCGCCTGCGCCCTCATAATAGGCTGGGCGCTTGCCGACTTCGAAGAAGCCGAGCCTGCGGTAGAGCGCGAGCGCGGCGACATTCTTCTCGTCGACCTCGAGGAACAGGGCCTGCGCGCGCGCGCCGTGCAGCTCGCGCAGCACGGCGTCCATCAGCCGCCAGCCGAGCCCCTGCCTGCGATGGCTGCGCGCCACGGCCACGGTGAGGATTTCTCCCTCGTCGGCGGCGAGCCGCGCAAGCACGAAGCCGGCGGGCGCCGAGCCGCCACGCCCGGTCTCCCGCACGGCAAAGCCAAAGACCGCTTCCTGGCCGAGCAGGCTGGCGAACTCGTCGTCCGTCCAGGGCCTGACGAAATCCTCCGTGTGGATCGCGGCGATGGCCGGGCTGTCGGCGATGGTTAGCGGTTCAAGCGTGTAGTCGCGCACTTTTTGCGTGAGGAAGGGAATGCGCATCGCCGGTCTCGTCGTCAGGCCTGTCGTGCAATCATGACCGGATTCGCGGCAGGACGAAACTGGCCTGCGGCTTGGCGTCGGCCTCGCGCAGATACAGCGGGCGCGGCCGTTCATCAACCGCCCTGGCGGCTCCGAGCCTTGCGTAAAAGGAGATGTCCGCCGTCGCCCCGGCAGGGCCGATGGCAAGCGCAACGCCGGCTTCCCGCGCGACGTCTGCCGCCGCGGAGCCCGCCAGCAGGAGTTCTTGTGCCGCCGCATGCTCGCGCGCGAGCCGTGCGGCCCCTGCAAGGTCCATCGCGGCGGGGCCGAAAACGGCCAGCCCGTGCGGATCGAACAGCGCAATATTGATCTCGCCGCGTCCGCCGTCCAGCGCGGCCATGACCGTCTTTCCGGCAGAAGCCGCGCGTGCTTCGGCGGCGATCGCCTCCAGCGTGGAAACGCCGACCGCGGGCACCTTGAGCGCGAGCGCATAGCCGCGCGCCGCCGCAACGCCGACCCGGACGCCCGTGAATGAGCCCGGCCCGACCGACACGACGATCCTGTCCAGCGAGCCCAGGCCGATGCCGGCCCGCTGCAATGCCTCGTCGACCACGCCCGTCAGATGCTCGGCGTGGCCCTTGCCGAGCTCGAGCACGGCGCGGCCGAGTTCGCGCCGCGCCGCGCCGTCATGGACGCAGGCCGCGCAGAGCGCCGAGGCTGTGTCGATGGCGAGAACGATCATGACGATTGCCGCTGCGAGGGGAGCCCGAAGCCTGCCGCGCCCGTCGACCGGCCGAAATCCGTCATCCGGCCACGTCCCGCGCCTTGAGCTCCAGCCGGCGCGCATGCAGCACAGGCTCGGTATAGCCGCTCGGCTGCTCACGCCCCTTGAAAACGAGGTCGCAGGCCGCCTGGAAGGCGATGGACGTGTCGAAATCGGCGGCCATCGGGCGGTAGAGCGGGTCGCTCGCATTCTGCTGGTCGACGACGCCCGCCATGCGCCGCATCGTCTCCATGACCTGCTCGCCGCTGCAGACGCCGTGATGGAGCCAGTTGGCGATGTGCTGGGAGGAAATGCGCAGCGTCGCGCGGTCCTCCATCAGGCCGACATCGTTGATGTCGAGCACTTTCGAGCAGCCGACGCCCTGGTCGATCCAGCGCACGACATAACCGAGTATGCCCTGCGCGTTGTTGTCGAGCTCGGTCTGGATTTCTTCCGGCGTCCAGTTTGGACGCACCGCGACGGGAACTGACAGTATGTCGTCGAGCTTCGCCTTGGGCCGGCTCCTCAGGCCTTCCTGCACCGCGTGCACGTCGACCCGGTGGTAATGGGTGGCATGCAGGGTCGCGGCGGTGGGCGAGGGGACCCACGCCGTGTTGGCGCCCGCCTTCGGATGGGCGATCTTCTGCTCCAGCATGGCGGCCATCATGTCTGGCATCGCCCACATGCCCTTGCCGATCTGCGCGTGGCCCGAGAGGCCGCATTCGAGTCCGGTATCGACGTTCCACGCCTCATAGCCGGCGATCCAAGGGGCCTGGCGCATGTCGCCCTTGCGGATCATCGGTCCGGCTTCCATCGAGGTGTGGATCTCGTCGCCCGTGCGATCGAGGAATCCGGTGTTGATGAAGGCGACGCGCTCGCTGGCGACGCGGATGCATTCCTTGAGGTTGACGGTGGTGCGCCGCTCCTCGTCCATTATCCCAATCTTGATCGTGTCGGGTTCCATTCCCAGCAGGGCTTCGATGCGGCCCAGGATCTCGACCGCGAAGGCGACCTCGTCGGGACCGTGCATCTTCGGCTTCACGACATACATCGAGCCGGCGCGCGAGTTCTTGCGGAGACCGTTCGGGCCGATATCGTGCAGGGCGATCAGCGCGGTGATCGCCGCGTCCATCAGCCCTTCCGGCACTTCGTTGCCGTCCTTGTCGAGGATGGCAGGGTTGGTCATCAGGTGGCCGACATTGCGCACCAGCAGCAGCGATCGGCATTTCAGCTCGAAGGCCGAGCCGTCCGGGGCGCGATAGTCGCGGTCGGGGTTGAGCGTGCGGGTGAAGGTCCTGCCGCCCTTCTCGACGCTTTCTGAAAGGTCGCCCTTCATAAGCCCGAGCCAGTTCCGGTAGGCGGCGACCTTGTCCTGAGCATCGACGGCGGCGACCGAATCCTCGAAGTCCTGGATCGTGGTGATGGCCGATTCCAGCCAGACATCCGAGATATTGGCCGAGTCGGCCTTGCCGATCTGCGAGGTGCCGTCGATGACGACCTCGATATGGATGCCGTTGTTCCTCAGCAGGAAATGCGTGGGCGAGGCGGCGTCGCCAAGATAGCCGGCGAACTTTCCGGGGTCTTCCAGTCCGGTCGAGCGGCCTGCGTCGAGCGCGACCACCAGAGCGCCGTCCACGACCGAGAACGCCCGCGACTCGCGCCAGCTTATGCCGTCGAGCGGCACGGTCTCGTCGAGGAAGCTGCGCACCCAACCTATGACCTTGCCGCCGCGCGTCGGATTGTACTCCTTGCCCCTTTCGGCGCCGCCGAAGTCGGAAATGGCGTCCGTGCCGTAGAGCGCGTCATAGAGCGAACCCCAGCGCGCATTGGCGGCGTTGAGCGCGTAGCGTGCGTTCATCACCGGCACGACGAGCTGCGGGCCGGCGATGCTGGCGATTTCGGGATCGACATTGGCGGTGCCGACCTGGAACGGGCCGCCTTCTGGCACGAGATAGCCGATCTCCTTCAGGAAAGTCTTGTAGGCCCCCATGTCCGACGGCGCGCCATTGCGGCGATGCCATTCGTCGATCTTTTCCTGCAATTCGTCGCGGCGCATAAGCAGCGCGCGGTTCCTGGGCGCCAGCTCGTGAACGATGTCTGCGAAGCCGGCCCAGAACGCGTCCAGGTCCACCCCGGTGCCGGCGACGACTTCCTGTGCGACGAAATCGGCCAGTTCGCGCGCGATGCGCAAGCCAGAGACATCCAGGCGATCGGTCATGCGTCAGACTCCAATATACCGCTTCGGGCAGGGTTTGCCGGGCCTTTGACCACGCAAAGTCCCGGTGGTCAATTCGAGCTTGGTTGGATGGACCGTTGCAAAGGATGGACGGTTGGCTGCTGTGCGCGCCTTGGCCTTGTCCGTGGTCTTGCTCATCGTCTTCCTCGTGGCCCTCCTCTCGGCCTTGCTCTCCAGGCGCGCATCGTCGATATCTTGGTGACATAGCTGGAGATTGAAATCCCATGATGCCATCTGCGCTTTATCCCGACCTCGACGGCGCGTCCGTGCTCATAACGGGCGGCGGCTCGGGCATCGGCGCGGCGTTGACCGAGGGTTTCGTAAGGCAGGGCGCGAAGGTCGCCTTCATCGACATAGCCGAGGCTCCAAGCAACGCCCTCGTCGAACGGCTCGCCGGCGAAGCGGCGCACAGGCCGCTCTTCCTCAAGGCCGACCTGCGCGACATCGAGGCTCTGCGCAGGGCCGTGGACAAGGCAGCTGCCGCGCACGGCCCCGTCACGGTCCTCATCAACAACGCCGCCTTCGACGAGCGCCATGACATCGAGCAGGTGACGCCCGAATATTGGGACGAAAACCAGGCGATCAATCTGCGGCCGCATTTCTTCACCGCACAGGCGGTTTTGCAGGGCATGATCGAGACCGGCGGCGGGTCGATCGTCAATTTCACCTCCACCTCCTTCCTGATCAACCATCCGGACCTGCCTTCCTATACGGCAGCGAAGGCCGGCATTATCGGCCTGACCAAGGGTCTTGCCGGGCGGCTCGGCCGTCACCGCATACGGGTCAACGCGGTCGCGCCGGGATGGGTCATCACCGAGCGTCAGCAGAAGCTCTGGGTGACGGAGGAAACGCTTGCGGCTCATGTCGCCAAGCAGTGTATCCGCGAGGTCATGAAGCCCGAGGACATGGTCGGCGTGTGCCTGTTCCTCGCCTCCGACGGCGCGCGCATGCTGACGGCGCAGACGCTGATCGTCGACGGCGGTTTCCTGTGAGCGCTGGCGCTGCTCCCGTTCCGGCCGTCGCCGCCGTCGACTGGGGTACTTCCAGCTTCCGCCTTTGGCTGCTCGATCCGGCAGGGAACGTCCTCGCCGAGCGGCGCAGCGATGAAGGCATGCTCGTTGCGTCCGGCCAAGGTTCTGGCCGAGGCTTCGGGCCGATCCTCGAAGGGCATCTCGGAGCGCTCGCAGCGCCGGCTAACCTTCCCGTCATCGTCTGCGGCATGGCCGGCGCGCGGCAGGGCTGGGTCGAGGCTCCCTATGTGACGCTGCCGGCCGGGCTCGACGCGATCCTCGCCGGCGCCGTCCCCGTGCCCGTGCAGGGCGCGCGTGACGTCCGTATCCTGCCGGGACTTGCCCAGCGCGATGCCGGTGCGCCCGATGTCATACGCGGCGAGGAGACGCAGCTCGCAGGCATCGTTCCGCTCTTCTCGTCCGGCCGGCATTTGATATGCATGCCCGGCACGCACTCGAAATGGGTGCTGGCGGCCGACGGCATCGTCTCGGGCTTCCGCACGTGGCTCACGGGCGAGTTGTTCTCCGTCCTGTCGAAACAGTCCATATTGCGCCATTCGCTCGGCGAGCATCCGGCTCCCGCAAGGCCCGACGATCCTGTGTTCCTCGCCCGATGCGAGGAAGCGTTGGCGCAGGGCGGTGACCTCGGCCCGTCGCTTTTCCGCATCCGCGCCGCCAGCCTGCTGCAGGAAACCGGGCCGGAGGCGTCGTCGGCAGCACTTTCGGGTCTTCTCATCGGTGCCGAAATCGCCTCGGCTCGGCGCGTGTTCGATCCGGCGGGCAAAAACCTCGGCAAGGAGGTGATCCTCGTCGCCTCCGGCCCGCTCGGCTCGCTCTATGGCGCGGCACTCAGGCTCGCCGGCTGCACCGTGATACAGGCCGACGCCGACGAGGCCGTGCGCGCCGGCCTGTTGGAGGCCGCGAGACGGCTTCGGCTCGCAGGCGCCGGCGAAGAAGGAATGCCGCGATGAGCACACCGTTTCCAGGACTGCGCCGCCGGCTGGTCGCCATCCTGCGCGGCGTGCGGCCCGAGGAGGTAGAAGCCATCGGGAAGGCAGTGCACGAGGCAGGCATCGAGGCGATCGAGGTGCCGCTCAATTCCCCTGATCCGTTCCGCTCGATCGAGATACTGGCGCGGTCGCTGCCGCAGGCGCTCGTCGGCGCAGGTACGGTGCTGACGGCAGGTCAGGTCGATGAGCTCCATCGGGCTGGCGGCAGGCTTCTGGTCAGCCCCAACATTGACCCCTCCGTCATGCAGCGGGCCGTCCATCACGGCATGGTTACGATGCCCGGCGTCTTCACGCCGACGGAGGCTTTTCTTGCACTGTCGCTCGGCGCGTCTTCGCTCAAGTTCTTCCCGGCCGCCGTGCTTGGCCCGAAAGGCATCGGCGCGATCAAGGCGGTGCTGCCCAAGGACACCGTCATCGGTGCGGTCGGCGGTGTTTCCGAGAAGGACTTCGCCGACTACGCCGGCATCGGCGTCTCGACCTTCGGCCTCGGCTCCAGCCTTTATACGCCGGGCCTGACTGACGAGACGGTTGGCGCGCGTGCGCGCGCCGCCGTCACGCAATGGGATCTCGTCTTCACGGGGGAAAAGCAATGACCACGGTATCCGTCCTGTCGCACATAGCCTGTCATCTGGGCGAGGGGCCGACCTACGATCCGCGCACCGACACGCTGTTCTGGTTCGACATCATGGGCAGGAAGCTGCTCGAGAAACGCTGGCCGGACGGCGACGTCAAGGTGCACGACCTTCCGCTGATGGCCAGCGCGCTAGCCGTGATCGATGCCGACCGGCAGCTTCTGGTCACCGAGACAGGCCTGCACATACGCGACGTGAAGACCGGCAGGCTGACCATGCACAGGCCGGTCGAGGCGGACAATCCGCTGACCCGCTCCAACGATGCGCGCGTCCATCCGTCGGGCGCGCTGTGGTTCGGCACCATGGCGCTGACCGAGGAGAAGGGCGGCGGCTCGATCCAGTGGTATTTCAAGGGCGAGGTCAGGACGCTGTTTCCCGGCATCGGCATCCCGAACTCCATCTGCTTCTCGCCGGACGGATCGGTCGCCTACTACGCGGACACGGCGATCAACATCCTCATGCGGGTGGCCTGCGACCCGGCGACCGGCCTGCCGACGGGCGAGCCGGAAATCTTCTACGACCAGCGCGGCGGCAAGGGCGGACTGGACGGCTCAGTGGTGGATGCCGAGGGCGTGCTGTGGAACGCGCGCTGGGGCGCGGCCAGCATCGACGCCTATTCGCCGGACGGCCAGCGCATCCGCTCCATCGACATCCCGGCCAGCCACAGTTCATGCCCGGCCTTCGTCGGCCCGGCGGCCGACCGCATGGTCGTGACCTCGGCCTACCATCTGCTCAGCGAGGAAGCGCGCAAGCGCGACACCGAGGCCGGCAAGACGTTCCTTGTCGACCTCCCGGTCAAGGGCCGTTTCGACCCGCCTGTCGCACTCTAGCACCTGAACAGACCATGCCCGGTCAAAGACCCTGCCTCGTCCTTGTCTACGAGACCGAAGCCGCCTGCCGGAAGCGGCTGGAAGCGCAGGGCTTTGCCGCGCGGAACGTCATCGAGATTTCGTCCTATCTCGCGCAATCCACGGATATCGCGCCGGAATTCGGGGCCATCGGGCAGGAGTGCGCGGCGCGCGGCATCGACTTCCAGCCGCTCGAGCTAGACGACGCGGCAGTTGGCCTGGCGGGCCGGCCGGCGGACGGCACGCTGGTCTGGACGCTGACGGACGGCATCGCCTATTTCCGGGGCGGCACGTCGCCGTCGCTCGCGCGGCTGAACGGGCTTGCGACGCTCGGCTCGGACGATTCGCTCTTTGCGCTGTGCCAGGACAAGTTCCGCTCCGGCGCGGT
>WPCJ01358877.1_pt1 | contig 20772 bp, 24 predicted proteins | sample 5399831 | NCBI WGS metagenome assembly WPCJ01 (sample SAMN12869470, study PRJNA574797) | sludge metagenome | isolation source: wastewater treatment of pH10 | place: China:Beijing | collected 2019-05-20 | reverse complement strand
GGCGCTCGGCGCCGGCTTCGCCGCACTCGGTTGCATCATGAGCTTCCTGCGGCTGGTCGTGCAGCCCCCGGCCGACGCGTAAAAAATATTCGCGACAAATCGCGCGCGTCACATTTCTCTTTTGCAATGCCGTATTAAGTGATGTGATATACTGCAGTGCAAAGAGAGTTGATTTGCGACGCAAGTAACAAAACTGAGTTCCAAAGCCCTCGGTAAAGATGCACCCAAAGCTGCTGGACCCGTTTTGCTTAGTTGCCGCGTGGGGTACGAGGGGCGCGCTTGAGGGTTCTGTTCGTCACGCCTGAGATCGACGACTATGTCCGCGTCGGCGGCCTTGCCGCCGTGTCGGCAGCTCTTCCCCGTGCGCTCCGCAACTGGACCGATGTCCGCGTCATCCTCCCCGGTTATCGCGACGTGGTTGCCCAATGCGGGCCCATCCAGATCGTCGGCGAGTGCCCGGCGCTGGCGGAGATGCCGGCCTGCACGCTCGGCCTCGCCGCCACCAAGGACGGCATGCCGGTCTATGTGCTGCTCTGCCCGCAGCTCTATGACCGTCCCGGCAATCCCTATGGCGACGAGAGCGCGCGCGACTGGCCGGACAACGACATCCGGTTCGCCCGTTTCGCCTCGGCTGCCGCGCTGCTCGCCAGCGGCCATCTCGATCCGAACTGGGCCGCCGATCTGGTCCACGCCAATGACTGGCCGGGCGCGCTGGTGCCGGCCTATCTGGCCTGGAACCAGATCCAGATCCCAACCATCCTGACCATCCATAATCTGGCCTATCAGGGCCTGTTTCCGAAAACCGCGCTGCGCCGGATCGGCGCGCCGGAGAACTCGTTCCATATCGACGGGATCGAATTCTACGACCAGCTCTCCTTCCTCAAGGGCGGCCTGAACTACTCGACGCATCTCACCACGGTGAGCGAGACCTATGCCCGCGAGATCACCACGGAAGAATTTGGCTGCGGCCTCGAGGGCCTGCTGAGGAAGCGCTCCAACGCCTCGCAGCTTACCGGCATTCTCAACGGCATCGACGAGACCTGGGATCCACGGTTCTGCTCGGAGCTGATGCGCCCGTTCGGGGCCGGCGACTGGGAAGCCAAACGGGCCAATGCCGACGGTGTCCGCCAGCAATTCGGGCTCGCGCTTTCACGCGGGCCCATTTTCGGTTTGGTGGCGCGTCTCGTCCATCAGAAGGGTGTCGATCTCGTGCTGGCTGCGGCCGATGCCATCGTGTCGGCCGGCGGGCAGATCGTCGTCACCGGCCGCGGCGAACCGGCCATCGAGAATGCGCTGATGGAAGCGCATCGCCGCCGCCCCGATGCCATCGGTGTCGCCATCGGCTTCAACGACCGCGAAGCCCGGCGCATCTTCGCCGGCAGCGACTTCACGCTGATGCCATCGCGCTTCGAGCCCTGCGGCCTCAGCCAGATGTATGCCCAGCGCTTCGGCTCGCTGCCGATCGGGCACCAGACCGGCGGCCTCGCCGAGACCATCATCGATGGCGAAACCGGCTTCCTGTTCAACAAGCCCTCCACCGAGTCGTTTCTGGGCGGCATCCTGCGCGCCTTCGCCACCTTCGGCTCGCAGGACCGGTTGAACTCCATGCGCCGCAGCGCCATGGCGAAGTCTTTCTCGTGGAACATCTCGGCGGCAAGCTATTCGTCGCTGTATCGCAAGATGTCGCTCGCCGCCTGACGGACAGGCATCGCGTTAGCGACGCCCGTCAACGCGATGGACTCAACCGGCGCGTTTACCGGCCACCATGTCGTCAAATCCTTCGGCGGCCTTTCTGACGTCATCGGGGAAATCGGCCATTTCCTGCACCTGCCGGATTTCGATCACCTCGCTGCCGGACGCCGGACATCTGCTCGCCCAGGCGATCGCCTCCTCGCGCGAGGCGACATCGATCATCCAGTAACCGCCAAGCACTTCCTTGGACTCGGCGAACGGGCCATCGGTCACGACCGGCTTGCCGTCCGGAAATGAAATGCGTGCCCCCATTGAAGGCGGATGCAGGCCGTCGAGCGTGATCAGCACGCCGGCTTCCTGCAGTGCCTTGTTATAGGCCATCATCTCGGCAACGCGTTCGGCATCGGGCATCGTGCCCGGCGCTGCCGCCTCGTAGCCACCGGGGATCATCAGCATCATGAAGCGCATAAGTTACTCCTGCTTGGGCATCCAACTGTCAGAATGACGAAAGCCGTCTTGCCAGACCGACATCGACGGCGAAATAATCTCGGACGTCACGACCGCATCATTCCTGCGGGAACATGTCGAAATAAGGCTCGGCCTCCCGCAGCACACGCGCCACCGACGGCCGAGCCTGCAGGCGACCGAGATAGGCGGTGACATTCGGATGCGTATCGGCGAAGGGCATCACCTTGTTGCCGTAGAACAACGGCGGAAAGGCCGCACAGTCGGCGAGCGTGAAGACATCTCCCATGGCCCACTGCCGATCGGCTATGTCGCGTTCGACCATGTCCAGAGCGATGCGCAGCTTGTGCTTCGCTTCCGCAAGACCATGCGGGTCTTTCGCATCCGCCGGCCGGAGGCGGTCGCCGACGATCTTCTGCATGTGCTCATGCATGTGCAGATCGAAGAAGCGATCGCGCAGCCGGGTCTTCAGCCCGAGATCACCTTCCGGAATGAAGCGCGTGGGACCCGGATAGTGACGGTCGAGAAATTCGATGATGATGCTCGACTCAGGCACCACCGCGCCGCGGGTGTCGTCCTGCAGCACCGGAAACTTGCCGACCGGCCACAAAGCGAGCAGTGCCGCGCGCTGGTCGGGATCGCCGGGATTGACCATGTGATGGGTAAACGGGGTGTCGTTCTCGTAAAACGCGATCAGCGCTTTCCAGCAATAGGATGACAGCGGGTGGAAATGCAGGGTCAGAGACATTTGCCCTCTCCTTCAATGAACCGGTTCACCTGAAAGACGAACGAGACCGAGCTATCCCGACACAGGGATCGTCGATCCTGCACAACACATACGGGCTTGTCCCCCTCCCCCGCCTCTCCTAAAGAGGCTGGCGACAACAAACCTTATCGGGACGGACAATGACCAAGACTGACGGCAGCAGCCAGATCCGCAAAGTCGCGCTGGTAACCGGCGCAGCCCGCGGAATCGGGCTTGCGGTGGCGAAGCGGTTTCTCGGCGAAGGCTATCGGGTCGCCCTGCTCGACATTGAGGGCGAGTTGCTCGCTGCCAGCGTCAAGGCTCTGAACGATCCGGCGAATACGCTGGCACTGCATGCGGATGTCTCGGACGAGAACGCGGTGGCCAAGGCCTTTGCGGACACGCAGGCTCGCTTCGGCCGCCTGGATGCGCTGGTCAACAATGCCGGCATCGCCAATTTCAAGCCGGTGCTGGAGACGACACTCGCCGAGTGGGAGCGCATCATGGCGGTGAACCTCACCGGCCCATTCCTGTGCACCAAGGCGGCTGCGCCGCTGATGCGCGAACATGGCGGCGGCGCCATCGTCAACATCGCCTCGATCTCGGCGCTGCGCGCCTCGACGCTGCGCGTCGCCTACGGCACCAGCAAGGCTGGCATCATCCATTTCACCAAGCAATGTGCTGTCGAACTCGCTTTGCTCGGCATTCGCGTCAATGCAGTGGCGCCGGGCCCGGTGGAGACGGCGATGGCCAAGGCCGTGCACACACCGGCAATCCGCGCCGACTATCACGATGCCATCCCGCTCAACCGCTACGGCGGCGAGGACGAACTGGCGGACGCCATCTTCTATCTGTGCAGCGAGCGCGCCAGCTACATCACCGGCCAGATGCTGGCGGTGGATGGTGGCTTCGACGCCACCGGCATCGGCCTGCCGACGCTGCGGCGTGAGGGGATCAACGGCTAGAGTTCTGTAGCCCGGATGGAGCGAAGCGTAATCCGGGATTCAGGCGTGCCACATATCTCCGGTCCCCGGATTTCGCTACGCTCCATCCGGGCTACGATCATAACTGCCTCAGCGCCTGGATGAATGTCCCGAGCGCAGCGGTCGAGGTCACCGTGCGGACGTGGTTCCAGCCGGTCCAGACCGAGAGATAGCGCGTCCAGATGGCGGCAGCCTCGCTGCTGTCGGCAGCAGAAGCCGCCAGCGCGTCGTTCATCGGCACGTTGAAGACGATGGTGACGAGAAACGTGCCGGCTACGTAGAGCAGGGCGCCCGCCACCAGCCAGCCGGATGCCGGGCCGGCCCAATTCAGCATGGCGACGATTGCGAGCACGACACAAATCAGCGCCATGCCCATGAAAGCCGTGAGAAACAGCGGGCTGAGGATCGTCGTGTTGATCGACTGCATCGCGGCAATGCCAGCCGGCGCCGGCAGCTTGCCGAGAGCGCTCATGATCGTCACCGAGAAGACGAAGAACAGCCCGGCCATCAAGCCGGCTCCGATCGCTGCGGCAAAGGTCAGACCGAACGTCATTCGTTTCATCCCTCTTCCCCGAACGATGCAGCCAGGCCTATTCGGCGAGCTGAGGCGACAATTCGCGCGGACGCAGTGTAACCACCGTGATGGCCAACGCGGCCATCGCCGTCAATGCGATGGTCGCGACCATCGGCAGCGACGTGCCGTTGAAGAACAGGCCAGCGATGGCGATCACCGCACCGCCCGTCAGCATCTGCAGCGTGCCGCCGAGCGCACTGGCGCTGCCGGCGATCGGGCCATGCTCTTCCAGGGACAATACCATGGTCGACGGGATCACGAGACCGAGAAAAGCGAAGGACATGAACAACAACGGGATCAGCACCCACAGGCTGGTGAAACCAGCCAGCGTCAGCGCCAACAGCAGCACCGCAAACGACGCGTAAGCCATGACGGCGCCCATCACCACCCGGCCCATACCGAAACGCGCGCCGAGCCGACTCGCGAGCTGCGACATGCCGATGAAGCCAACGGCATTGATCGAGAAGGCCACGCTGTATTCCGCCAGCGTCAAGCCATAGGTCTTGATATAGACAAAGGACGACATCGACAGGAAGGTGAAGAAGCTGGACATGCCGAGGCCGCCGATAAAGGTGAGGCCGAGGAAATGCCAGTCGCGAAACAGCTCGCCGAAGTGGCCGAGCACGCTGCGGACGTCGCCGCGAATACGCTCATGCGCCGGCCGCGTCTCGGGCAGCATCGTGGCCAGGAGCACGGTGGCGATCAGCGCTGCAATCGTCACCGCGACGAACACCGCACGCCAGCCGAACGGCACGATCAGCGCACTGCCACCGAGCGGCGCCAGGATCGGCGAGACCGAGAACACCAGCATCACGAGCGACATCAACCGCGTCGCTTCGACGCCCGTATGCAGATCGCGGATAATGGCGCGCGGGATCACGCCCATCGCCGCGGCGCCGAGCCCCTGAAAGAAGCGAAACGCGATCAGCCATTCCACGTTCGGCGCCAACGCGCAGCCGATCGAGCCCACGACGAACAGCGCCAGGCCCGCATAGAGCGGCGCCTTGCGGCCATAGACGTCGGACAGCGGGCCATAGGCGATCTGGCAAAGCCCGAAAGCGATGAAATAGGAGGTCAGCGTGAGCTGCGTCGCCGACGTGGTGGCGCCAAGGTCGGTTTCGATATCCGGCAGCGCCGGCAGATACATATCGATGGCGAACGGGCCGACAGCACAGAGCAGGCCAAGCACGATGGCATTGCGGGCAAACGAAGACATTAGAGCTACTTTTCAGTTCAGAAGAATTCAGGCGCTTCTCCCCGCAGATCGCGGGGAGAAGCCGGCAAGCCATTACTGGTCGGGACAGTCCTGCGCGGTATTGATCATCCACGGCACGCCGAACTTGTCGATGCACATGCCAAAGCCCTTTGACCAGAACGTGGCGGCGAACGGCATCTTGGTCGCGCCGCCATCGGCCAGCGCATTGAACCATTTCTCACCTTCGGCCGGGGTCTGCGCCTGCAGGCAGACGGAGAAGCCCTGCATTTTCTCGAAATAGTCCGGCGGACAATCCGAGGCCATGATCACTTCGCCATCGATGCTGAGCTGCGCATGCAGCACTTTCTTTGCCATCGAGGGCGGCATCTGTTCGGCGGCCGGCGAGCCTTCCACATGCATGATGACATCGATCTTGGCGCCGATCGCCTTTTCATAGAACTTGAAGGCTTCCTCGCAATTGCCGTCATAGTGGAGATAGGGATTGATCTGCATGGTCGTCTCCTTGGGTTGAGTTTCTAGTTCCGGATCGGCATCAGCGCCCGCAAAGCGGGATCTCGTAGATAAAGACCGCCCCATGCCATCAGACCGATATAGAGGCCAAACAACAGATGCGTGAACAGCGGACTGTCCACCCGCAGGTGCGTCGCCATGGCGCCACCTAACAATCCGGTGAGCAGGATCGCGCCGAGCACCGAGGTGCGCGGAATGGCATAGAGCAGCGCGCAACCGAGCGTGAGAATGCCGAGCAATCGCGCCTGCCCGACCGAGCCGCTATAGCCGAGCTGCTGGAGGGTTTCGGTAACCTCCTTGATCGGCGCGAGCTTAATGCCACCATCCATCAGGAGAAAGGCGATGACGAGGCCGCTGAGAATGCGGCCGATCCAGAGGGTGGTGTGGGAGATGGGCATGGCGATCCTAATTTGAGACAGAGCGTTATGGCAAGGACGAACGCGATCAGTGGAAGCCGACATCGACGCCTCTATTTTTTGTCTCTCTCTCCGTCACCATGCCCGACTTTGTCCCGGCGATGACGGCTTGGCACGATCAAGACGCCTTACTTTCGCTCATCAATCGATCGATATGCTTGCGGATATGATCCGCTTCCGCCGTCGTGTTCGCCAGCGCGATCGCCCGGTTGAAGCTTTCCCGAGCCTCATTACTGCGACCGAGCTGCAGCAGATAAGCGCCCTGCACACCGAAGAAATGAAAGTAATTGACGAGCTTTGCGGCCAATGGCGCTATCATGTCGAGCGCGGCTTGAGGCCCCCGCACTTTCGACACCGCGACCGAACGGTTGAGCGTGATCACCGGCGACGGCTGCAGGATCTCGAGCGAACCATAAAGCAATTCGATCTGTGCCCAATCGGTGTCCGCGGGGGTCGCAGCGCGCGCATGCAGCGCGGCAATGGCCGCTTGGATCTGATAGGCGCCGGTGCGGCGATGACGCATGGCCTTATCGATCAGCGCGAGACCTTCGGCGATCATCTTGCCGTTCCATAGCGAGCGATCCTGATCTTCCAGCAGGATCAGTGCACCATCGGCATCGAAACGCGCGCTCGAGCGCGCATATTGCAGCAACATCAGCGCTGCGAGGCCCATGATCTCGGGCTCAGCGGGAAACAGCTTGAGCAGCAAGCGGGCGAGGCGGATCGCTTCCTCGCAGAGCGGCGCGCGCAGATCGGCGCTTTCGCCGCCGGCAGAATAGCCCTCGTTGAAAACCAGATAGAGCATCGCGGCAACGGCGGCGAGCCGTTCGCTGCGCTCCGGTGCGCCGGGAGCCTCGAACGGAACCCTGTTCTTGGCGATGGCGGATTTGGCGCGGGTGATGCGCTGCTCCATCGCGGCCTCGCTGACGAGGAATGCGCGCGCGATCTGCTTCACCGTGAGGCCGGAGACGATGCGGAGCGCCAAGGCGATTTGCTGTGTCGCCGGCAATTGCGGATGGCAGCAGATGAACAGCAGCCGCAGAATGTCGTCACGATAATGCGAGCCGTCCAGCCGGTCAGCGATTTCACTCTCGGCGTCGTCGAGATCGGAGATCGCATGGTCGTCATCCGGCAGCGGCTGCTGCCGCTTGCCGCGGCGGAGATCGTCGATGGCCGTGTTGCGGCCGACCATGATCAGCCACGCCGCGGCATCCCGCGGCGGGCCGTTTTGCGGCCAGGTCTTGAGCGCGCGGAGGCAAGCGTTCTGGAACGCCTCCTCCGCGGTATCGAGATCGCGGAAATAGCGCAGCAGCGCACCGAGCGCCTGGGGACGCGCCGTGGTCAGGGCCGCATCGATCCAGGCGACATCGGTCATGGCTGGAACGCTCCGTGGAAGACGCCGATCGGACGGATTTCATAGGCGCCGCCGGGATTGGCGCGGCCGAGTTCCTGCGCGATGTCGAGTGCACCGTCGAGATTCTCCGCCTCGACCACATAGAAGCCGAGCAGTTGCTCCTTGGTCTCGGCGAACGGGCCATCGAGCACCACCGGCGGCTCGTCCTTGCGCAGCGTGGTGGCTGCCGTGGTCGGCAGCAGCCGTGCCACCGGGCCGAGCCGGCCCTGCTGGGCCAGCTTGCCGTGCACGACGGCGAGCTTCGCCATCACGGCGTCGTCTTCGTCTTTCGACCAGCCGCCGACGACGGCTTCATCATGGTAGCAGAGGATAGCGTACAGCATGGGTGCTCCTTGGTTGAAAGACGGGCAGCGCAAGGCGATGCCGACAGGTTAGCTGAAATTATTGTGGCATGACGCGCATCGAAGGCGGGACGGAACCGATCAGGCCCTGCAGAGCTGTTCGACGGCGCCAATCAGCGTCGCTTCGATCTCGGCGCGGGGCATGCCGGCGCGCGAGCGCACGGCGGAGAGATAGATCATTGCCGAGGCTATCTGCGCACGCACGGTCACATCGATGCTGTCCGGCAATTCGCCGCGGGCGATCGCCTTGCGAAAACACCAGACGAAGGCATCGTCGATATCCTTGAAGCCTTCGCGCACCATTGCGCTGATCTCGGGGTCGGCGATGGCATCGGACGCAACCGTCATCACCGTGAAACAGCCGCTCGGTCCGGCCTCGCCGGCCATATGGATGTCGAGCGCCAGCGTGAGAAAGCGCGTCAATCGCTCGCGGATGTCGATATCGGCATTGAAGATATCGACGGCGCCGGCGCTGTAGTCGTCGCGGTATCGCTGATAGCTCTTGATATAGAGCGCGCGTTTGTCGCCGAAGGCGCCATAGAGGCTGGGGCGATTCATGCCAGTGGCAGCGCTGAGATCGTCGAGGGACGTTGCCGCATAGCCTGTGCGCCGAAACAGCTTCAGCGCCTGCCCGATCGCCACCTCCGGCTCATACGCGCGCGGGCGCCCGCGGCGCTTCCCCTCATCCGCGTTGTCCGTTCCGGCTGACTTCTTTTTTTGTACCATTTCGCAAATTAGTCCTTGACCACCTAATTATTGTGCGAGACGGTACGAAAATCAACAGAGAGCGCCCTGGCGTGGCGCCATACCAGCGAAGGAAGCTCCATGGATCTGTATTTCTCTCCGATGGCCTGCTCGATGGCCACCCGTATCGCACTTTACGAGGCAGGCAGCGAAGCACGCTTTATCGAAGTCGATCCGCCGAGCAAGACCCTGCTGCAGGATGGCTCGGACTTCTACGGCATCAATCCACTCGGTCTGGTGCCAACGCTGCGCACGGATGATGGCGTCATCCTTACCGAAAACGCGGCGATCCTCCAGCATGTAGCCGAGCGCTTTCCAGACTCGACGATCGCGGCCGGGACCGGCATGGAGCGCAGCCGACTGCAGCAGTGGCTGTGCTTCATCGGCACCGAACTGCACAAGTCATTGTTCCAGCCACAGCTCGTGAAGAAAGTGCCGGCGGAGGCGAAGGCCTATGCGCTGGAGCACGGCCGCTCGCGGCTCGATTATCTCGAGAACCATCTCAAAGGCCGCGACTTCCTGCTGGATCGCTTCAGCGTCGCCGATGCCTATCTCACCACCGTGCTGAACTGGACCATGGTGATCCCGCAGCTCGACCTCACTCAGTGGCCGGCGATCAAAGCCTACCACACCAGGATGCGCGAGCGGCCGAGCGTGGTGCGCGCCGTGACTGAGGAATTCGAGCTGTTCAAGGCCGAACAGGCGCGCCACAAGGCGGCGGCGTAGTTACGCCACCGCGCGGCGACCGATGATCGCGAAACGGAGGCGGCCGGAGATCCAGTCGATGGCCGCCACCGCAACCAGGATCATCAGGATCAGGAATGACACCTTCTGCCATTCCAGCACGCGGATCTGCTCCGCGAGCTGGAGCCCGATGCCACCTGCGCCGACAATGCCGATGATGGTGGCGGACCGTGTGTTCGACTCGATAAAATAGAGCACCTGCCCGGCGATGACAGGCAGCACCTGCGGCATCAGGCCGAAGCGGATTTCATGCAGCGGACTGCCGCCGGAGGCACGGATGCCCTCGACCTGTTTCCTGTCGGCGCCCTCGATCGCTTCGGAGAACAATTTGCCGAAGGCACCGAAATCCGAGATCGCGATGGCCAGCACACCGGCGAAAGGGCCGAGGCCGACGACATTGATCCAGACAAGCGCCCAGATCAGCGTATCGATGCCGCGGATCGTATCGAGCGAACGGCGCACTGGAAAACGCAACCACGCGGACGGGATCACGTTGCGCGCGGCGAGCAGACTGACTGGCAAGGCGAGAAGCGCGGCCAGCGTTGTGCCGAGCACCGCAATGGATAGCGTCTCGCCCATGGCCTGCAGATAGGCCGGGAGCGAGGAGCCAGGATCCGGCGGGATCATCATCATGGTGATCCAGCCGAGCTGCTGCAGGCCATGCAACATGCGCGCCGGCGAGAAATCGAGTTCGTTCAGACCGAAGATGAGAAGCGCCAAAGCCGCAACGAGGACCGTCGGCACCGCTGCGCGCGACTTCAGCGGACGGTCGAAGACATGCGGATAGCGGTTGCGCAGTCCCTGGGCGTCGATATCCGGCTGCTTGTTCACGACCGTGCCTCCTTGCCAAACAGACGGCCGCGCAGCCAACCGGTGCCGATATCAATCACGAAGACCGTGACGATGATCATCAGCAAAATGGCGCTGACGTCGGAATAGTAGAACTTGCGCACGGCAACCACGAGCTCCTGCCCGATGCCTCCGGCGCCGACGAAGCCCATCACCGAAGCGCCGCGCACATTGATCTCGAAGCGCAGCAGTGTGTAGCTGGCGAAGCCCGCGGAGACCTGCGGCAGCACCGCAAAGCGCATGCAGTCGATCCAGCTTGCGCCGGTGGAACGGATGCCCTCCACCGGCTTCATGTCGATATTTTCGACAATCTCACCATACAGCTTGCCGAGCGCGCCGACGCAGTGGATGGCGATGGCGAGCACGCCCGCCATGGGGCCGAGGCCGAAAGCGATCACGAAGATCAGCGCGAACACGATATCCGGCACCGTGCGGCAGAATTCCATGAAGCGCTTGACGACGAAACGCAGCCAGCGCGACGGCGCAGTATTTTCGGCGCCGAGAAAGTTCAAACCAAAGGCGAGCAACGCGCCGACCACGGTGCCGACATAACTGATCAGCACGGTCTCGCCGAGCAGAGCCAGCCACTTCTTCCAGCCCCAGAACCATTCGCCGATATCGTTCCACACCCGCACGCCGCTATCGAGCGTGAAGATGCGATCGAAGTAGCTGAAGAAATTTCCGATCTTGGCGATGAAGGTTGCGAGATTCACTTCTGCGCCGATGGCGGCGACGAACAGCACGACCGCGCATACAACAACCGACAGCAGCGTGCGCAGCCGACGACGCGACACCGCCTTGCGATAGGCATCGTTCAGCGCGGCGAGCTGCTGGCTCGGCAGAATGGAAACGGCTGCGGGCATCGGCGACCTTCAGGCGGCAAAGAAAAGGAGCCGGATCATGCCCGATCCGGCTCCCAGGAGTTGCGACGAGTTACGACGCCTTCTTCTTGCGCAGGGCGTCAACGAACTTGATCAGGTCGATCGTCGCATCCCAATCCTTGGTGGTGGCGGGATGGAAGCCCTTCTTCTGGCCGTCCGAGAGCTTGTCGAACGCAGCCTTGTCCTTGGTCGGGGCTTCCTCGAAAGCCTTGCGGATCGCAACCTTCAGGTCTTCCGGCAGGTCCGAGCTATAGGCATAGGGACCGTTGATGATCGGCGCCGACTTGTGGATGATGCGGAAGTCATCCTTCTTCATCGCCGAACCATCGGCATTCTTCAGCATGCCCTTGGTGAGCATTTGCTGCAGCGTGGAGTCGCCGTCATTGGTCCACTGATTGGCGGCGATATCGACGGTGCCCTGGGACAGCGCGAGCATCGCGTTTTCGTGGCTGCCGGTGAAGACAACCTTGCTGAAGAAGGTATCGGCGTCGGTGATGCCCATCTTGTCGAGCTCGAAGCGCGGCACGTTGTTGCCCGAGGTCGAGTTCGGATCGACGAGGCCGAGATTCTTGCCCTTCAGATCCTGCACGGACTTGTACGGGCTCGAAGCCTTGACGAAGAACACCGAGTAGTAGCCGGTCGAGCCATCGATATTGATGTCGTTGGCGAAAGCGTCTGTCTTCACGCCGGTGAGACGGGCGCGGGCGAAGGAGGCCGAGCCGTAGCTGGCGAGATGAATGTTGCCCGAACGCTGGCCTTCGATGACCGCCGCATAATCGTTGGCGATGCGCAGATTGACCTTCACGCCGAGCTCCTTGGAGAGATAGGCGGTGAACGGGGTCCAGCGCTCGGTCACGCCCGAGGCGTTCTCCGCCGGCACGACGGCGAAGGTCAGTTCCGGATATTTGGTCTTGTAGTCCTGCGCGTGAGCCGAGGTGGCCGCGAATGCGAGCACGGCGGCGCCGAGCACGATGGAACGACGATTGATCATGGCAATCCCTGCGTGATCTGTGGAGGTGACGGAGTTTCTTATTGGTAGACGGAGCGTCTATCGCCGCGATGACATCGGGTGCCCAAAATGCGGGCCGGCGTCACAACGGCGATCTGGTCAGGCAACGGCAGCCGCGCCATATTCCGGCACGCGCACAGCCTCTGGCAGATGCGCAGGCATCGATCCCATCACCTCGTCGGCTTCGAGATCGTAAAGTTCGCGTGCGATATGTTCCGTGAGCTGGGCCGGCACGCCGTCGAAGACGACCCGGCCAGCCGACATGCCGATCAGGCGGTCGCAATAGGTGCGCGCCAGGTCGAGCGAATGGAGGTTGCACATCACGGTGATGCCGAAGTGCTTGTTGATGCGCAGCAGCGCATCCATGACGATGCGGGTGTTGCGCGGATCGAGCGAAGCGATCGGCTCGTCGGCAAGAATAATATCGGGCTGCTGCACCAGCGCGCGGGCGATGGCGACACGCTGCTGCTGACCGCCGGACAGTTGATCGGCGCGCTGCGAGGCATATTGCGCCATATCGAACTGCTCGAGCGCGGACATCGCCAATGCGCGGTCCTGCTCGGGCCACATCTGGGTGAGCGAGCGCCACTGCGGCATGCCGGCGAGACGGCCCATCAGCACGTTGGTGAGGACATCGAGGCGACCGACGAGATTGAACTGCTGAAAGATCATGGCCGAACGCGCACGCCACTTGCGCAGTTCGCGGCCCTTCAGCGCGGTGACGTCGAGGCCATCGAACCGGATGCTGCCGGAGGTCGGCTCGGCCAGACGATTGATCATGCGCAGCATCGTCGACTTGCCGGCACCGGAACGGCCGATCACGCCGACAAAGGAGCCCGGCGCAATCGTGTAGTTGGCATTATCGACCGCCGCCTTGGCGCCGAAACGGCATGTCAGCCCTTCGACTGCAAGCATGAGTAACTCCAGCGTTAACAAACATTGCACGCCTATCGCTCACGAATGACAGCGATGTGACGAGACTGTCACAATGCGCAACCCGCAGCCCTGCACCCCATGCAGGCGGAATTTCATCACCTTGTCACGCGACCGTCACGAAACGGTCTGATGACGTGCTCGCACGAATGCAGGTCATGGATGTGTCATGGTAGGAAAGATGTTGTCGCTCGATCCCGTCATCGAGCCGAGCGCAAAACTCAAGGACGCAACATTCGGTCGCTATAACGAAGTCGGCGCGCGAACCGTGCTGCATGAGGTGTCGATGGGCGACTACTCCTATGTGGAGCACGAGTCTCAGATCGCCTATGCGACGATCGGGAAATTCTGCTCGATCGCATCCATGACCCGGATCAATCCCGGCAACCATCCGATGCAGCGCGCATCGCAATCGCATTTTACCTATCGCGCCAGCGCCTATTTCCCCGGCGAGGCCGACGATGCCGAATTCTTCGCATGGCGCCGTGAGCACCACTGCACACTTGGACACGATGTCTGGATCGGGCATGGCGCCGTCGTGCTGCCGGGCCGGCGCATCGGCACCGGTGCGGTCATCGCCGCGGGCGCCATCGTCACCAAGGATGTCCCTGCCTACACGATCGTGGCCGGCAATCCGGCACGCCCGATCCGGCGCCGCTTTTCGGAAACGGTGGAACAGAGCCTGATGGACCTTGCCTGGTGGGACTGGGATCACGAAACCTTGCGGCTGGCGCTGCCGGATTTCCGGACAATGTCGGTGGAAGATTTCGTAAGCAAATACAAAGGCGTCAAATCGACGCAGCAGATGGACGCGACATGACGGAACTCTTTATCGAAGGCGGACGGACCCTGCTTGGACAGGAGATCGGCGAAACCTCGCTCACGGTCTCGGGCAGCGCTATCGCGGATATCGGCGACGCAGCCCGTGGCGCTCTCGGTATCGACGCCCGTGGCCTGCTGGTGATGCCCGGCATCGTCGATATCCATGGCGACGCCTTTGAGCGGCAATTGATGCCACGCCCCGGCGTCGATTTTCCCGTCGATGTGGCGCTGATCGACAGCGACAAGCAGGCGATCACCAACGGCATCACCACCGTGTTTCACGGCACTACCTGGTCCTGGGAGCCTGGCCTGCGCGGCGCCGAGAACGCGCGCGGCCTGCTGTCGGCGATCGAAACGCTGCGCCCGCAGCTCGCAGCGGACACCCGTTTTCATCTGCGGCAGGAGACCTTCAATCTCGACGCCGAAGACGAGATCATCGGCTGGCTGAAAGACGGCCGCATCGATCTCCTGGCCTTCAACGATCACATGGACCTCACCGGCATCTCCAAGCCGGCGAAACGCGCAAAGATGATCGAACGCACGGGACTGAGCACCGAGGCCTTCGATCAACTCGTGGATCGCGTCCTGTCCCGCGCCGATCAGGTGCCGACATCGATCAAGCGGCTTGCCGAGGCCGCCAATGCTGCGGGCGTCGCCACACTCTCCCATGACGACAGCAGCCCGGCCATGCGCAGCGGGTTTCGCGATCTCGGCGTTCGTATCGCGGAATTTCCGATCAACGAAGAAACCGCAATCGCCGCGGCAGCGGCCGGCGATTTCATCATCTACGGCGCGCCGAATGTGGTGCGCGGCGGCAGCCACACGGGCTGGACCAAGGCATCCGACATGATCGCCAAGGGTCTCTGCTCGGTTCTGGCATCGGATTATTACTATCCCGCGCAACTGCTCGCGGCTTTCCGCCTGGTGCATGACGGCATCCTCGCGCTGCCGCAGGCCTGGTCGCTGATCTCCGCTGCGCCGGCGAAGGCAGCAGGGCTCACCGATCGAGGTGAAATCGCGACCGCCCGCCGTGCGGATATTCTGCTGATCGACGATAGTGCGGCGCTGCGCCCGCGGATCGTTGCGGTCATCGCCAATGGCAAGCTGGTTCATCTCGCCGATGCCGAGCGGCTGCGTGCTGCGACAACCGTGCCGCACAAGGCCGTTGCCGCTGCCTGATTGAGGTCTTCTCGGTTTGGAGCATGATCTTATCTGGAAACCGATATCCACTTTCCGGGATCATGCTCTATGCTGCCGCCATGAGTGAATATCCGAGATATGCGATCTATTTCGCACCCGACGCCGACCGCGCGCTGACGCGGTTCGGCGCGGAAACACTGGGCTATGATGCCTATAGCGGCCATGAGATCGACCATCCCAAGGCCGTCCTTGCCGATTTTCCCGATTGGGCCGGCATGACCGCCGATCCCCGCAAATACGGGTTTCACGGCACATTGAAGGCGCCGTTCGCGCTGGCCGACGACAAGAGCGAAGCAGACCTGCTCGCCGCCCTTGATGAATTCGCCGAGCAACCGCGCGAGATTCCGATCATCGCACCGGTCGTGCGCATCATCAGCGGCTTCACCGCCATCGTGCCGGACGAGGCCGACGACGATCTGCAATTGCTCGCTGAGGCCTGCGTGCGCGAATTCGATCCGTTCCGCGCGCCGATGAGCGCGGAAGATCGCGCCCGCCGCAAGCCGGACGCGCTGACGCCGCGCCAGATCGAACATCTCGACGACTGGGGCTATCCCTATGTCTTCGAGGATTTTCGCTTTCACATGACGCTGACCGGCCGCCTGACTGAAGAACGCGGCGCGGCGGCTTTGGCGCTGCTGCAACACAGGTTCGACGAACTTGGCATCGATGAATTGCCGATCGACAGTATCGCGGTGTTCAAACAGGACAGCGCGACAACACGCTTCCGCATCGTCAAACATGTACCGTTGACGCCAGCCTGAGCCTTAGCGTCGACGCCAGACGAACAACGTGCCCTTCACGGGCACGTTGGCTTCCAGACGGATGTCGGTCACCTGCTGTTCCAGAAGTTCGAAATAATGCTCGGCCAAACGACTGACATATGTCATCGCATGCGCGAAGCGGCCGGATGGCAGGATCTCGAAATCGCGCGCGGCATTCTCGATGCTTGCTGCGAAGATTCCGCCCGGTGTGATCGCCTGTGCGACCGTGGCCATCAACGCATCGAGCCGGCCGAAATAGATCAGCGTATCAGCCGCGAAGACGAGATCGAATGTTGCGGGATTCGCTTTAAGATGCGCAAGCGCTTCGGCGCGGCCGAGCGTGTCATAGACTGCCCGGGACACGGCTTGTTCGAGCATCCGCGCCGATAGATCGACGCCGCTGAGCGTGCCGGCGAGCGGCCGAAGGTGCTCCGCGGCAAGGCCGGTGCCGCAACCGAGATCGAGCGCATGATCGAACGCGGTACGATGACGTCGGACCAGCGCAGCGAGGCATTCCGGCACGCGATAGCCGAGGACATGTACCAGCTTGTCGTCGAAACCATCGGCGAAGGCGTCGAAATGCGCCTCGACATAGGCAGGCGGCACGCGATCGATGGCGCGGCCGGCGACCGCATCGTTGAGATGGCGTTGCACCGCGTCATCGGGCTTCGCGGCGATCAGCAATTCTCCGAGACGTGCAGCGGCATCGCGATGACCGTAACCGCTGAGCAGGCCGAAGCCATCGCTGATCACGACATCGATCGGTTCGACTTCGATACCGGCGAGCGTCGCATAATTCGCGAGCGCGTCCTGCGTCCTGCCAGCGATCATCGTTGCGTAGGTCCGTGCGCGCGCATAGCAGCGCAGGCTGTCGCCCTGGAGGGGCATCGCCATCGAAGCCTGTTCAAAGGCTTCGGCGCTTTCCGGAAATCGACCGACCAGATAGAGCGACTTTCCAAGCAGCATACAGGTTGCCCCATCCGCCGCGCCGGCCGCGACGACCGCTTGCAGTTCCGTTGCGGCGTCGCCGTATCGCGCCGACCTGAAATAAGTGACGCCTAGCCCGAACCGGGCGTCGATGAGATTTTCATCGCTCGAGAGCGCTTGCAGATAGGCATGTTCTGCAGTTGCTGCATCGCCCGCAGCGTCCGCCGCTGCAGCGCGGTGAAGCCAGGCCTGAGCAGCGGCATGATTATTGGAAAATTCTACCATCAAACGCGTTCTCAACACCGGATCGAGAGATCTGAGGCGACATACCCGCCTCGAATCAAGACAATGCCCTCATCTAGACTTGCTGCAGCTGCGCGGAAAGACGCACCGATGCCACATGCGTTGCGCAGATCATCGCGCAGCTTGCTTGAACCTGATCCATCATTCGTTCGACTTATACATTCGCCGGACGCGCATCTTGGACGCATGCGCCACGATCATCGGAGGGACAGAAAATGCATCGCATTTTATGTTTCGAGATATTCCAGAGACGGGCGTCTCACAAAGCATCGACACGTTCAATCGCAGCGATCAACACAATGTCAGATCGTGTCATCCACCTTTCATCACGCTGACTCAGAGGCGCCCTAAACCGCCACTAGATAGTCCGCACACCTCGATGATGGAGTGCATCATGACGACCACCCCGACGACACAATCGCATACGCCGCCGTTCGACGCGCAGCGCGTTGCCGTGTTGCGACAGGCGCTGGACATCGCCGTGGAGCAGATCGCCGTGCAGCATCGCACGCCGGCGACCAAGGCCATGATGGCGCAGATCATCATCCGCCACGCTGCTGACGGGATTACCGACACCAGCGCGTTGGTCAATCATGCCGTCCAGGCCGGTGCTGCGGGCGCGCCGTAACTTCGTGGCCCCGCCAAGGTGCCGTCCCGAACGGTAACCTCTTGCGACACTCTTGCTTTTTGCGACGCATAAATTGCCGTCGCTGCGGCTTCGCTTCACTGCTGCCATGTCTTCGCCAAATTACGGCGTGATTTTTCGACCCCAAGTCAACGATTTGGGGTCTTTTTTCGTGGTGGCTTTGTGCTTGGGGACATGATGGAGGCGACGACGATCATGTCTGAAAATTATCTCCGCGACCGCGCTGAAGATTGCAACCGGCTGGCCCAACAGGAGAGCGACCTCGACATGCGCAGCATGTTGGCCGACCTCGAAATGGATTATCGCGCGAAGGCCGTGCATGCCGCAGCCAAGGGCTGGCGCGATCCGCCGCGTTATTTCGAAGACCGGCGCGCATAGACCCCGACCGGCGCGGTTATCATGCCGCTACGCTTTTATCATGCGCACCTGCGTGCCCCATGGGTCGGCGACGGCAAATCCGGTCGTGACGATGTCGCTCGCCATGCCCGCCTTTGCCAGGCGCTGTTTGCACTCCGCCAGCAAAGCGTCGTCGGTAACCGCCAGCGAAAACCAGGCAAGTCCGGTTTCAGCGGCGTTGCGCGCCCCCGCTCCCTCGCTCTGCCATGCATTGATCCCGAGATGGTGGTGATAGCGCCCCGATGACAGGAAGGCGGCACCGGCGCGTTCCCGCGTCCGCTCCATCCCGATCAGCCCCTCATAGAAGGCGCGACCGCGCGCAATATCGCCGACACGCAGATGCATGTGGCCGATGCGCAGCGCTTTTGGCGCCACATCATATTGATCGCGCGTCGTGTCCGTCAGCTTGACGATATCGTCGATATCAAGCCGGTCGGTCCCCATGCTCACACTATCGCCCACCCAGAGCCACGCGGAGGCCGGTCGATCGGAATAGACCTCGATGCCGTTGCCTTCGGGATCGTCGAGATAGGAGGCTTCGCTGACGTGATGATCGGCGAAGCCGGTGAACTGCGTGCGCATCAATGCGGCATGCACAAGCCAGCGCGCGAAATCAGCCCGGCTCGGCATCAAGAAGGCGGTGTGATAGAGCCCCGCCCCGCTCGACCCGGCCAGCGGCGCCATCGGCCGGTGGATCAGATGCAACAGCGCGACGCCGTCGACCCCGAGCACGACCTCGTCCACGCTTTCGCGGATGGTCGTGAGCTTCAGAAGATCCGTATAGAAGCGGCGCATCGCTGCGAGATCGCGCACCCGTAGCGCCGCCTGCCCGATCCGCATCGGCGTCTGCTGCGCGAAAGGAAGCGGCGCGGCGACGGGGGCGGCAACAACACCTCCTTCGGCACGCACCGCACCGATCAGCGCTGCATTGCTGGCGGCGAACGCCGCGATTTTCAGCACCTCACGGCGCGTGGTCATGGCCGGTATTCCTGCATAGACGATGATCGTCGATAGAAATGCAGGGGAACCGGGTCAAGTCACGTTGGCGTGGGGATTTTTATCGTCGTCCCGGCGCACAATTACGCGCCGGGCAATGATGGTGAGGTTACTCGCCCCAAGCCGCGAAGGCGTCGTTGAAGGCGCGCTCGCCAGGCGAGCCCTTCTCGATCGCGATGATGGCTCGGCGCTGGTTGGTATAGACCAGCGGGATGTCGAACCAGGAGCGCTCCTTCAGGAGCTGCAGGTTGCGAACCTTGTCGCTCTCGACGTTGCTCAGACCGACCAGGAAGAAGCCATCGGTGACCTTGACCGCGAGACCGGCCAGCGGCGTACCACGGGCCTGCTCATTGGACTTCATCAGGATGCCCGGGACATTGGCGACGCCGCCGCCATTGAAATCCTGCGGCAGGACGAAGGTCAGCTCCGCCGTATGGCTCGCCGGCAGTGTCGAGTCGTTGTTGCGACGGAACGACATGGTCATCTTGAACTTGCGTTCCGGAATCTCGATGTCGGCGCGCACGGCAACATCGCCGGGACGACCACCGCTGCCCTTGATCTGCTCGGTACGCCACACCACCGTGCCGACGAACTGCTTGCCCTTCGGCTCCGAGGGATCCTCATCGTACAGAACCACGCGCTGCGCCACGGGCGCAACCTGATCCGACGGCTGACCGACGCGATCGGTGATCTTCGGCCGCGGCGCGAGAGCGCCGTCCTTGTTCTCGCTGGTGGTCGCCGGCGTGCTGGTGCCACCGAGGCCGCGCACCATGCCTGAGATCTGCGGCCAGGCGAGAAAGGCACCACCCACGAGAATGAGCAGCAGGCCGACAAACAGCAGTGTCTTGAATGGAAACCCGCCGCTGACGCGCTTCGGCTTGGGTGGCTTGGGCGCCTTCGGCTTCTTGCCATCCTTGCCGGGCGAAGGGGCAGCCTCGGCATCCTGTGGATCGTCGGTCAGGTGCTCGTCGTAACCGAAGACCGAGCCGCGATCTTCCATGCTCGGCTCGAGCCGATCGAATTCAGGCGTCGGCGACGGCACGTTTGCATAGGTTTTGCGCGCGGCGCGATTGGCCTGCGCAGCGGCGCGACCGAGATCGTCGACGTCGGCGGTCACGTCGCGGAAGCCGCGCATCGCCGCCTCGCCACGATCGTCGCGAACAGGTGGCGGAACAGGCTGATCCGAGCGGCGCGGCGGCGGCGCC